>Ga0116229_10001829_pt1 | contig 33977 bp, 25 predicted proteins | sample S1TSphgellanicum_3_FD_87313 | JGI IMG/M metagenome (GOLD analysis project Ga0116229, IMG submission 87313) | Host-associated microbial communities from peat moss isolated from Minnesota, USA - S1T2_Fc - Sphagnum magellanicum MG | ecosystem: Host-associated > Plants > Peat moss > Unclassified...
CTACTAAACTTTTTTTCTTTTTGGCTATATAATAACACCAGACCAACAACACTCATTTTGATACCTACTAAACTTTTTTTCTTTTTGGCTATATAATAACACCAGACCAACAACACTCATTTTAATACCTACTAAACTTTGTTTTTTTTGGGGTCCCCAGACACCAACCAGGTTGGAGCACATGCAGCAAATTGACAATTAAGTAGTTATGAGATGGCTGGTGGCTTCATGCTTTTTTGCTCACAGACATATCTAGTTACCTTCCAGGTCTATTATTACTGTGAAAAAGTATATGATATGAGAGAGTTAGTTCCCTTTGATGTGTTTGTGTGTGTGTGTGTGTGTGTGTGTGTGTACATCTGACAGACACAAATCATATGAATCAAATCATATGTGTGTTTTTTGCCTAGCTACATTAAAACATAAAATAAAACAAAATTTTAAAAAAATAGGCTTTTGGGTGGGGGGTTTTTTAGTAATATTACCAGATTTTTCAGGAAAAAAATTTGTGGTTTATATTCCTATAGGTAGCCAAAAATACACAAGGCATGATAAAGTCTTTCACCTTCATATCTTGTTTATATACAAAATTTGGCTATATCTTCTAATTGATGATCACCACATTTGTTGGCCTTGCCTTGCTAGGCAAGGAAGGATATTGAGTATAGTAGTTTTAAGGGATTTTGGCCCCTACTAGGTAATAATAATAATAATAATAATAATAATAGGTCTATTTTTATATGAGGATTTTTGAAAGATGATATATTTTGGCTTGTGTTTGAAACTTGAGATTAGTTATAATAGAGTTATAATAATATCTTGAAGGATTTTGGTTTCTTTTTAAAGGATTTTTTTTTGAAGATTATAGTTTTTGCATGGTGAAATATTTGAATTTCCATAATTCTTCTTTTGCCTTATGATACATACTTTTTAATGTAAATGTTTTGGTGAAATTGCAAATTGACCAAAAAAAAAAAGGTGTAATTTCAACTCATTAACAGAATGAAAAACTTATTGGGCTGGGCCTCAATTCACACAACCATATACACTATTATTGTGCAGTTTTTTTTTTTTTTTCAATTTTGTGATGTAACCAAAACTGGTGATCATAGACGATAAAATTTAGCTTAACTTGACTATAAACCAGATTTGAAATTTTAATTATTTTAAAGGATGTATTCTTTTATATTTTAATTAAACTATCGAACCTGTTGTAAAAATCTGGCAATTAAGTAATTTATTTATTTCAAAATCTTGTAAATTAGATTCATTTTATTAGACACAAAAAAAAAGTCCTTTGTACGTGTTGAAAATCCTATTGATCTTGTTGAAAAAAAAAAAAATGAAAATTTGCAACCCTTAAAAAAAAAACAAACACTCTTGTGTGGGTAAATAAGGAGGGGGTTATGGTTTACCATAAAATTTAGCTAATTGGGTAATAGGGTACCCTACTTTTCAACCAAAGTAGTTAAATTATGAACTCAAAAGGGTTACCATATAGTTTCAAACTTAGGCTTGCAAATTCCAAATATGAAAAGCTTAACCACCACTCATGCCATAAATATAGTGCACATGGCATTCATATTGTTAAACTTATTCCAACCTTTCCACATATTATATATATATATATATATATGATCTTTTAATAGGATGGCCTCACAAATCACATTAATAAATAAATAATATGGTAAGCATTTCATGAACTATATAAATAACAACTTCCCAATAAATTGGAGCGAACCGCAAGGTGTGGCTCCATAGATTTAACCATGGTCTATTCTTCACCCAAACCTTGGATCAGGGTATTAACCATAGTCATACCCTTTGGGGTTGGGTAGTGGGTGGGTTAAAAACAAGAGTTACTAGTTGCCAGGCAGGGCACATACAAACAATTAAGAGAGAAGTTGAAACAACAATGATTATTAAAACCCATAAATCCTAACCCTAATTTTATTCTCGCATCGCGATTTAGATAGAACCTTTGACAACATACCCACAAACAAAAAAGCTTGTGTGAAATGCGTGAAAGGAGCATCACCTACTGCAGCAAAGTTGGACTTACAAGTCAGAAAGAGTGGGGTGCAAAAGAAGGCGTTCAAAAAAAAAATGATTTTACAAAATGCTTTCATAAGAATTCAATTTCTTGAGAAGTTCAAGTATTTCTGCCCCTACTTAAAATAAATGTTGCACTCTGACGACCTCAATGCACACCACCTCAGAAGAAACCCAAGAATGCAGCAATTGTTTGTGAAAGACAGAGAGAAAGAGAATCCTCATGTTTTTCAAAAACTCTACCTGTTTTAATTGCGAAACCCCCTGAGTTGAAGCTGTTGACAACTGGCTGACCTCTGGACCCTGGATTCGGAGGGGGCACCCACTATGGTTCTGACATTTACCGCTTGAGCATCGCATGGATTTTGATTCAAATGCATAACCTTCTTGGTATGCAAAAATTTTACACCTGTTGATCCAGAGTTCATAATTGGGAGGAAAACTTTGAGACTTCTGCTTCAGTTTGGTATGCAAAATTTGACACCCATTGAGCTGGAGTTCATAGTCTAGAGAATGACTTTGAGACTTCTGCTGATTCAATTTGGTACGCAAAAAATTTACACCTGTTGATCTGTGGAGCTCATCTACGATCTGGAGGAAACCTTGAGCCTTCTGCTTCAATGACAGTTGTGGATGACAGAAAAAGGTTACAATAATGCCTTAGAAAAAAGGGGTGGAAAAAGTCACACTTGCCATACAAGTCACACTTGTCTCCATGTCTGTATGCTGTGAACATTTTGTGCGCTGAGATTTTCAGTTGAGAAATACATCTTCTGGATGGCACACCCAATCACAAGAGAATCCCAAATAGAAGAAATGACTTCCAGCGGTCTGTCACAAATGCCAACTTGGAACTTAAACCATCTGGCTTCAAAACCACAGTCCAGCCATTGTCTCTTCTTGGCATGAAGACTTTGTCACTCACCTCGTATCTATGAAATTGCAGAGAAATCTCCATAACAACAATTTGAAGGTAAAATGACAATTGAAGTGTTGGCCAGTTATTGAGTTTGACCCAGTTATCAATCCAGTTCTTGTTAACCTACAAGTCGGTTATTGATTTTTTGATAACCGGTTAATAACCTAACTGCTTAATATTGAAATTTCAAAATCTAATAACCTACCTGAATGACCTCATTATCAATCCAAAAACACTAAACTTCTTTCATGATAAAGAACTGATTTTTTTTCATAAAACAACTGACGGTTATCAACTGTGTATTGGATAATCTGCCTTTATGCATAGCCACCAGTTATTACCAAAAATATTGATAACCTAACCAGCACACAAACTTTAAAACAAACACAAAAAGAATAACACCAAGATGTGGAAGACAACAGCAAATCCCTAATATGTGTATGAGCATGAGATAATCTCATGGAAATACAGAAAACTTCTCTGACCTGCAAATATCTCATAGTTTCAAGGTTGAAAAGAGTTTGCTGAGAATGTCAAGATATGAGAATCCCATGTTTTTAGACTGACCTGCTCCCCAGCCAAAGGTGAAAAAGAAGAAGACCATAAGCCAAGAAAAGAGACACAAACCCTGAAAAGATCTGCAGAAAGGCCCCACTGTGATGAAACACATCTGGAGTCATCATGACAACTTTGACACATTGCAAGGGTCATGACATATTACCAGAACAACAGAGCTTGTCTCCTGAAAGCTTGGAATGCAAATAAGGCGAACTTGCTGCCCTGAAGGACCTGGAACATAAAACCCCCACCACCTTAGTTAGTAGTACAAAAGGTGCCTTCTATGCTTGAAATCTCTTGGACCCATTTGGCTTGAAAGAGAGATATTGGAAGCATGACTGAACTAGTCTACCTAGCAATCGCTCTTTCAATTTCTCACTGTGTGTGTGTGTTTGTGTCTCTCTCTCTTTCTCTCTCCTTTTCATGTTACCTCATCATATATCCCAGGCAAGAAAATCAAATGAAAGAAGAAAGCTTGTGCCACCGGGTGTCATGTTTCAATGGAGAAAGTTACACACATTCAGTGTAAAGAATTTTCTACCTTTGAGTAATCTTGATGCATAACTTGGTTGGTTACCACAAAAGTAGACATGTGGGCACATCTCCACAATGAATGGATCTCTGTCAGTAAAAGGATAACACCCTGCTAGCACCTCACCCCATGTTAGTTGTTAACAAGACTTCTATATACTTCAACAGTTGTTTCTAAACAAAAACCCACTTGTAACATAGGTCGATGTCTCTACTGCCAGAGAGGTCAGCCACAATCATGCATCAACAAAAAGAAAAAACTGAGAAAAAGGTGGTGGCAGTTAGCAGAGAGGAAGACCTAGAGTGTCAGGGGCTGTAGGTGCCAAGTGCCGCCACACAAGAGTCCTCTCCATAAAATCGAGGCGCTCTTCAGCCTCACTGTATTTCTCCAAATCTTCAATATTCTGGCCTGATGTGCCAAGAAACCTGGTCTTGGTTCAGGGACAGCCTCACGTTGAATATAAGGCCATGAACCAGAAAAAGGTTCCCAACAGTTAAATTCACAACAAACCAAATCAGTGCTTCCAAACTGAGCTATTCAACTTCATGGATTTTGAAACTGTGCTGTCAAAATAGCACCTTACTAGATTGGATCGAAGGAATGCACACACTTTCTTTTTCTTATAGGAGGTGGATAACTTACAAGGCACCATCAAGCTCAAACTGATGAGGATTAGTGGCTGAGACAAAGGTATTGTACAAGGAAGCCCCAGGAAATAGGCACCTGTGAAGTGGCTGGGTGAAAGGAAAAACAAACACTCCACAAACAATCATTACAGCAGACAATGGTTCAATCTGAGACAAACCCACGTATTATAATAGACATAAAGCTTGATTCACGTATTATAGCAGATCATTGAATTGCATCTCTATTCTGAGTGTGGAAGGGGGGAATATTCTCTTTGTTTACAACATGGAAATAGCAAAACTGTAAATTATACATGCAATACCCACCTGGTGGAATTCCACACAACTTTATGTGCAACAAATTGGCAATCTGTTATGTAGTAGAAGTAAACAGCTTGCAGTAAGGTGGTTTACCTGCTGGGGGAGGGAGTAATTAGCTGGATCATTGGGACCAGGCATGATATCCACAGGCATAGCTGCTGCAAGCTGCCACCCAAGAGATGGTACATTTCATCAAATCAGAAATTTCTTGCTAGCATTTATGTTACCATGGTAGTCCACCCTTGTCTAACTGTCTTCTACTCTTGCAATCAGGTATTAGGGTTTAGGGTTTTACACCATGCCAGATGAGGTTTCAGATGAATATTTTGTTTGCATTATACCCAAAACTGAGTCAGCACTCATTTACAGTATTCATGAATAGGCACCTGAGTTAGCGCCAGATCAAGTTCTCTGATTGGTTCCACAAGCTTGGTCTGTTCCTTTCCTGACAACGGCTGCAGTCCACAGAACCAAGTGCATCATTTGTCCTGCTCTTTGAACTAAAAGTAGGATATTCTGCAGCCTTGTGGGTGTAGATGACATCACAAATTTAGATACAACACAAGATCATGAGGGGACAAGAAGGGGATTACATCAATGGGATTGGAGACAGAAAATCCAAGAGAAAAAGGCAACCAAACAGAAGATGCAGGGGGAAAAAAAATCTCAACACACCTGGCCATTTGATAAGCTGGTCTGCAAGTCAACAGAACCTCCAGCAATGACAACACGCACAATCTGAGAACTCAAACTCTGCTCCTGTAGTCACCATCCAGCTCTTAATCCTGGTCAATCTTTCACAGTTATCAAGAAAATCCACATGCCTTTAAAAGATTCGAATAGAATCAAGTAACAACCCATCCATCCCTACAGTATATTAATGCACATGACACCTTTCATTGGCTCATATGCCAATCCCTGCCATACCACTAATGGATTGGTGCAAACCCCATCACACAAACCGCATCTGGACCATCAGTTTCTGACACCCATTGTAATTTCAGTGCATGGTCCTGCCTTTGAGAATTGTAATCTCAAGCCTCAAGAAACTGATTTGGGGGCATAGATCAAACCTCTTCTTCACCAAGATGACCAGTCAAGTGATCCAGAAGCAGTTGCAGTTCAAGAGGATTTGTAGATTCTCCTCCAATTTTTAGCCCCGATGCAAACACGACAAATTTTTCCTCGTCTGCTCTCACAACATCCAAAATGTAAGAAGGAAGATGGAAACAATTTTTTTTTAAAAATCCTCCCCAGTTGAATTGTAGCAGCATTCATTGAAATCTTCACTTGGTTCCATATAAGGATCTTGACCAACACTTGTGCACTTCTCCTTTGATTGCATGGATGGGCAGCTCTTCCTCATCTAGTAATACTAGAGGCTCACAATGACAGAATCAAATGTTCATAGGAATTGCAGCTCTTAGCTAAGTTGGTATGGAAGAATCACTGAAAGCACACAAGTGAGAAATCTTTCTCTATAAAAATTCTCATAAATATTCAAAGTTTGCAGCAGCCAGATCATGAACTCCCAAACCCCAAAAAAACAAATTTCCTTACCAAAGCTTACAGCAGATGGAAGTGGAATTTGAGGTGGTAACCCAGGCTCCAAAATTTCCTGCACAAAGAACTCACCATCTTTCTCTTCCTTACCACAAACAGCCACAACAACACCTGTAACCAACAACACCAAAGTGTTATCACTCATGGGAATCCTTTTAGTCCCACTTCTAGAGGATTGATTGCCAATTCAACAGACTTTGAACCAAAATGAATGAACCTGTTTGCAAAGAACACTCAGATGTTTCTATGGGTTTAGGGTTTTGGATGAGAATCTAGCATGTGATGCTAGTATGACTATACTAATTTCATTCCTTATCTCTCTCACCAGCAGCCACATATCAACTGATATTAGTGCACATGTAGCTAAAGGAGGCAATGCCTGTTGCATAATCAGACTGCTTTCTTGAGGAATCCCAAAATGGCGTTATCCTAACCAGTGACATAGAAAGATGGCAAATTGGCATCTCTGATCAGCTTCACACGGCCACTCTCATCCTCCATTATCAGGTAGTCATCATTGTGAGTGAATTTACTTGGAGTTGCGAGCGGCACCACAGATCTCTGCAGAAAAATCAATGAAGCCAAATACACTTTTTCCCACAGAGTGAACATCCCACATCTGAGTCATTTGTGTACAAGTAAAGGAAAAAGTCAATCTCATTACTCACGTTTTGAAGTATTCCAGACAAACAGAACATCAAGAAAGCATTTTGATGAGAAAAACCCAACCAAGAATGCATACTGACAACAAAGAAAACCTGAGCATGAAAGCATTTTGACAGCAAAAAAACCCAAGAAGGAATTAACAAAAAAACCCACCTCTTTGGAATACTCCTCAAGAATCGAAGGTTTCAGCTGCATTTGTTTGTAGAGGGTTCCAACTACCACACACAGTTGGCCCTCCTCCAATCCTAGTACCTTACAGACTGAAAAAACACACCAGACACAAAAGCGAGAGATTGATCAAAAATCATATCATTGTATATATATCTTTACAAAGATCATATCAGATACAGTTTCCTGATTGGAGATCAATGCAAGATCATGAACCAGTTTAGAACCCTAAACCCTAAAACACACAAAATGGAAGAACTGAAATCACATACACACACTCCCTCTCTCTGTTTGCATTCTAGCATCTGATTGCAACAGTCAAAGAACCCGTTATACAAATTGGCATCTCTTGGGAACCACTTTGCTGTTGATTGCCAGGAAGAGATGGGTCATGTTTCTTGTGCAAATCTGAATACAAAACCTAGCAGCTGATGGCAATGGCAGATTCTTGTACAAATCAACACATCTCTCTGTCTCTGTCTCTATCTGTCTCTCTATCTCTTTCTCATTTTCATGGAACTAGTTTGCTGTTGATTACCAGGAAGAGATGGCCATCGTTCTTGTACTCGGGACAGGAGATTCTGGCGGATTGTATGGAGACGAAAGAAGTAGAGTTGACTGTATTGTTGTCCCTTGTATCTCTGCATACTCAAGCAGTATCTTTCATCCTGTTGTTTAACACACATACATACACATACAGCCCCATCAGAAACATGGTGAGAAGCTCGTTAAGAGGCCGGTTTGTGCAACAAAGAAACAATGTCACAACACCTGCGGAAGTAAGTAAGTAAGTAAGTAAGTGCGTACTATAGCCTTCTCAGTAGCAACGCACGAGAATAGCAGATTTGGCAGCGACCCATCAACAGAAAACAGAGCAACTACAAAAAGCAAAAAAAAAAAAGTTGATTTACGAGAGAGAATCTGCAACGGACCCGGCAGATGTAGTCGGCTTGCTTCCGAGGTAAGACCACTCCTGTGTCCATTTCTTCTGAAAAAGGATTTTTTTTTCCTTTCTTCTAAGCTTGGAAACTGCAAACAAGCCTCACCAAAGTAGGTAGCAATAATGTGGATGATGGCATCGCAAGAGGAAGTCAGGAAGAAAATGGCGGAAGACCTGCAGCAGGAGCAGAAGAGATCCTTAAACCCTAGACCTTAAACCCTTGTAGAACCTTGACACTAGTATTTTTGAAGGATTTTGTGATATAGCCAAGGTGGCGATCATACAGAAAATAATTTAGCCAAATTGGATTACATACTAGATATGAAAGTAGAAACAAAACAAGAATCCTTCTATTTTCTTGGCTACTAACTGGAACTTTCTTTTCTTTTTTTTTTTTTAATGAAATTTGGCGAATCTAGGCCTTTTTTTACATCAACAATCCTATGTAATAAGTTGAAATCATTTTTTTTTTTAGGTCGAAATTTGGTGAAAATTTGTCAATGAAAAAATAAAAAACACTATTCCACACATGACTGTTGAATAATTAATTAATTAATTAAATTTTAAAACTGAAATTTTGACAAATAAAATATTCTTTGAATATTTCCATAGTTTTCTTCACATTTTTTTGTTGTTTGTAAACAATTGTAATTTTTCAATATTTTGAAAAAAATATTTAATTAGTGTGGGAAGCAACGTTTTTTTTTTTTTCGAAATTTCTAACAGCTCTTTGTGAATCACATAAATGAAAAAATAAGATTTTTTTTGAAAAATTCATCAAAAAAGTAGGGGTTTGCTATCCCTTTCACTAAGTTTGCACTAACCAACCTTTTTGCATCATCGCCTCCTACGATTACAAGAGTTATAGAGAAGCCTTCTCCAACCCTTCTTCATTAGGAGATCGTTGGCCATTGTTTGTGTCAATTTGGATATACACAATGAATGCAATTCTTTTTGTTTTGTTTCACACCATTCCTTCTACCATCAAGTTCTCTTAGTTGTAGGAAGATTTTGATTCAAGTACAAGGTCCATCACAATAGCAATCAACTTCCTAAGGCACATTGTTTTGATTTTTACTTAGATGGAAGGTTTATTGCAACAACATTCAATTTCTTGACACCACACTTGATAATCAAAAGTTGAATGAGGTTGGGCCAACAAGAAATTTTTGAACCATGTAGATATAAAAGGATTTACAAATTTATGGCAAGGTTTAGGTTTAAACCTAAAGTGGGGGTGTTTTAGGGTCCTAAAATTCCCCACTTCTTTTTCTACATATGCAATGTGCATTTCTTAGTTGCTAGCCAAAAGAGTGGGTTCTAAAACTTCTTTGGTTGTTTTTTCTACATATGTAGCGTGCATTTTTCTCTGATTTTTTGCCTTCAATCTTTTTCTTAAATTGGGTTGTGACATTTTAGGGTTTTAGGGGTAGAAGATCAAAGGAGCTTGTTTCTTGTGTTGTTTGATAGAAGGCACAGTACAAATGGTTTTTTTACTATTTTTTTGTAGTTTCGACAAAGATTGTCAACCTTCTTAGGTTGTTTCTTCTATGACTAGAGGGAATAGTGGCAACCATTTTTACATCAAACTAATTGTGAACAAAATTGAACCGTTGTGATGATGGCTATGAAAACATTTTGATCTACACTTGGTCCTATCCACTTGAAGAAAGAAGGTGACCTATTTAATGAAAAGTACTTAGCTTAAAGAAGAATTGTGGCAATGATTAGTCAAGGTTTTAACAAAATAAGTGCATGTGTAATTACTCAACATGTTGTGTTGAAGCTTGTTGTGAAGCAAAATGCACAATTGAAGGAGTGGTAGTAGCATTTGACTGATTCAATTGGCAAAACTAAACAATAAAGGTAATTGTGGCCCCCACCCACACATAATCTACTCAAAAGGAAAAAGTTTAGTATGTATTTATTGAAAAGAATTATTGCACAACCAATGTTTTGATTTTGCAGGTTTGAACTTTGATTTTATAAAAGGTTATGATTGTGTTTTTGTCTAGAAGCAAGATTGTTTGTGCGGGTGGCATTTACTACATAAGACAACTAGTTGTTGGAATTTTGTGTAATAGCCTTACCAAGGTTGGTTTCTTCTTCAAAACCTTTGAAAGTTGATGTTTCATCTATCAATTTCATAATGGACTTTTGGGTGTGTGAAAAAAAGAATGATGTTTTAGCACTTGGAGACATTTTTTTCCTTTTGTTAATAATTCATGTGACTAATAACTGTTGTGATTGATAATTACCATGATTCTAGTTGTTGTTGTGATTGGTAGCCACCATGACTACCTGAAGAACATCATACCTTCAATCAACAAGCATGAGTGGATAGGAGGAATTATGGGCAACATGGGTAGGTATTTGCAGTTGTAATTTAGTTGCATTTCTAGCTTAATACCATTGTTCCATGCACCAACATTGTTGACTTTTTGACCTCGCATATGTTGAAGAATAAAATACATAATTGTTGTTTCTAACACAATGTTGTAACACCTCAAACCCACTCAAGTGTGTTGTTGTTGTAGTTAATGAAGTAGAAAGACCAAAGACCGGCTTTGTTTTCATAATTCAAAGCTTATATTACCCCCCCCCTTTGAAAGAAATTTTCACACACCTTCACTTGTTCAAGTGAATGTTGTGGCACTAGACCATTAAGTGTGTGTCTAAGTAAACTCTTGTTATTTTGCCAATCAACAATTGCCATCAATGCATCTATGATTATGCATGGCATTTGCTACTTACCAATACTTACATACATGTGTTTTTAAACATAGCCCTATTATTATTGCCCATCAAAGGGTCATTCAATGCCTTGTGAAGGTTTTCCTATGCTTATCAATTTGGTTAACTCCATTGAGGCCCTACGAATGATCACTTTCATTCGTTAATATATATTTTTGGAATTTTGGTTCAAATCACCAACACCCATTATTATTGTGGGACCATCTCCACTGCCACCATGTTGATCAAAAACTAGGACCCATATTAATAAGTTGTTCATTTCTTCAAGTTCCTAGATACTGCACAATTGTTCTACTTGTGCTTTGAATGAAAAGGATGCACTTTCATTGCTTGATCCCTTTACAATTCCTAGGAATCTTAAAGAAAATAATTGTTTATATTAGGTATAATTTCTTGCATAGCATGTGACCTTGCCTCCTTTTCGTTAGAATTTTAATAAGGGGTGGTGGGTCGCTCCTTGTAAATAGAGTTCCAAAAGGTTTGGTTATTGTTGAAAAAGGTGTTTGCTAACAAGGTTGGATAAAAAGGTTGTTGATGTTAGGCAATTGAATTGTTACCATTGTTTGATACTAAATGCAATGCCATTTTGTGGCTGAACATTTAATGATGGTTGAAAAAGGTTCAACTAACCAAAAAAATATAAATCATGAAGTTATATTTGTTGCACCTACTGTTGTTGAACATCCACAATTGAGGATGTTGATGGTTTAATTGGTTGCACTACTATCTGTTGTTGTGTTGACAAAGCTTGTTGCACAACTGTATTTAACTAATTTTATAGTTCTTCCCAAGAAAGGTGTTGGAGCTTGGCCTCCTTTTGTTAGTTCCACCAGACACACTTGTTGGTTTGAAAGCTTTTTCACATTGTTAGAAGTCAAAGCCTAAAGAGATCCCTTTAGCAAAACCAAAGATTGCCCATGTTTTTGGTCATGTGGTGGTGGTGTCAACTTGCTCCTTCTTATTGCAAAGCAATTTTTTTTTTTAAAAAATCCAATTATAACTAATCTCCCACCCCTTGACCATATCTTCATTAGTTTTTGTGAGTTACCAAGAATACAACTTCCTTTTATAATTCTAATGAAAATTGAATTTTTTTAATGTGTAAATTTAAAAACCCAATCCTAGTGCAACATGACATTCAGTAGTATCCCTAAGTGAATATATTCATTTTATTGCATGTCTAACACATGCGAATGACATTTAGAAATGTATGATGTCACTGATTATTATTTATAAGTTGAAGTTATTACTTGAGCAAAAAATAACTAGTTGGTTTTTAATTATTGACGTCCAATTTTGAGGTCTACAAGAATGGATGGTCCTTCTAAATGGGTGTATGGCATGCAAGAAGGTCAAAAAAATCCCCATCCACAATACAATAATTTGTTCCAATCTGAGGGTCTTCCAACAATCAATGTTTGTTGAAATATAGGTTGGTACCATTTCTACTTCACCTCATTTTATCTTCTATTTAATGGCATCTATAAAGTATGTTGTATTTTGGAGATTTGTTGTAATTGTAAAATTCCAAGATCTTGCCATGTTGATTTGAATTGTTGATGTGTTGTTTTGAACACGAATCATGGTTTTCATGCAAATTTTGTAGGGTCTATTTAATAGACATTAGTAGTTCTAACTTGGAGCCACATACCAAAATAGTCACAAACCATAATAGAGATTCTATAGTATGATCCTCTTCTTTATATTTTTTGGAGATCTCTTAAGGTATCTTATGTATGCATTCATCCTCTTTTTGCATTATGGATATTATTGACATACCAAAATAAACACAAAGTAAAATATAGATTTTGCAATATGTTTTCCTCCTTTTTTTTGGATTCTCGAGATGTTTTTAAGGTTGCATGTATGCATTCATCCTTTTAGGTCCAATTTTCAATAATGTGTTTTGTGAAAATTGGGGATTTTTCTATCCTTTTTGTATGCCATATATTTTGCCAAAGGTGCCCCCATATGTTGAATGTTAGTTTCATGAAGTTTTTGCCCTCACATTGCTTGCCAAAACCATTGCTGCAATTGTTGTTGTTTGTTAGTTTTGCGATTACAATTTGTTAGATCCATGGCACCCCCAAAAAACCCAACAAATTTCAACTTTTGCTTATTCCTTTTTGGAAATGGTGGGTTTGCCACATTGGGTTCATCTCCAACCCTAGAATCAACAACACAAAACATGCTACATGTTGAAAATGTGGCAGCAACATTTGATCCATAAGTTGTTGGCCCAAGTTCAAATATAACTATTATTGACATTAATGAACTTGGGTCTAAGTCCTTGATGTGCAACCTTCCAAAAAGAGGAAACTTGAATGGCAAGTCCAAAGACATTTTCAGGATGCTTGGGTTGTTAAGTTCCCATGGGCAGAAGCTATTATGGGGGAAGATGGAAAAATGCACCATGTGTGGTGTAAGATTTGCATTAATGTGGAATGGAAGGAGAAGTTATTAGTTCCTTAGTTAGATGGGCTTTACAAGCATAGTGGAAGAAGAAAATGCAAGCATGCAAAACTGGGGTTGAAGGTAGGTGGGTATTACACCAATCCTCATAACTAACCTGCAAAAAATGAATGCATCTATGGCATTATAGGTCTTGATTCTGTCCTTGAGGAAGTGTTGAATGTAGAAAGGGCTGAGAAAAAGAAAAAATACTTCTAGTTTGTTATTTTTTTCCATCTTTTGCAACAAGGCCCCTAACAGATTATGAATGCATGCAAGGGTTTTTTCAATTTATTAAGGTTGGAAAGATTATGAAGATGCATTGGATTGATTCCAATGGATGGGTAATGGTAAGTACTTATTTAATTTCATTATTGGATTGTTGTCTTTTGTGCATTGTACCTTATGCACATTCTTTAAAAATCCCCTTGGACCACCATCATTGTCATTAATATTTGGTTTGTGAGTGGGGAATGGCAAATTGTATGCAGAATGTTGTTTTGGCTGCAACTAAACATGCCATTCAAAATGCAAGATTTATATCCTTGAGTTGTGATGAAATTAGAACAAAGGATAACCAAAGCTAGATATCAATCCACTGTTATGTGGTTCAGAATTGGTGCATGGTACCCATACTCTTAAATTTGCAGTAGGTCACTGAAGGAGGTGGGTTTAACAACCTAATGACCATGTTTTTCAATTTTGTAATTATTATTGGTGGATTATTTGAAGGGGACGTGGTAGCAAAACTAGTTTCTTTTGGTGTGAATGGTGTTATTATTTTTTAGGGATTGAAAATAGGGGTGATAGTGCAACTCATTGAAAAACATGCACCATTTGTCACTAGTATTTTCTACATGGCTAATCCTTTTCTTCCCTACCATTGGTTGCAAAAATTGAAAGCTTGATGTAGGGCATGTATGTGTATTCTTCTCATTCTCCTAAAGGGCAGTTGGAGCATGTGAAATTGGCAAAAATATTACAAACAAAAGGATTAAAAATCCTTCGCAATGTTAAGACACAGTGGATTAGTATGTTTGCACCTAGCAAGCATGTTCTAATTGAATATAAAAGTCTTGTTGTTAAAATGGGTGATGATATGGCCGGGAATGCATTTGCCAAGAATAACTATGAGTTCTTGTGTGATTGTGACATTACCTTGGGATTGATTTGTGTATTGCCCACGTTGGAGGGAGTTCAAAGTTTATCCAAGCTAACCCATAAGGTAAGGATACCTTTGTTCATGACTTGGTGACCTTTATCTTTTTGTGTACTTATGATCTATATGTTATGTATGTAGACCCATTGAAAAAGTATGATTAGCACCAGTTTGCCATGTTCAATGACTTGGTGCAAAATGTTTGTGATGCCTACATAGGGTCTAGTATTTGGAGCCATAAACTAATGTTGAGTATGCAGCATTTCAATTCAATGGCCATTTGCTCATGTTGCATAAGACATGTGCCACTATGGGTGTAATGTTTATGGTGACTAAAGATGACTGGGAGAGTGATGTGCAATCTATAAAGGATCAATGTACAAGTGGAGCTCTTGAATTGATAAAAGAACTTGCAAGGTGTTTCCTTACGCATGACCTCATGAATGCAACCAAGATTATTTATCCCCAATATTGGGAAGCAATTGATGCGAAGGTCACTTTTGTTAGACATTTGGCAATTTTGAAAGCAAAATTTTGTCACCCAAAATCAAAAAGCCCAAATGTTATTTTGGTTGTTGGTTTGCTAGATGGTGCATTACTTGACCAACAAGCTTCTTTTTTTACCATAACCATGAAGAACAACAGTCATCCAGTGCCCTACATCCACCAATTGATTGCAACCTTACAACTAAGATGTGGGCACAATTGGCTGCAAATGTCATTGTGGCTTAGAAGTTGTTAAAGTTTTGGAAGCTAGTGGAAATTACTATTGTCATGGTTTTAGGCACTGTGGAAGATGAAAATACTTTCTCCAAAGTCAATTTCATGAAGTCCAAGCTTCGCAATTGCTTGACCACAGATTTGGACTTGGTGGTTTAGATGTATGTGTAAAAGTTTTATAGGTTGGAAATTTTCCCCTTCTACACAACAAACAAGGAGTGGGGAAAGGAGAAATTGCAATATGGAGAAGAGTAGGTGGCTAGTTCAATATGGCATTAATGCCAATTTATTGTTGTGTAGTAGTATTAGTATTGTGTAACATTAACAAGCACAAATATATGGTTTTTTGTACCACATTTTTTAGTGCAAGGTTTGGGTATTTTTGTACCACATTTTGCAATGCTTATGCATCGATTTTAAGGCAATGTAGGTTGGGGAAATTAATAATCCCTAAAGTTGGATTTTATTCTAGTGGCTCGATCAATGTGCAATCACAACATTTTTTATTGTTTTTTTTCATATGATTATTTTTGGATGTGATTTTCAATTGTTATGGGTGAAATGTTTGGGTTTTTGCAAGTTGCAAGTTGTTATTTTGAGATAGAAGTTAGCATAGTATATTCAACACATCACCATACAATTGAATTAACAAATTGCACTTGTTGTTGGCATTTTAAAGTGGTTTATCTTATGCATATCCTCCTCCATTCTAATCAAGAAGTATTGTTAAAGGGATTGGGGTTCAAATCCCCCCCCCCCCCGAAGAATTCCTTTTAAGTCATTCCACATGGTGTGTTTTCCTTCTATTTTGGTGCATACAAATGTTAGTATTTTTAAACACTAGTCCTTGTAGTTTTGGTTAGAAGTTATGTACAAGTATGTAGCACAATTTTCATCTGTCCTTATATATAAGTTGCATGTTTATAGTCTTGATGTTCATTGGTGTATCACTTTTTTGTCATGCAAATTTTATTAGTAGCATTTTCCTTGCTTGTGTCTCCAATTAGTTTGCATAAGAACCCTCATATTGTGACAATTCGTGTTATCAAAAAAATACTACTAAAATAATCTCTAGCCAGGATTTCACACATTTGAAACTATTATAGCCAATTGTCATACATTTTATAAAACTTCCTTGCCACATGTTTCGATAAACAAAGGTTGGAAATGCCAATGAGACCCTTTCAAAAAAATGAAAAAAAAACATTGGTGGGAAGTTGCCAAGGTCTTTCTAATCATCTTTGCAATTGAAAGCTTGGTAGTTGGCTAGTTGTCTTTTTTTCATTTTTGTGAGGTAGCTAAAGTGGCTAGAATCCATGAGGTAGTTTAGCTAAATTTGGCTACAAACAAGATATGAAAGTAAAAAAGTTTAATCATCATTCACATTCTTGGCTATTATTTTAGAACCCAATAGAGGTGTGAATAATTCACCCATTTGGTGATTTCATGGATTATAATTTAAAAAATCCCTAAATAAAAAGAAAAATCAATTCCAATTGGCAAAAGTTGTTGTCACCAACCATGACCTACGGATTTTTATTTCGCCAAATTTGAAACTTAAAATTCATGATTTCAACCTACCTAGGGAAAGAATGGACCATATTTGCCAATTTTTTTGAGAAAAAAAAAATTGAAAGTCACCAAGCTTAATGATGCGTTTAATATAAAAGGATCCTTATGCGATTTATAGCCAAAATTTGGTTACATTTTCTTCTAGATGATTGCAACTTTGGTTATCTCACAAAATTGGGAGGTATGGGGAAAAATAGTCTCAAGTTTCAATGATATTTTTTCAACAATTTTTTTGATTTTTTCACAAATTTGAAGAATGTTAGACCATTTTTTTTTCATTTTTTCAATTCACAAAAGTGATGATTTTATAATGGTCAAAAATAAAAAATTCTAAGTTTTTCCATAAATCACAATTGTTATAAAGTTTACAAAAATTGTCACAACTTTTTTTTTCACTTCACAAAAGTGGCAAATTTTTTTGTTGGAAAAAACACATTGTACACTGGAAAGACACATTTTTCCAACTTCTCCTTTCATAATTTGCTAAATAAAAAAAATGATTGCTACAATTCTTTTGATTTCACAAAAGTGGCAAAAACTTTATGGGAATAAAACATTTTACATTGAAAAAGAATGTTTAACCAATTTTTTCTTAAAAAAAAAAAAATGAACCCAAAAAAATCCCAAGAAAGAGAACACAAATGTGTTAGCCAACATTTGCAAATAAAGAACCTTTTCACCAAAAGTTATTGCCCCTAGTTAGGGGTGAGCACTATTGCAACCTTTTCAATGAATTTCTAACCACAATATAGCAATTGTGAGAGGGATTAAGTAATGGGCCTTGCAATTTGTCCAGTTGAAACATACTGGTGATGTAGGGAATTTGAAATATAAGGTTTGAAAGTTTGTTATTCTAACCATGCATGAACTTCACATCTAGCTCTAAAGCATACCAATCCAAATGATATTTCAAAGCATGAAATTTACATTTGATGGTTCCAACTTATTCATATGAAGCTGGTTGTGTACAATGTGATAGTCTTTTTGTTGATATTGAAAAATTTCAGTCAATCTCATGTGAGGATAATTAGGCCAACAAAATACTCATCCTTCATGTAAGCATTTGGTTAGTACATATTGCTACTATATACTGAACTAATTATTTGTTCTAATTCCACGTGCTGAATTTTAGACTTAAAATACTATTTTACATCATTAAGCACAAAAAAAACAAAAAGAGTTTAATGGGTTTTTCACATGGCAAGAAAAACCACAAAACAAAACTCCTACCAACATCTTCATCTTCTAGTTTCATCCATGATTCAATCTCTCTCACAATGAGTGTTTTTATCCTTGTCGCATGCTTACACAATATCAAATGGAAGTGACTCTAAGTTCATCCCAATCTACCACTATGTAACTGTACTTCAAAACTTTTAATCAGTTGGCCTTTTGCACACTTTAATGGCATCCAAATTTAGTAAAAAAATCCAATTTTTTCATAACAATGGCCTCCAGCTAGATACAATTTCATCTTCATCTCAACACATAGGAATGAAACTATAACATCAAGTGTGTCTATTAGTTCAAAAGCCTCCAATTTGACACCACCATATTAAGTTGTTAGTTATATTCTCCTTAAAACTCATGCATGGAGCTAGACTTTCTTGGGGACATGACTAACCAAACATTCATAAAAATTCCTAGAAGATCATGATTCATAACACATCTTTTATATGATGAAACATTCAAATATTTTCCATGTATCAATAGTGTGTTAGAAATGGAAGATATTTTTTAAAAACTTTAAAGATGGAAGACAAAAGCAAGAGGAAGACTTCGAAGGTTGTAACTTGGAGCTCACATTAGAAAGAATAGAAGGGATGCTTGGACCACAACACATATTTACTTCAATTGAGATTTTTATTTTTGCATTTCATGGTTTTGAACTTCTAAACTTGAGTATATGCATTTTGTTTGGTTTGCAGGCAAGGGATACCATCAACAAGAAACATATTGATTTGGAAGCCATGGGGTTGGAAGTAGTGTTACCAAAAATGTTCTAGAAGTATTTATGTACATGCTTACTCAAAGTCATTGTTCGAAAACGACCAAATAAATAGTTATTTTAGGTTAAACATGTGACCTTAAAGAAACCCTAATTTAATTGCCACCTATAAGGCAACAACCGCAACTTAGAAGGTATCTGGTAACATTGATGTGATGTGTCAATATGTAAACACACCACGTGGCAACCTTTTAAAAGGTTTTATTCTCAAGTTTTTCTTTATTGCAGGAATTAATCGAAACATCATTTTGAAAGTTTTTTACTTACATTTGGAATAATTTATTAAAATGTTCAATCTAGTGTTGGCATTAACTTTCATTTTTTTTTAGTTTTAACTTTTGTATTTATTTTCTTTTCCTTTTGCGACAAGAAAACAAAGCTTCAATTGCTTGATTTCATTTTGCACATATTCTCAAAGAGGAACTTGTGATTGTAGCTAAAAAAATAAGGAATTATAAAAGGACCTATCACTAGAATGAAAAGATAGTTGATTGTGCATGATAGCTGGTTGGAGCAAGAAGATAGTCATGCGACTAGAGGAAGAAGATAGTCAATTATTGGCGGTTAGAGCAAAAAGATAGTTGACCATCAAACTAAAAGTTTTTTTTTGTGCACTTTCTCTTGTTGTGTTTTCTATTTTCGTTTTTTCATTTTATATAACTTTCATTTTTACTTGTTATTTTCTTTCACAGTCTTATTGTTCATCTCGTTTTTCTCCCTTTTTGTTTTTGGTTTTTTTAACATAAAGACGAAAATCTCTTTCTTTTCACTAAAAATGGAAATTACATATTGTTTTTTTTTGTTGATTGTTTTCTTTTTGAACTTTGTTTTAATAGCCAACTTGCTTTGATACTATACATAATTTTCAAAATAATGGGTAGCCTGTGGGATTTAGGCTTAGTGATGTTTCTATTATTTTCATAACTTAGATTTTACATTGTTCAAATTCAACTACATTTACAATTGCACCTTTCAGTGCGTTTGTTGTATGGCATGCTTGGGCCCTTTACGCTTCTGTTGTGAATGTGCCTCCACACTTCTATTGTGTAGCTACCAATGCGTTTCCACACCACTGCTATGTGGTGTGCCTCGGGCCTCCACTTCTTCTGTGCTTCATGCTATAATTACAATTTTTTACAACAACTCTCAACATGCCTAATTTTCCTGCATAAAATTCTATTGTAAGTTGTTTGGTAAAAATGTCTTTCAATAATTCTTCTTCTACTCCCAACAATTGTTCTTCTATTTCTAAAAAAAAACTATTCCATGGCCTCCTTCTAAAGCACTAGAATGGACATTTGTTGAATGTGTAACTCCACTTACAAAACATGGGAGTTCTTGCAAACTGGGATGTAAGTTTTGTGTAAAAGAATTTAAAGCAACATCAATCACAAGAATTAAAAAATATTTTTTGGGCACTTCAAATAACATAGAATTGTGTTTGGTAATTTTGCAAGAGACCTTGCAACCATTGAAAGGGTAGGTTGCAAAAGCTTCGAAGCAAAAAGAATTGGGCAAAAGAGAAATGGAAACATTTACAAGTGAAGTCACTGATTTAACACAACCCAAATTGTAGACACTATTAAAAAACGTGAAGAAATGGATAAAATAATTACTAATTTTTTTATTGGATGTGGGATTCCTTTTAATGTCATTGAATCAAATCATTTCAAACAAATGATATTTGATGTTGGACATTATGGTCCTAGGTATTTACCTCCAAGTTATGAAAAGTTGAGAACAACATTGTTGAAAGAAGTGAAAAATGACTTGATCAAAGATTTTGGATATTGTGAAGGAAAGTTGGAAAGAAATTGGATGTACCATAACATGTGATGGTTGGACTAGTGTTGACAACAAACCAATACTAAACATTTTACATGTTTGTCCAAAAGGGGATTATTTTTCGCAAGCAGTTGATTCAATTGGCAAGACAAAAGTGGCAACTTATATTGCTGACACAATTTATGAAGAGATTGAAAAAATGGGAAGTGAAAAATGTGGTAGAGGTGGTGACTAATAATGTAGAAGTATGCAAAAGTGTTGGATGGATCATAGAGGATAAATATCCTCATATTACTTGCAATGGCTACATAGCCCATGGCATTGATCTTGTTTTGGAGGATATTGGAAAAATGATTGGGTTCATAAAATTGTAAATGAGGCCATAACTAATATAAAATTTATAACAAATCATCATAAAAGCTAGGCATTGTTTAGAGAATTTTCAAGTAAGGTAAACAACGTGGAATTGTTAAGATTGGGAAATACTAGATTTGGAACAAATTTTTATCATGTTGGAAAGGTTGCAAAAAGTCAAAAGGCCAATTCATCAAACGATTGTGAATTCAGAATGGAAAAATTCGATGTGTTCAAATGAAAAAAAGGATGTTGAATGTGCATTTCTGAGCAATCAATTTTGGAAATTGTTAACTTTAAAACCAAATCTTCAATCTCATGAGGCTTGTTGATTTTGGGAAACCAACAACTGGAAAATTCTATGAACATTATGATCAAATAATGGAAAAAATCAATGAAATGGATGGATTAACATCAGAAAAGAATAAAGAACTTGTTACTATAATAAATGATCAACGGTATTTTATGCATAGTTCAATGCATTGTGCAGGAATTGTTTTGGACCTAGAATGGCGAAGGAAAGGGGAGGAAAAAGATAAAGAAATCATGATGGGTTTTTGAAAAATCCATGACAAGTTTTTTCCAAATGTATGAGATCAAGCAAACATTGAGAAACAATTTGCTCATTACAGAAATATGGAGGGTCTTTTTTGCAGACCATGCAACATTTCAGTGGCCAAGGAAAATGCCTGCACATACCTGGTGGAGCTCTTATGGATCTGAAACTCCACAATTACAAAGCCTTGCAATTAAAGTTCTAAGTCAAGTGACTGTAGCATTGGCCTGCGAAAGAAATTGGAGCACATTTGAGTTTATACATAGCACAAAACGTAATAGGTTGACTTCTGAAAGAGCTGCAAATTTAGTATTTGTATTTAGTAGTTTACGTTTGAGAGAAAAGCTTTTCGATCCAGAATATAAGGTAAAAATTATAGAATGTATAGATGAAGATGAATAAAAGTAGAGCAAGATTCAATGACCTCAGTTTGAGATCTTGTATTTAAAAAAATTTACGACATAAAAATATTTTTTATACCGTACACCATGACATATTTCTGCTCTGCCTTAAAAAACGACGTATTTTTTCGTATTTTTACCATTTAAAAAAAAACATCATTCTCTGTTTTTGGTAACACTGGTTGAAAGTTGAAGATTATGCTAGGACAGAGACCAGGGCAGATGCTCATGAAGCAAACCCTAAACCCTAAACATCTGCTGCAATCCTGCAAACTTTAGGAGGAATGAAGAGAAAGAAGGCAAATCAAAGAAAGCCACATTTGGAGTTGCAGATTGATTTAGGGGACTTGGGACAAAAGGGATAGAGGGGGCAGATAGAAGAGCTTACCAGTCATTGTCTTCTCTTCTATGTTCTTCATCCGTCTTCCAAAGCTCCTTGTTACACCACATGTTTCCATGACCTCTATGAGGAGACAACAAATGCAAGCACAGTGAAGTTTAGAGACTGTCAACTGAAAGTGTTCCAGCAGTTGCAATCGAGAGAGAATGAAGCAAAGTTGTGGATGATAATGATAGCCTACAATCAAATTAACCGTTTATTGCAGAAAGTATGGCATTCAATAGGTGAGAGAGACACTCCACATTCTGTACATGTTGACTATGGCTTTTCCTCAATGGATGTTAGTGAAATCATCTTGAAGACACATTTCAATCTGGTGTCTCTTGATGATGATCCCTGGATGGTGTAGGCTGCAATTTGTCTCGTTTCTGCAGAGGTTGTTGGGATGTATTTGGTTTCTATTTTCTCAATTACTAGACATGGTTACTTGTTATTTTTGTGTATGCTGAGAGCTCTGCCCCCCCACCACAACCTTCACTCAGGGTGGTCGTCACTACTCAAGTGAGACTCCCAGTTGTGTACATTATTTTCTACAGTGTCATCCTCAATGGTGGCAATGGACATTGAGTCCACATTGTGGTTGCCTGGCTTCATGCACAGGCACTCAGGGCTGGGATTTGTATAAAATGACTCTTCGGTGCGCAGCCGTTCTCGGCCTTTGGTCCCTTTGATGGGCCCATGTCTTTTCCTTGGGGCACCTTGTCTGCACATCACAAACTCACGAAGTCAGTCTGCATGCCAAAAACATAATGGACTAGTGTTGCATACAAATATATTTGCATTGAAACATAATTTTGTTGCCTGAGACTAGTATTATGATTCTGATATTATTACTGGCAGTTTGGTGTTTGTGGAAGAACAAAGTTGGAAGAAGTTTCATGCTTTTTTCCACAATGATTTTAAAGTAACATGCACCTCTCCATCCTCTGAACTTGATCAACAGTTACAGTGATGATGATGCCATGAAAGCATTCAATGAGGCAAGGCTTGTGTCCTGCAAGTTTCCTTTTGTCACTAACTTGCAGAATAGAATAAATTGAACTTTAAGTGCATGCTTGATAACATATCCATGCTTCTTAGCAATGTTGAAGTCAATGAGTTGCTACATATGATGAGACTGGCTTACCGGTTTTTATGCATCTGTGTTACCAGCTCCCTGAGCTCTGGGCCTTCTTCGAGCTCTCCTACATTTAGCTTGTCAAAAAGGGCTACAAGTGATTTCCTGCAACCAATACAACCTCAAGCAATGGTGAGTTGACTGCAAGCTCACTCAATTTATCACTGCACACGCTCAATTAGCTGGTCATTCCCATCAAATTTAGCCCCACATGCAGAAAAGCTAGACTGCTGGTTGGTGTGACTGTGACTACAAATATCCTTATCCATCCTGATTGAGCTCAGCATTTACTAAATATGGTTGCTGACAGTTGGTAGAGCCTTAGCAAACACTCAAAAGTACCATACCCAAATCAGGTTTGTCTAACCACTTTGTTCCTGGTAATATGTAGAGGATTTTCATGAGCTGGATATCAAATTTCCTTTGCTTAATTTACAGGAGAGGTCAAAAGCTCCTCCATACCTATCTGGATTGATGGTCTTGCGGTGTCCTAAGAACCTACGATGACCCTCCACAGCACGTGCCATGTTTCCTGAGAAAGATGGCACAAACACATCGCTTTCCACTGACACAATGTAGTCAAGGGCTGCCATTTGAGAATCATGCTGCACAAATGGTGCAAGCTCCTCTGTAGATGCAATTGTTTCCTGTGAGAAACTTCATGTGATGTTAGATTCATTAAAAAGCTTGATCAGGAGCATCATGTACAAGAGCTCAAGAATGAACATCCTGTAAGATAAAATTTACCAGTGCCTCCATAAACCAACATCAGGTCAAAGGTTATTCCTCAAGTTGTCAATTCAAAGTTCAAAAAACCATAAGCTCAATGGCATGTCAGGTGCTGTAAGTTGAAGTAACAGATGTCTTGAGGATTGTTCCTCATCTACTTGTGAAGAGACTTGTAATTGTGGTGTATATTGACTTCACCTTCTTCATTATGTTTGGGAAGCGAGAGAAAAACCCAGCCATTCGCTCTTGGCCACCATAAATTTCTCCAGCTGCAACATAGATGCGAGTGCTTTCAGGATAACCAAGAGCCTTCAAGAATATTCCAACCTCTGTTGGAGTGAGGGGACAAAATCCCTGTGATCTTTGATTAGCAGCATTTATCCTCTTGATCTTCCAATGAGGTGTATCCTGTCTGAAAACACAGAAACCAAGTCAGCAATCCCTAGACTAGGGAGCATGAACACAACTTGCAGAAGGGGCACACCCACAATAAAAACAGAGAGCAATCATGGACACTACACAGCAAATCCATAGTAAGGAAAATGTTAAGTACCTCATAGTTGTAAGCTCAAGAGCTTCAGTTTTATTGAGGCCATATGTGCAACCACTGAAGGCAAGCATATCCTTCTCATACCTTAGGTGCACTGCAATAAATGGTCCATTTGATCTCATTCTTTCCACCAGCTTCTGCTCACAAAATTAAGAATCCTTATCTTGTAAGTTTCTCCAAGCCTCCTCTCTAAATATATCTATACATATATGACCTCCAGAGAAATCCATACCTGCTGGCACTGATTCCATGAAGTTTAAGCAGAAACTTAGGTTCTGGAGATACTGATTACATTAAGCTTAAGCAGAATATTGGGTACCTTTCCAAAAGCTTCAATATGAGGTGCAAATCGAAGTGCCTCATAGTGAACTCGGCAACGTAATTTCTGGATGTCTGGTGGCAAGTTGTTGTTTGCAAGGCGTGAATCTGACTTTGCAGCCTTAATGATCTGCACCACATAGCCAGTCACACCATCTTAAGCATGACTACTAGGAATGCACAGGATTCAAGTAATTATGATTGCTCAAAACTACTAGGGGCAAGTGTGAATACCGAAGCCTAAGAGTACAGGAGGTTGATGGACTTTTGTCTCTTATGGCACTAGAGAAATTAGAACAGGGCCTATTATAGGGTTGGATGCTGGGTGTGGTACCAGAGATTGAGGCTACAACCTTTCATGAGTGACAACCTCACAAGATACTTGTATCAAAATACTTCAAGCTTATTGGACCACTATTTGGCACTTGCAATTGCTGATTCAAAGACTATGATCGAGGATCTAGAGGAGTTCAAACAACATCCAAACAAAAAGATCAAACTATCTGGCACCACGTCTTCCTCAATTTCCACTCTCATGACTCATTTGAATCACAGAGAATAGAAGTCAATCAGGAGCAGTAATAGTCTCTGCTCAACCATAGAAGGACCATAGCTGTGTTCACCTTGCCTAAAACATGGAGCAATTCTGAGAATTACTGGGGCATTTCAGTAAACAAGACAAATGGATGAAGTTATGAGCTATTTGAAAAAACATAAGCACAGACTAGTGACCAAAGACAGATGTGCATGACAGACCTTGTATTTTCTCCAGAGACTGGCAATGTCCTCCTCATAGTACTTCACATTGGACCAGCTTTGGAACTCCTTCACAATTTTGGGTTCATAATGGAGGGCTTCAGGAAGCATCTTGATGATAGGCACATCTCCTCGTAATGACTCTATGAAGTGATTGACATCAAATACGTCTGAAAAGTTGCTGCGAAGGGATACATGTGGCTGTTAGAGACACATTGATGCACCTGTAGCTCTTAACCAGTAGGCAGTACAGATCCTCAGGAGGCTTTGTGATAGAGTGACTCTTTAAACAACAGTTTACAGTTTAGGGTTTAGGGTTCACCTAAATCCTAAACCCTAAAACCCTACTTTTCTAGATGTTTGCCTACAGCAGAGCTAGTGCATAGGTAATGAAGTGATGGTATCAAAATGCGTGTAAGGCAACCACATGGGGCAAATCTCACCTAGAATCTTGCCAGAAAGATCTCTTGTCCAACTCTGGAACGACAAGAGTAGCATTCAATATGCGAGCCACTGCCACCATATCACAGATCTGCAAATTTGATCAAGATTTGAGAGGAGAAACCCTGATCTGCCAAACTGATTCCAAGCTTATGTAACAACTGCCCAATTAGGGAAAACCAGAGAGTTTACTTGTGGCTTTAAACATTCCTCCACGAAGTTGAAGAAACTTCAACTATGAGTTAAAAAAAACAAATTGCAGCAAAATTCTAGAGGTCAGAGAATTAGCCCAACCCCTGCTCTCATTTGGTTGAGTCCCCCATTAGTTGCCACCATGAGGTAACCTCTAGATTTGCCAGGACCTGCTTAAGATTGCAAATGAGCAACAGCTCAGATAAATATCTCACAGAGCTCAAGAAAATTTGCCTTTGAAAATTGAGATCCCTATGTTCATCAATATGAAAAGCACTTGAAAAACACAAAGGAATTGAATGGTAATATTGTTGTGTAGCTAGAATATATATGCCACTTAAAATACAGTGTAACTCTGAGGAAGCAATTTCATAGCCTGATTGCTGCCTGAGTCTACACGAGGAACAGATTTGCTCGGTGCTCACCGGTGTATGAGGGGCTTGGGTCGACACAAGGTACAAAACCTTGATCTGATGGAGGTTTCCAGAGCTGCTTGAAGCCCAACAAACAAGCATGGATCCACAAACTTGTGGGTGAAATAGAAGATGCAGTAGGAAGATGCTCTGATGCAGTAGGATGTGCAACATCATTGAACTAAATTCTCCTCCTTTTCAATTGATGACCTAAGACTAGCAAACCATCAGAGTCCACAGTTTCTGGAAAGCAAACAGGAACAGTCTAGAAGTGGATCTTGATCAAAATTAAGAATGTGCATGAGAAGTCTGTCAGTCTAGAGATCATCACCTTCTCGGCAAGTAAATTCCAAACACTATTTGTGACATCCAACTTTGTTGTTCGAGACAAATGAGGAGGTTCAAAGTTTTGCTCCCAGCTTAATAGAGAAATCCTGCTCCCTATTCCCATCTGGAAACTCAGGCACAAACAATTGAGTCACATAGTGATTACATGCATTGTTAGTCTGTAAGAGGAGTCTCACAATAATATTCCTGGATTTGTTCTGCATAATGAAAGCTGCAAACTTGTAGCAGCAACAGCTTGACAGGTCCTAAATTCATGGTGGTAAAGATGAGCTACTTCAGAGAGAGAAACAAGCCAAGACATAAACAAGCATCAATCCTAGCATAATTTCTCTCTAGGACTCCTCGTCTTCTGAGTTGCGCCTAGAGACAGATATTTCTGTTCAGGGGCTATTCTTCATGTCTACTCGGATTTGAGAGTCTTCTGCTTCAGGCACTGAGAGCAGCAAACTTTTTTGTTTTGGAGGTCGGACTGCAACAGATCGATCTCACATGACAACAGTCTATCTGTCGTCTGCTTTCAACTGAGCAAAGAATGTAGTACTTACCTCGGAGATTCTCAAGGGAAGAACTTCAGGTTTGTGTCCGGAAGAACGCAGTATTGATAGCAAGTCCGGAAACAATGTGTGCGTGGACATGAGCACTCCCACGGTGACGCAAATGTATCCAGTAAGCCATAGAAGGCGTGCCAGAATCTCATGCCGTCGAGCCTTCACCCTTCGGCTTTGAGCATGCCGTTGCATGCTGAGCTTGAGCTTGCTTGCAGCACTGTAGTACTATTTTCTCCTCTCAAGGAAGAACTGATGGCGGAATTGACAATAGGATCTCAGACGTAGTAGTATTTCCTCTCCCTCCGATGACGGACTTGTTGTGCAACACAATCCTTTTGTTAGGAAGGCATAGACAGCAATTGCGACAGAAGAAGAGAAGATCAGAGCTGTGAAAGAAGATCAATGTCAGATGTTTGCGACGTGAAGATGCCGGAATTCTCGCGCCTGGTGTCCAGCAGGGAGAAGTTGCAGCTCGTCAGATCGTGTAAATTCTCCAAAGGATTTCTTCTTGGAAGGAAGCAACAATGACGACTTAGGCACTGTGGCAGCACAGTAGCAACGACAGCAGCAGCAGGCCATTGATCTCATCAGACTCCGCGACAGTGTCTGAATCACTGCACTGGTCACCGCCGAAAGACGACAACAAAGACTGATTCAAGCTTGCAAGATCAGAGATCTATATCATTCAATTCAGCAAACATCTCCGCGATGTTCAATAGACAATTCTCTCAACAGATCAGCACTTGCAGAGATTGAAGCAATCGATTCCATACGTGTACATCATTGAATTTTATTCCCTCTTGAAAAATCTGAACAATCTTCTTCCGTTCTATTACTCTTTCTCATCGGAGAATCCATCGCTAACCCCCGGTCGGCCCCTTGTCAGAGCTCCAAATCAACAAAACTCATACAACAACTAAAATTCTCATATTACCACCAAGAAACCAAAAGACCAACAAAAACCAAAACAAAAATAGTCTTCAGTTTACTAAACTTCTTCCCATACAAGACAAAACAAACTATCTGGTCTCAAAAATCGAGTTCAACCGCACGAACAGCAATCATCGGCAATCCATTATTATGAAGATGATTACGGTTGTTTTGTTTTGTTTTGTTTTGTCTAAATTATTTTTTTTTGCTAAAAAGCTTGCAACAGAATCGCGATGATCATCAGCAAGCAAGGAAAGAATAGAATAAGAATCCAACTGGAAACGAACAAGAAACCGACAAGCAAGTTGAACCTTCTTCTTCTTCCTTTCTCTTTCTCTTTTTCCCTTTCACTTTCATTGCTTAGAGTGAAATCTATACTCTATTATCAATTCTTGGTCCAGAATATAATAATCCACCATTTCTACCAGCAGCAGCAGCAGCAACAACAACAACAAAAAAAACAATCAATCAAGAAGTCGTCATCAGAAGAAGAAGAAGAAGTTAATATGAGAGAGAGAAAAAGAAGAAGAAAGCTTTTGAGACCCTCAAAAGACAAAAAAAAAAAGAACACCTTAGTTGATCAACAACAACAACGATAATTGTGCACCCACTTCTCATAAGAAAACACAACAACAAACCGAAGAAACAAAAGAGAGAGAGAGAGAGAGAGCCACAGACCCGCCAGATGTGAAAAGGGTATCTATCTCTAGGGTAAGGAAAAACCCCATGAAAGGTCTTCCTGGAAATTCATTGCAAAGGGTGTAACTAGTTCTTTTGCGGTTACCATAAAATAGTGTCCTTAGTGCCTCGTGTCAAACTTCTAGATACATTTAATATTTTAATTACTTGAATTCTAACAAATTGGATATATGGGGTTTATGATGAATTTATATGAAAACATGACATAGTATATATACATATATATATGTTTAATATTACTATTTTTACATGGTATTTGGTTAATATTAAATTTGACAAAATATCAAAATTATTATTAGCCTTCAAAAATCATAATTTCTCAGAAAATAAAAACAATTGCATACACCATAATCACAAGGAAATGGTGTAGTTTTTTCACATTTTTTGGGCATGTGTGAAAAAAAAATCGTATTGATATGAAATGTTCCAATTTGTTATACAATTCTTTTTTTTTTGATAATTATTTATGAAAATTGAATATTTCATCAAATATTTAGAATAGGAAATTTGTTGAATTTTAGTTTGGACCAATTTGGATGAGTTCAATACAAAAAATCCATGAAAATACATGTTCGCTTTTGGCCCACACTAAAGAACTAAAGACCTCAAAGAGGATTTTTATTTTCTTTTATATATATATATATATATATATATATATATATATATATATATATATATATATATTTTAAATTTTTTTTGTGGTCATATCTTTATGTTTCTTTAGTTGATGATGAAAACACAATTTGTCATCAAAGAGAAAGAGAGGGTTAATATTATAAATTATTATTAACCCATATTTGGTCAAGTGATATCAAATCATTTGATGCAAAATAGTGCAAAAAACATTTGATGAAAGATGCAAGGACCTTTATATAAATTAAATGCAAATTGTGACATATTTCACCTATGTGTCATTATAAAAGAAATTGTGTATTATTTTGTGTGTGCTTGATTTTTTTATTAAAAAAAAAAGGGTAAAGTAATTAGGTTTATTTTATTATCAACTCATTATTGTTGGTTGAATCAAATTAACTATAGTTCAAATCATTTGGTTAAGCCCGTCCATCACCAACCACCCAATTGGGTTGCATAACCAGAGGTTGAAGGCTCAAAGTTCAAACCTCGGGGAAGGTTAGGTCACCCATAATGGACCCACCCTTATAGTAGTAGTGGGAAGAAAGTGATGAACTTTGGAAAGGAGGATACCATACTTGCAAGTCAGATTCAGCATAAAATTAATTAAAATTGGATGTGCCTAAAATTTTTAAGAAATTTGTAAAATTAGATTTGTTTGTTTCAAAGGCAAGTAAATCAACCAAATTGCATAGAAAATATGCAAGAGAGCTTATTTGTTTGAAAATTTCATCAAAATGTGAGAATTTGAAAAAAAATTGAAATTTTTAAAATTTTAAAATTTTAAAATAAATAAAATATATACATAAATGAATAAGAACCAATGTAAGTTGCACAAAACTTGACAATTGGACATAGAGCATTAACGCGGGGGCAAAACTTGACAAAGCCACAAAAGAAACGCGTGCCAAAGAATTGCCAAAACATTTTGAACTTAAAATGAAGTACAAAAGTCATCAAAATCCTTTAAAAAAATTATTATTATTTTCGGCACATGATTGCGGAATCCAACAATTAGGTTCAAAAGTAGCCATACAAGGTTGAAAGAAAAGCAACTCGATTAGAGTTAGTTGGCACACTACATGTTTCCCCTTGTTGGCCCCCTTACACTTGGTAGAAAGTTGCTTAAAGGGGGGGAAGTACAAGCATCGCAAGCTTGTAAAGAGCAATTCATTCATTCATTAGTTGGCAAAATAAGTGTATTCCTTTTGTCCTTTCATTATAGAGGATACAAAAATGACCATCTATGATAGAAGGCAAATATCCTTAAGTAAAATGCTTGTAAGAAATAACATGAGAGAAAGAACTTTGAGGCCACCAAGTTATTTCTTAAGTACTAAAGTCTTTGTAAATCACAATGACAATCATTTTGTAGTGATAATTCCATATGATCAAAAAAAACTATATCACCCAAATTAAGTGAGAAAATTATGGACCCAATCCAAATCCTTTCAAGCTTTGTTATCTACAATCTTTGGATTTAGGGTTGTTTAAGAGGCTCCCCCTTCTTCTTGTAAAAGAAAAATGCTTGTCACTACTTGTCAACTACAAACATCTAAATGGGTTTGTGGGGTTATGAAATGAAAAGTTGTCAACACATATGACACGACATGCAAATGAAAGGGTTAAAAGGTTTGTCAAGAAAGACAAATAGGTATTCAAGGAATTGGATGGTGAAATCATCATCATTGGAAAAGAAAAGTAAACGCTTCTAGGTACGTGATTGGACTTTAACCTAAAGATTTTTAAGAGGGATGTTGTCAGTCTCCATGAATGTCAAGACTCAAGTTGAGGTTCTTGGAGAGGCAAAAAAAAAGCAAAAAAAAAAAGAGGCATCTTACTATTTTGTTATATAATAGAGTTATTATATTTCCAATATTGTTCAATTTTGTTATAACCATGGGTATATTAAACTTATCTGGAAAGTCACCCTGTCTTCACCTTCTCTTTCATGGCCTATCCCCTCTTTCAGTGGTATTATCCTCAAAGTAATGAAATTTTACTAAATCTCAGTATGAAATGCTGAAACTCAGCATTTGATGCACACGGTTCAGGTTCGAGAGTGATTAGAGCACACTCCTACAGATAGGAGCAGTGAAAATATATGTTACAGAAGTGGAGGCGCTCAGGAAAAAGGAAAGACATGATGATGAAACTCAATTTACCACCCAAAGTTGGTGGAAAAACTAGTTTGGGTCCCAGTTATTTTGTTCTGTAAAATTTTCATTTCAAGTTACAGGTTTGATGCCCTATTATGCCAAAACTTGCCGTGCTCACCCCTAATCACCTGACTTTACTGATAACATTATTAAGTTGTTAGTTCTAAAGTCTAACCCTTTAATGTACACAATGCACATGCATTATCAAGCCTTATAAACCATTCAGACCTCGTTCTCTGGCATAGATGTAGCCAAACACATGTCAACTCCAAAAAGTGAAAGATACCCACGAATACATATGATGTCTTCTTCTCCATGACTTGACAAGGAAGTGATCCTTAGCCTTATTAGATCTACTTCACCCACAAGAGTTTTTGGGGGGTGGGTGGCGGGGGGGGGGGGTTTCCAATCCTATTGTTGTTGTTTCTATCAATCACCCTAGTCATGGGTGCATCAGATGTTCCAAGTTTTTTTTTCCTTCTTTTGTAAGGCATTGAGTGACCAATCACCCAAAACAAACAAAAAAGTCTAAAAAATTTCTGAGTTTTCTTCTTTTGTAATAAACTCTCTCTCTCTCTCTCTCTCTCTCTCTCTCATTCATTGACCAATCACCCAAAACAAACCAAGAGTCTCAAAATTTCCAAATATAGAAGCTCTCAAGTCAAGCAACGTTCCAAACATAAGGTGAAACAAAAAGTCAAGACTTATTATAATGAAAAGCATATTATAAAAAAAAAATGAAAGTTACCCAAGTACTTGCATGCTTCCTCTCTCCTTGCCTCTAATCTGAGAAAGACAAACATCAAAATTTAAGACTAAAAACCTCATATATTGGTTCTCTCACCCAAGAAAACTTGCCAAAATTTGTACAAAATTTGCATAACATAAATGTCATTGATCACTTACCTTATTAGTTTCCCTCAAATTTCCCCTCATAACTTTGATTAAATGAAAAAACATATAAAAAATTTAGGTTGGTCGACTTGAGGGAACAAAAAAAACTAACCCTATAAATCTTCACCTAGGCCCCCCAATTCATGAGAGATGAGATGCATGGGTGAGTACTACCTCACCTCATTGGTTGCCTTCAAATATTTATTTTTAATTGCGGTGGTCATTGATTTTTGTCTAAGCTAATACTCGTGCATAAGAAGAGCTTGGGTATCTCCCATTCACGACCTTATAACTAATTTTGCTTTACGAATATATTCATGTTCTTAAAATGGGAAACAAACCAAATGTTTCACTCGCACCATTATTTTGCTTTAGGGTCATTGCTAGGTGAATAAATTTAACATTAAAATTTAGGGTTTTCTCCAACTTATGAACACCAAGAAACTTTTGAATGTTGCCCATTTTTCAAGTGCATGCTAGAAATTTTTTTTTTGCTCTTCATTTCATATCACCTATCATCATATGCAACCTACCGAGAATGATAATAACAATAATGGAACACAAGTTGACAACAATAATTCACATACCCGTGTCATTTCATGACACTTCCAAATTGCAAATATTTGTGAGTAGACAAATTTCAAATTGCCCCAATCATTTCCAATTTGTGAAGTTCATGTCCAAGCAACAATAATGATATATAATGGTAAGGTTCTTATTGCAATGCACATGTTTGCTAGGATTA
>Ga0116229_10001831_pt1 | contig 33962 bp, 26 predicted proteins | sample S1TSphgellanicum_3_FD_87313 | JGI IMG/M metagenome (GOLD analysis project Ga0116229, IMG submission 87313) | Host-associated microbial communities from peat moss isolated from Minnesota, USA - S1T2_Fc - Sphagnum magellanicum MG | ecosystem: Host-associated > Plants > Peat moss > Unclassified...
GAGGTACATGGCATCCACAAGGCACCGCAGTGTAGTGACAACAATTGCATACACAACCTGGATATAGAGACATGAGAGCTGGCTGTTGATGGAAAGAAGAGACAGGAAAAGTGGGTCAACTGCGACACCAACAACACAGGAAAACAGAAACCATCTGTTGGCTCGCTGAATTGCAGCACTGCGGGGGTTCAGCACTTTGCCAAATATCCATGTGTGCGCAACCATTGCTATCATATGTAAGCAATGATATAGGATAAAACCTAAGCCCACAGTTGAAAAGAAGACGGAAAACAGGTACTGGAAAAAAATACTGGCAAAACAGCTGCAGCGCCCAAATTATTGAAGAAGTTCAAAGATTGCCATTCTACACCTACTGAACAAGAACTTGTGAGAGAGATCACAACCAGTCCAGATCGGACATGTCAAATCGGTTTCTCTCAACATCAACAGCAACAAAATGGGAACTTTACTTGCTGGATGACAAGAGCAACACATGCTCCTCCTAGTTTGCATTCCTTTCAGAACACAAGCCTTGCATTATTCTTCTCCCACTCCTACTTATGGGCTTCAAACTCTAGGGGATTAATGCAATATTCAGAGCGCTCTCACTCATATAGTATTATGCCCTGTAAATGTTCCAACTCCAACGAGAGTTGTTGAATTTTTCTCCCATAGGACCATTTCACGTCTTTCGCCTTCTTCGCAAATGCATGTATACGTACTAACTCTAGTATTTGCACTTGCATGGAATCTTCATGCTTTGACAAGTATTTAACTCCTGTTCCTTCTCGGTAATAATCAAGTGCAAGGATAGAGTCATCTCCGACATCAAATGTCCAGGTAGTGATTATTCCACCTTCATGAATAAACCCTGATGCTCCATATTCAACAAGCACTCCTACCAAATTCAATTGGATTGCTTCATCTACATGTCTACTAGTGGTTGTACTTGCCGACACTAGTTGGGTCGTAGGGATTGCTCCCAAATTCGGCTAAATTTCATTTCTGTTTCTTGCCGAATCTAGTTGAGCATTCGTGGCTCTAAAGTCATCTTTCTCTACGACAATCTCTTCATGAAATGCACGGAGGTATAAAGTAATATGTCAGTGGATTATTGATCCTAGGAATTTGGTTGAGACATATTCATCTATTGCACTTCTTCATCTCTCTATATCTCATTGAGAAAAGGACCCCCTTCCTACACTATTTTTTTCAATAGATAAGTTTGTTCATATGTTTTCTCCCCTTCCATAGGTAGAATTCCCTCATGTGAAGACTTTGCAACCAAATTAATGCCTATGGATGGAATTGAAGGAACTCAAAGCGTCCACTTCCTTGTCTTTTTTGGGTGTTGAAGAAAAGCAATTGGTTCCAGTCCATCTTCCTCTGCGTATTTTGATGTCACATATTGTTTTGCCACAAGAGTTAAGGTAGGTCCAATTAAGTTATTCCTTACCTTGCTTGCCTTCCTCTAGACTGCAATCATCTCCTTATGTAATCGTACCTTGAACCATTCAGCCCAATTAATCATCCCTCTTTCAGTTACACTAACTACAAATAATAAGGTTCTTAAGACATAACGATTACCTTGTCGAAACGTTGCAACATCCACTAATGTTGTTAATCGCATCTGCATCCCAAAAGTGCATACCTTTGCAAAAATGTACCCTAAATCTTGCTTGTAATGTTATTTTTTTCCTCCTTCAAAGTACTCCAACCAATTTTCATTATACGTTTTCCTCGCAAGTATTGCAATTCCTTATGCTTGTAATTTGAAAATTCGATTAATGTTAGGAGAGTCTAAAGAAATTTGCTTACCCCACAAGATGCTTGTCGCACTTTGAACCCAAAAGTCGCAGATTATCTCTTTGACAACAACGAGGTCGACTGTGTTCCAATCAAGCTGGTGGAACACTATGAGAAAATATAGGGTTTTACAATTAGGCTTGCAACTGGGTTTTTTAATTGTAACGAACATTTGCGACTCATGGTATTTATACGACCTTGAATGCTAACGAACAAGTTGCACTAGTTGTAACAGACACCCTATGTTGTATACAATATCGTATATACGATGTAACTCACATGCAACTATATGCAACTTCTTTATAATTAATTTCCACATCAGATTCTCATGCACATTCTAATGTGGCAAATGAAATGTTAATGTGGTTTTTCATCCATTTGTTGACGAATGACGTATGTTAATACCTTTTGCAACTTATTTATAACTATTTTACAGCTAGTTTGACGAATATAATCTTTAATTATTTCATTCATCCATTTGATGAATGAATTTTGTTTTTATATTTTATAACTTATCTACAACTATTATATAACTAATTCAACAAATATATTCTTTCATTATTTCATTCATCCATTTGATGTGAATGGATTCTATCCCAATCATTTGCATCTTATTTACAACTAGCTTGATGAATATATTCCTTCATATTTCATTCATCCATTTGACAAATGGATTCTAAATATCCTTATCTTTTACAACTTATTTACAACTATTTTATGACTAGTCTAACGAATATATTCTTTAATTATTTCATTCATCCATTTGAGCAATGAATTTGTTCTTGTCCTTTGCAACTAACTTACAACTAAAGATGAAATGAAAATAAAAGATTTGGTGAGTAATTTGCAACAAGGTGTTTAAGTTTGGGTTTTAAAACAATTGTATGGTAGTTGATTTTAGTAGTATTAAACAACTAAATTGCAACTTACAATGCAATTATATAATCTTGACACAACCATTATCATGTTGTTATTAATTATAATAAATAATGTTGAATTGCATTGGACATCGCTATTTATAAACATGAAATGGATTTGAAACTTTAAATAAATTTACATTTCCATGTTGAAGAATACATTACAAAACAAAACAAAACAAAAAAAATCTATCAAAATGCAATTTAATTATGAATTTAAATATAATGCCCAAGCTATCTATAACAAACATTTTTCTTTATCTAAACAAAAAGGTTAGATCATAAAAGTGATGACCCACAAAAATCAAATATTTTCATCTAAAACATTATGTTTCATAAATGAATTTTTGTTGAAATGGAGCTTGAGCCATGCAATTTTTTCAATCCACCTTATCTATTTGAAATTTTTCATGTTATGATATTTAGTTTGATGTGTGAAATGAAATTAATATCATAACATTGTAATGTCAAAAATATTTAAATAATCCCTACAAGTTGAATAAAATTAGTTTACAATTATATTGCCACTAACATGCAATTTATTTGTCACTAAATGCAACATATGTAGAACATTGATACAAAATAAGCTATAATTTGTACACTTGCAAACAGAATCAAATATTGTGTTTATAATTAAATAAACTAAATTACAATTTTAGATATTTTTGAAAGAATTTTACCGTGAATAATAATTTTGATGTTGACGGATTGAAACATAATGAACATTTAACCATATAACATAAAAACAACAAAAGTCATCACAATTGTTTAAACATAAAATAAGACATATGTAAACATGATTATCATTAAAAAATCACCTTTCATAAATCTCTCGTCATTATAAATTAAACTAAACTTATACAATCAACTCCTAAATAAAATGGAATATATTTTCACATCATTTTTCTTTAATATATGCAAATAAACAAAAGACCAAGAATCAACACAAACCTTCAACATCCAATAGTAAAAGTAAGAACCTTCAACATCCAAAAACAAAAAATTTCAACAATTATAAATCTCATTCTACTTATTATTTTTTGAAAAAAATCAAAATTTCTACCTAAATATCCTAACCCTATTTTTAAGAAAAAAATTCCACAATTCCAATTTTGATTCCAAATACAGCAAAAAGACTAATTCCATGGTTCCATTCTTGTGCTATTTTCAACAAGATGGTATTAACTTCAGTCCATGTCACAAGAATTTGACCTTGAAGCCCCAATTTTTACCTTGCAAACTAGATACCCTCACTGCACTGGTTGAAGTCCTCAAAGCCCAAGTAATTAAGACTCATGATACTGTTGAGTGCCAAATTCAAACCTAATCCACAACATAAGGTTGAAATTCTCAACTATGTCACAATATAAACAAACTAATCACTTGCACATATGTGATATAAACTACTCTTTCATTAATAATAATCATTACATGCCAAAAACTCCAAAATTCAAAACCCATATGCTGAAGCTAACAATTCAAAATAAGTTAAATATTTAGTAAGTCATCATCAAAACTGGTCAGGTACTATGGTATAGAACTATCCAAAAGAACAATACCTGAATGGTATCTAGGCATTTAGACAATTTTAAACTTTCCATGCCACTATGCATGAGTTATAAGTATAACAGAATTTCCATTTTCTAGATAATGTTATGAATACAAGTAGTGAGAAGACCAATATCAGCAAGTATTGAACATTAATATAAGTATTATGTGGAAAAAATGCTATATATGACTTTTCCTTTGTTTTTTTGAGACCCAATTATTATATTCCAAAACTGGTTCTGGTGTACCAATTACATAGTAACCAGGTAAACCCTTGAACTCTGGTACCTACCTGGTCCAAGTATTGAGCCCAATACTTCATAACCAAATACCAGACAGGTCTGATCCATAATATCATCACCTGTTCCAGTACAGACCTTTAGGTCCAATCTTGAATATCCAAGGAAACAAGTATCCGTTTGCAACCAAATTGAGTGGAGACATTAGGATACATGACCAACCAAAGAATCCTTTCCACAGAGCTGAATGTGGGGGCAATGGCTTCAAGCAGGTAAAACTGTGAAGTTTAGCAGCTACACCACTGTCAGGTGATCCAAAATCACAAGATTATTCACATCTGGTGGAATGCAGTTACACAAACTGTTGTGTAAGGCTCTGTGTAATGGGAACAAAGGAAACAACTGTGTAATGGGAACAAAAGAAACAACTCTGTGGAAGTGAATAGCCCTTTACTTGCTACCTTCATCAGCTCCTGAAAATCTGCTGAAATTTTCATGCAACCAATTATACACAAATCTGCATCCTAAGTTTCTGTCACATTTCCAGATGCAATAGGAAGTCTTGTAAAATGCTATGCACTTGCAACTTATAAATCACATGAACACATGACGAGTACAGTTGCTTACAAAATTTCCTTTCATTCATCTATTTCAGTGCTGCTTAGACATGCCCACGATACACATCCATATGAAGTCTTCTATTCTGACATGCATAATCAAGGTTCTTTTCAATGTCCACTGGTTTGCCTAATACTACACATGGAGGGAAAAAATGAGCAATGCACAATTTTCTGTACAGCTTTAGATCCCATCACCCAGTCAAGCATCAGTTTGCTCATCAAATGTGAGTTATGTGGAGGAATCTAGTCTCAGGACCTCTAACAAAAGCACCTTGATAAAGGGTGACTCTCACCAGTCAGTGTGCAGTTCGAGGCCGCCCCATATTCAATGCTCCTCGTGCAGTAGCCTACAGTAACAAGATACGTGATTCAGAGAAAATAGGAAAGTATTTCTACTGCCTGTGCTATTAGTGTTTCTGTACAAAAAAGTAAGAACTATAAGCATTCTTAATAATAGTTGCCATGACTGCAACTTCAACAAACAGAACAGGCACCACTCTGTACTCTAGTCTCAGTCCTGTCATTGGATGTATTCAGTCAGGAAATGATCCAAAGTTAGGACATCAGAGTCACACAGGGACCAACAGCTGCTAGCAGAACTGTCATTACCTCAAAAAACGAATTATAGTTGAGACGAAGAAGAAACTGCCTCAAGAAAGGTGCTCGTTGACTGCCAGCTAACTTGCTACTCCTCAGAATTGTGTAAAGAGAGTTTGACTTCTTGTTGAATTCCTGCAGTGAAGACATATTTGTCATTGTAAGGTTTATGCAAACACAATGTTATCAGGTTTTGCTAACCTATTTGATCACACAAAGTTAGCAGTTCCATACAACAAACATGATGAAATGACCCACATAATTTCTGACCTAAGAGTTGTAGCTAGAACAAACTGCACAGATCTCAGACCAGCAATCATGAACTATTTTACAGACCTCAGTGATACGATCCAGTTCAGTAAGGTTGAGGCCCCCATCTTCCTGCTCAATTATGTGGCATAGCTGGAGGCACAGGTTTATGATGCTATCCAGTATTCGTGACACTGAGCCAATGTCCAAAAAAGACTGTGTAATCAATGCTGCCAGATACCTGCACAATATGCAAATCAAGGTGCCTCCGCACATAAATGAGTTGAGACTATTACTGCTTGACCCCCTACGTAGCACCAACTGCACATATGATTCCAATTGAACTATATTCTTTTGACACAGATCATAAAGTTGTACCAAAATTGTTCCACAGAAGGAGGGATGCAGTGATCATAGAACAAGAAATATCACGTACTCTTGGTGAAATCTGGCAAGTTCAGTGAAGTCCTTAGATGCTTCCAGCCGCTCTTGCAAGAGCTTCCATTGTGACTCAATCACGTCCACCTACCATCCATTGTCATAATCCAAAACCTTAGCTCCATCATCCACCAAAGTCAAAATAAAAAGTTATTCAATTAAGGTCAGAGATTGCAATTATGAAGTGCAGACCATGCCTGAATGTAGAACTGAAGGTTGGTGATGAGATATGTCATGTGCTGGCGGACACGCCACATGGGCATGCGCTGCTGCCTGCTGTCTCCCCGCTGTTGGGCAGAGTCTGCACGATCTTGCTGCATTGCTTCTGCCCACGACTTTTCCAGCTCAAGCTGAATCCGTTTCAGGCGTAGCAGATACTGGAACACTTTGCTGTACCTGACTTCCTCACCCACTATCCCCATTACTGCCCTGATCTCAATTGAATAAATTGTAATATTAGTTCTGATCCACAAAGTGGAGAAAGTATGCTTAATAGCACCAGGCCTTGATAGTGACCTTCTGAGTCTCAAATGCTACAAGGTGTATAGATGAAGTCCTTACTTTGCCAATACATCTCTAGTGAAAAGAAGTTGAAGGGGCCAATCAATGCTGTACTCAAGGGTCAAGCCATCCCAACCATCATAAGGTGATGTATCATTGGAAACTGAACCGTCAGTGATAGACCTTGGTCGCTTTGGATCCACCTCATTGTTGACTGCTGCAGTAGAAGTCAATTGTGGCATCCTGCATACATCCATTTACCCTCTCAGCATAAAGCTGATTCAAATCCATCATTAACAGAAAGATGGATCAAAAGGTTCTCAGACCTTCAGGAAACATTACACCTTCCTAAGTATTCAGAACTTCTGTGTTCTTCCATTTTACAATGACCTGAATGGATTTCAGAGATACCCAACAATACTACAGCAATTTCAGATATGACAACATATCAGCAAAAAGGAAAATGAAAAAGGAAGACCCAACCTTTAAAAACAGAGAAAAGACCAAGGAGCAGTTTGAACAACAATGACAGTCACACACACATATAGTGACATTCAACAGCAACATATATGGTAGTGACTAGCCATATAACATCCCCACTGAATTCATCTGCTCCCGCAGTGGGTGGAGGTCAATGTCATATGTTAATCACACCAAGTATCTGTCACAAGGCCTGTAGAAACAGGAAGACTCAGCCATTATGCTGGCTAGCTCAACAAAACATTAAGGAGGAGATGTCCAATGAAACCTAGAACAAAGAGGAACACCAAAAAAAGACCAGACAACGAAAGATGAAGAAATGAGAGAAACAACATGGAGAACTTTAAGAGCATTCAAAAGTTTTTGTACCTTAGAGAAACTCTGGAAAAATACTTGTCATCATCTCCAATGGTTTTAGTTGCAGCCTACAAAGTCCCAAAAAACACACAATCAATGCACATTATGACAGTTCAAAGCAGCTTCGAAGTTTGTCAGATTGGAACTCTTGTTACCTTAACTGATGACTGGTCCAAAACAGACCCTTTGCACAGTAGAAGAGTATCTAATACCTGCTGAAAAGGGACCTTCAAATCAGCTTCAGCAGTTGGTGGGCGTGGTGGCAGACGCATAAGGCTACGGCTCTCCTCTAGAAAACACTGCAACCAAAGGTGTATTTGACATTGAAACAGCAAAATACCAGTTGGTGTATTTAGCCACAAAGAAGGAAGGCAATGCTGCTTCAAAGCCAACACCAAATTCTCCTTTCTCTTAGAACAACCACCTCATGCATGCATAACACCTACAGATTTGCTTCTTGGCTAGTCACTCTAGAAGGAGGTTTGCATCAAGCTCAGAAAAAGAACTAATTTGCAGATACTCATAGCAGGATGCTGAAATACTTGCCTGGAAAAAGTCACCTTTAGCCAACAGGAAATAATCTTTCAGGGCCTTCAAGTGGCCAATTAGGTCCGCATGCACTACCACCAGCTGCATCATATCACTGTCATGTGCTGAAAAAAATTTCGACCAAGGTAATATGCCTCAAGAAGGACAAGAGAATGAACTAATGGGTGGCTTTGGTTTCATGACTTAGGCAAGTTAGCCAGTATTACTGCACCTGCCAAAGATGTGTTGCAGCAATAGCCCGAATTGAGTCCACTGCCCGCTCAAAAGACATCTTATGGAAGTTAGGAGCCTTCTGCAGTCCACAAAAGGATACCACAATGAAGTCCTAATAGCAAGTGATGACCAAAAATGTAACCTCCAAATCAACCAAGAGAAATATCCACCTCCAAACATACAACAGAGTAATGCATCTAATTTATTCATTGCTGAGGCTCATCCTTTCTTTTGACATCAATTCAGAAACCTGACTGTCACAGACTCTCCAGTGTTCATAGAGACATACTGAAGACTTGGACAGTGATGAATTCAACAGATCATACCTTGAGATCACGGAGCATGGAAGCAATGTTGTTAGCTTGTGCAGGGGAGAGAAGCTCAGGGCCTCGATAATCACTACTAGGCTGTGCTGAGAATTTGGTAGCCTGTGTTGCTGCATTTGGTCGAGTGAAAGTCTTGGATGCAACCCCATGAGATGATGAGACATGGCTCCTGAATGACAGGCTAGGATTTCGCAGCACTTGAAGTGCCTTCCCTACAAACAGAATTGACTCTGCAACTTGAAGTGTGATGTACTCTGGCAGCATTTCCTGCTAAGCCAAGACATGTTAGCAACTGCTGCAGGTGAAACTTTAAAATCGTGTAAGGGGTTCCAACAGGATATTTCCAACCACAAATGCATTTCCAGCCACTGCTTTTGTTCAGTGCTCTTCATGTCTGTCTCAATTTGGCATTAATAAATGTGACTGCAAAGGTGGCCAGTCTTCATTCTCAAATGAGACAAGCTTCACAGGAAGAGGAGGTGAAAGGGATACAGACCAAGGACACGCAAAAGCCAGAATGCCAGTCTGCCAAATGTGCAGCCTCTGTTGGATGTTCATTGTTGGCTGTCCCTTCTGCACCCTGCTGTCTGTAGCAAACCCACTTACTGTCATCCCTTGAAGGGTCTTACAAAACCATGTACACACGAACCAATGAAGCTGTTATACACAGAAGATGATAGATAAGGTTATACCTGCTCACAAAAAACTCCTGATGCTGATCTTGCAACAAACCATATACCATCCATGCTTCCAGTTGTCGATACATCACCTGATGCCCATGCCACAGCAGCCTACATTCAACCCACCCCATTCCATCTGCTTTTGAAACAATTAATGGATTTATCCACAGAAACCACAATCCACTGCTCATTTGTATTTCTCTACAGATCTAGAGAGTGTGTTGTAGGTTGAAGCCAGATATACAAACCGCTGCATACAAGCTTGCAGCTCAGGGACACCACAATGACATTTGGCATGCAGCAAATTCAACAAGCGTCCCCCACGTAGCTCCTCTCTCTCTACTTCCCGTATAAGTGCATGCAGCGGTGGCAGCAAGCCTTCAAACTGCATTCATAAGGTAAAAGTTGTAATAATCATGATGTGCAAATGCCAATATCTGATGACAAGCATAGCAAGCCCAGGCCTATAGCGTGCAGAAACATAGAATCTCTTATCCTGCAAGTGACAGATAGAACATTCACACAAGATACCAGTGGTTAAGCTCACTTTCAACATTGTGCAATTCAGTGGTCATTATATATGACATTACAGAGGAAACCCCACAATAACACACTGAAGGTACCATTATGCCAGTTCTGGTCAAACCAAAACTAACATGACTAGAACAAGTAGTAGGGTTTAGGGCTTTAGGGTTTCATCATGAGCAAGGCACATAGGCTAAATGCAAAATGGCAACGGTATCCTCATTTCAGCTGCAACCGGCTTATGAGGGTAAGCTACAGCCCTGTACAACCAAGCATCCAAGCCTAAGGCATGGACAGGGCTTACATAGAGAGTCTGGTCAGGGCCTCCTGCTGCACCCTGAACATATTCTTGGCTAGGTCCTTGTTCGAGCATTTGACAATTGATGAAGGAAAAGAACATGTTATCTTTTCCTTGTTACTATTACCTGAACAACAATTTGTATTTTGAGCATGAGCCCTGTGCACATGGTGGGGTAAGTGTAGGTGGGATAGACTGACCTGATAGAGGCCTTGAGTGACTGAAGCCAACACAGGCACTGGGTCGCTCATGAGAGCTTGCTCCACCTGCAGTACAGCCGATCTATAGACTGCAAGAACTTCCGCAATCCCATTCGCCAGGGCCCGACGATAAACACTTGGCTGCTTTGCATTTAACCCATCTGTGCTTTGCGGGTACGAAGAGTTGATCCAGCTCAAATTACGCGACTGCAGGCAAAAATTGTTGAGCTCCCGGTAATAGAAACCAAGGCGAAGAAGCTTATCCAACACTTCCCTGCAGCAAAACAAAAACACTGAAAGCGATGAGAATAATATTAGCAGCAGCAGCGAGAGGCGAGAGTTTTCAGGATTTTAGGGTTTGGTGTGTACACAAAGGAGAAATGCGAACCTTTCAGAGTGCTGTAGGAAGGACAAATCAGGAGCGAGGCGGAATGTGCAATCGTCGTCGGTGGTGGTTAGCGTAGTAGAGTCTTGCTGGGGATGTGGGGAAGAAGAGCAGCCGGTTGTTGAGGAGGAGGTGGTGGTGGTGGTAAGGCCGAGAGCAGAAGCCTGCTGCTTCACGTCCACGAACACATCGCCAGTGCAACCCACCAGCGCCAGCAGTAGCTCGTGAAGCATTGCGAGCTCCAACTCTCTCACCGTCCGTGACAAACAGAAGCCACAAGATTCAGGTACATTCTCCCGACACCATCGTCAGTGCTCTCCACTAGTTTTCTGCCTGCCTCTTCTCCACAACACAACAGTAATGGGCTACAAACTTTGTGGCACCCCGTCGGCCCGCCCCCGGAAACCCAATAATGGCGACATACTGGTACAAACCCATAATCGTCAAACACACGCAGTAGTGCTGTTCGGGTATATTTTCTACCCATTTATACCCTTTCATCCATTATGTGCAGGGTAAAGCCCTAGGACTGGGGCTTTGCGAAAATAAGGGAGTTCTTGAGTGAGCCTATAGAGGCCCAAATTTGTGTAAAGCCTCCTAAGTGGGCTTCACATGGGGTGAAAACTGCTGTCAATTCTTTTTTATGTTTTCCCCATGGTCCCGGGGAGTCCCCAATTTCTGTAAAGCCCCAGTAAGTGGGCCAAGAGAGCCCCAAATTTCCATAAAGCCTCCATAAGTGGGCTTTACATGGGATAAAAACTGCTGTCAATTTTTTTGATGTTTTCCCCATTGTACCCAGGGAGTCCCCAATTTCCGTGAAAAAAACTGTTGATTTTTTTAATGATTTCATCATGATACCCGCCAGGTATCATAAGAGCCTGTGGGCTTTTCAAAAGACACCTGATTTTAGACTAGCGATGGTATTCTATGTACATATAATGTTTTGAAGCAACCCCCCCCTTCCCAAAAAAATTGGGGTTTTTAGTTTTTACCATGATACCAGTCTAGGTGCTGCTGGTTCAGCCATGGGCTTGGACTCCTGCTGTGGTGTGTACAAATATCAGTGTTGGGCAAATATCGTACCTACTACTCATATTCGACAGATCTTTCTCAAAAATTTTAAAAATTTGAAAAATAAGGGATATGGCAGCGAATATTTCAAATTTTCAACAATAGTCTCTGCATATGCTGAGTTCACTACTAAGCTTCAAAGTTAACTTGTGATTTGAATTGGGTTTGATTTCTTAGAATTTTGGCAAATTGATGCTGTTAGTTTTTTCTTTTTTTTGACTGGCCCTCTTAAGAATTAATTAGGCGTGCTTTACACTACGAGTCAGGGCTAATGTTCAACCCAAATCCAGCATTCCTATTGGTGCAAAATTTTGAAATCAGCCCAAGGGCTTTAGATTAGGAGTCAAGGCTGAAAGAGAAAAAAAAACTTTACAATCTGCCCCAAGTTACTAATAAATGCTGAACTTTATGGCCTTGTATTGGCCCCAAGGCTCAAAAAAGGATACCATCAATTTGGGAAGCCAATTTGTAACCCCTAGCGCCAATGTTCCAGCATTTATTAATATCCTGATGTCAATGTTCTAGCATTTATTAGTAACTTGGGGCCAATTTGCGACCCCAAAATACTCAAAGTTGGGCCCAAGTTTTTTTGGCCCTGACTCCTAGTGTGAAGCGGGCCTTAGTGTCGAACATGAGTTGTCAGTATGGTATCAGAAATGAAACCTGATAACAATGGTTCTCAGCAAGGTTCTCAAAAGATCTACAACCATGGCTCTCAAAAATCTGGAACTGATTCTGATATGTAACCATAGTTCCCATAAAATTTAAGAACCAGTTAAATAACCTATGATGAAACTGTGGGTTATTTTGTGAAAACCACTGTTTCTTTGAGGCCTTCTTGAAAGTACAAGTAGAGCCTTCCCATATACAAATATATTTGTTTTCTCTTACTTTCTTTGTGCAATGGATTTCTCCATTTGTTTCCCAAATAAATAAGTAAACAAATAATCGCACCAATCTAAACTAAGGCTTCAACCATACATGAGTAGCCAAACCCACCTAATAGACCAGTTTAATGTTATTCAAACTTGCAATCATCAAGTGAGGATCATTTCACTTGTGAAGGAAATATTCCACTAATATTGGAAGATAAATATGTCTATACCCAAATTCCACTCTATTGCAAGGAATGTTACATGTGCAAGTGATGATAAAATTAAGGGTATCTCCTCTTTAAAGGCATTCATTTTGTAACTACCACATTGATAACATGGTTGTTCATTTTGGGAAGGTGTAACAAAATAATAAGTGTCAAAATTATTTTGAATAGGTTAATGTTCATGTGAGACCTTGTAGGACTCATAACTTAATACTTTTGGGATTTTCATTTGCGAGTCCAAGAATTATAATTTTGATATAGTCTTTATGTGTGTTTCAAAATAAATTAGAAGGAAAAGAGTGGTGACTTTTTCCAAGTCCAATGAATGAAAACTAAACTTGATAAGTCCGATGGGTCTTGTGAGTTTGTGTGAATGCACCACTTGTTCATGCATGTTTTTTACTCCCAAATGCAATTATCATTTTCTTATTTGGTTTTTTCAATTCAATATGGCTATGAGTTCAACTTGATGAACTCATTCTAGTCTTATTTCAAAACTTTTGCACAACTCTCGTCGTTATGCATGGAATTAAAGAGCATATCAAAAGCTTTTCAATGTTTTACAACACATTGTATTGAAATGTTAGCTTGATACCTTTGGCAATCTTTTGAAGGCATGTCCGTAGATGTCTCAATCCATATCTTAGCACACTTTGTGTTGTACCTAGGTATCAAAATCAATTAAACTATATTAAATATTCTTATTTTGTTAGGATGCATGGTGACAATGGCATCTAGCAACAAGTGTTCAAAAAAATTTATTAGGAAGGTTGTTGGAAAAGAATATATAAGCAAACTAAATAATGAAATTTGGACAACAGAATCAAATACATATATTTGGAGTTCAAGGTGAGGGTATGAATGTTGAATTGTTAAAGATTTGATTTTTGTCATTGTATTATGACTTGCATTAAAAGTTTAAGTCATTTTACAAAATCTAACAAGGAACTCTAATATAACTATGGATGAAAGCTTTTGCATTTGGGAATTGAAATGAGTTTTTTCAATTTGTTTAATGATCATATTATTTTATTCTGATTTCTCAAAATGTCTTGTTCTTATGTGAATCATTTTATGCATTTATGAATATTGTTTTTAAGGTATGCGTTAACAACAAAAAGTACAATTTTCAAATACATGTTTTGCTAGAAGCATGCATGGGTTTTTTGTGTGCAAATAAAGCGATGTTGCATTATGAAATTTGTGTACAATTGATTGAGATTATTAAAAATAATGGCATTCATGTTTCTAGGGTTTTGGAGCATCTTGAAATTAAAGTCAATAAGGAGTTGTAGCATTTTTTCAAAAATTGATGATTAGTTGTTCATTGTGTGGATATGTTTAGATATTATAATCAATATTATTTTTTATGTCACATTTTTTACCATGAACATTAAAGAAGAAAAAAACTAGAGTATGTCATCATCGATGCTTCTTATTTTTACAAAAACAAATCATTGAATAAATAGGGAGATTTCTTGTCAAAATAAAAAGGGAGATTTCTTTTTTGAAAATTGTTGCCACTTTTTTATTATCCAAAAAATTGTTATCATTTTTTTTGGGTTTGGAAAAAACTTTGGACATTTTTCTATAAACTATCATTAATAAATGTTAAAATTCCCTCAAGATGTTCAATGCGTATTCCTACTTCAAAAAACTTATTACAAGCATTGATTATATAATGTCATGCTAACTTTGGTAGTTTTATGAAGCAAACATTAGGTTGATTTGTTGGTGGTACTAATATGATGTAGTCATGGATGCACAGTTTCTTAGATAATATTGTTATTTCAAGGTTGAATTTATTTGTTATTAAATGTTATTTTGGAAACTACAACAAAGTCATGGTAAAGGTACATGCCTTAAAAGGAACCAAATGACTATATATGACATTTTTCATTATTTATCAAAAAAGTCATTACATTAAACAAACTTAATTGAAAAAATTCCAACAATCCAAATTAAGATAAGTCATATGATGCTAGTGATTTTTCACACATGTACATTGTTATGCATCAATATTTTGGTTCAAAACAAAAACAAATAAAATGATGAAATAAGCTTATATAGACTACTTGATATTATTTTGGCAATATTGTTTTTTGCACATATGATTTACACTTGGGGCTGCAAATTTCAAACCAAATCAATAAACAATAACCCAAATGATCCCCAAAAAAAATAAAATTGATAACCCATAAAAGGAATTCTATGGCTTTCAACATTTTCATATGGTTTATAATTTAGTTAATTGCATCCAATGAGCATTAATAAACATAGATGTAAGCATTGTTTGTTGATAAATAAAAGTTGAAATTGGTTGTACTACTTTATACATTCATTTTTCTTCCTTATAAAAAATATTACAATTTAAAAAATTGACATAATTCTTTTGAAGGACTCAAAATGAAATTTATATAATATACAATATATTTTTAGATATTTTTATCTTGTCAATATGACATTATTCTTATTGTAGGCACACAACAATATATTATGATTATAATGTGATAAAGTTATAAAAATTCAAAGTCGAACTATGCAATCATTAAACTTTTCTTTTGGTACTATTACTATAATTGTGCCCACTAATAATTGTAAAATATGTTTAAAAGTCAAAAATAAAAGTAAAATCTAAACCTACATTTTCATCACTCCTTTTTTCATATTCCAACTTCATGAAAGCATCCATTTGTCACAAGCTTCATAATAATGAACAAAATATACACCCTAGAAAGACATGTAAATAAGAACCTATTTATATCTTAGGATTGTTCAAATTGGACTAGTGTTCTTTTTTGGCACAAAATTTCACATTTTTTGACAAAAAAATTGGGAAGTTTTTGGAAGTTTTTTGGTTTATCAAATATAAATTTGACTAATTTTATTAAATTTCACCAAATTTTTGCCAAATTTTCAATATCAAAAAGATAAATAAAAACATTGAACTAGACACAACTTATTAGATTCAAATTCAAAAGTAAATAAAACAACTATCAATGTGCATGTATTAATTAATGAATAAAATGACAAAAGTTTTACATTAACTTCCTTATATAAAATAGGTAGAAATTACTAATAATTAAACTAATTACCTAATGTTAAGTAGGAGTTAATTCAAATTAATTAACTACTTATAATATATAATTAGTAACTAATCATTTAACATATACAAAGGTATTGAATAATATATATATATAAGGAAATTTTATCCCTCATAATACTTTGGTTATATCTTCATTATACCCAATTAACACTTCAATTCAAAATGGAACATAACAAAATAAATAACGAATTGCCTTATTATGGTTTGATGTAAAGTAATAACAAAGCACATTGTAAAATTGTTGAACATTAAATGTTTTTAATTGAATGATAAAAAATATATATTTCTTCATTAATGTGCAATGATTTTCAAATTCCACATTGTTTCAATAAGTTTTTTATATTGTTTCTTGAAATGCAAGTTGTTGTGATATCTACATTTTTTAATGCCGTTTTTTGTAAAATATGTGTTAAATATGTTTTAACAAGTAAAAAGAAATTAATATTTATTTGATGGTGCCCTTAAGTATATAACAATATTTATGTCTTAATGTAATATAAATTTACTTCATGAGTATTTATTTTAAAATATATTCAAAAATAAATTTATCATTCCTTTTTTGATATATTTTTTATCTATTATTCGAGTTCACTTACTATTAATTTTTTGGAGGAAGAATTTTGTAAGCTCAATATAAGACATTAATGGTTTTTCATCATACCTCCATCTATCTTGATGTTACTTTGTTGTTTTTCTATGATTGAAAACACCTTGCATTTGTGTTTTCTTTATCATGCTTGCCCAGTTCATCCACTATGAATTTTTATTCAGCACTTCCAATACATATGTCATTTAAGATGTAACTTTCATACATTGTATATTTTTCAATGTGTAACTCATTCATTATTTTTCTTGGATTTTTCACCTTCGCTACCCAACATATCATTTTCTAATTTCCTTTGTTCTCAATCTCCTAAATTCACATGTATCAACCAATATTTGATTATTCTAAAATAGTGTTTTTAAACTAGCTCCATTCTTATCCATTATCCAACATGTTCAACTCCAATTCATTTTTAAAATGTTTATCTTAGATTTTTTTTTCCAAATTTTCCATCTTTCTCAAAAAATCATCCATCCACTATACTTTTTTTTTTCACATCCCAACTTTTTGAAATTTTAGCCTCCATCTCATCCACTTTCTTTGTTTTCAACATTTCCAACACATATGTCCATCTAATAGATTTTTTTCCAAAATTTCCATCATCATTAACCCAATACCATTTGGACTCTTTGTCCTAAAATCCTTTTTTACAAATTAACTCCAATTTTCATCCATTATCCAACATTTTCAACTTTTTTTTGCCCTAGATCATTTAGTAGACCTATCAATGATTTTTCATATATTGATAAAATTCCCATGAAAAAAATAAAATTTGCACAATCTTAATTGATGGAAAATTTAACAACCAAAAAGTTGATGGGTGTTGGGAAGATTTTCATAAATGGTAAATTATTCTCGCTGAAAGAAAACACAAGATTTACAACTAATGTTTGTGCTTGATTTTTAGTCACAAGTAACATTTTGTGACTAAATGCCTAACAGTCACCTAAAACAAGTTGCATACAATAAACACTCATAAGCAACATGACCTCATGATGATGTCATCTACTTTTGCATGAAGATTAAATTCAATGTACACAATCTCATCCAATGGGTGGACATATACATAGTGTATATGGGGAAATATGTTGCAACTAGGTTACAACTAATCATGTTCTACCACACAACAAAAAATAAAATAAAAATTGGCATTGTTTTAAAAGCAAAATTTGAAATATACATTGTTAGATTCAAATGACTAAGATTAAGACACCTAGATTACAATGAATATTTTTGGATTTATTTTTTGAAAAAAATGATTTTTTTAAAGTCATCCAATTTTAAATGCCAATATTGGCACACATGGTTATTTTTCCTTTCATCCATTTAAACACAATTGTGTGACAAAAGTTGTTCCCCAAATTATTATTTTTTTGTTGGGGATAAATTTTTTTCATTGATTTGATTTAAATTGCACATACACTTTGAATGTGTATAATGCATTTTAAGGCCCATCTTTCCCTTGGTATATAGTTTGTAAAATGAAAGTTCTAGAAAATTATATGAGATAAATTTTAATGTAAATGAAAGGTTGTAACATTAGATCCCAAAGAGTAACTTGATTAATGTGTATTCAATTAGTCTTTCAAGGATCTCCACGAATCATAATGATGTCCAAAGAATAAATGCAATCCTCTTCTTAATGCATCCAAATCATTTTAAATCTTTAAAACCGGAAAAAGGAAATATGGCCCCTTACATTTCAAAGCCTTAAGCTGCAAATGAAAAATCAACATTGAAATAATGTTTCAAAGGTTTTTGAATTCCAAGGGGGTCTACAAATCATAATGGTGTCCAAAGAAAAAGTTTAACCCTTTTCTTGGCACATCTAATGCACTTTGAATCATTGAAATTGAATGAAAAACGAAAAACATGTGGCCCCCTAAAGTTGAAAATGAAAAATCTACATTTAAATTGTCTTTCAAAGGTATTGAATTTCAAAGGCATCCACGAATCATGATGGTGTTCCAAGATTAAATGCACCCTTCCTATTGGCACATCCAAAACACTTTAAATAATTGAAAATATAAGAGAAATGAAGAAATATGGCTCTCAAAGTTCTTTGAGGGGGGGGAGGGGGGTCATAAGCTAGAAATGAAAATTTGACATTGAAATAATGTTTCAAAGGTTTTTGAATTCTAGGAGAGTTCAAAAATCATTTTAATGTAAAAAAAAATTTAGCCCTCCCCTTGACGCATCCAATGCACTTTTGAATCATTGAAAATGAAGGAAAAATGGCCCTTTGAAGTTGTAAGGGTCTTAAGCTAGAAATGAAATTTTTATATTCAAATATAGTTTCAAAGGTATTTAAATTCTAAAGGCATCATGATAGTGTCTAAATAGTCAATGTAGCCTTCCTTTTGACACATCTAACACACTTTAAATCACTAAAAATGGAGGAGAAATGAAAGAGATATGCCCCCCAAAATTGGTTGTTCACATTGTGGTATCAAATGTGTTAATGGACTTAGGAATAGCTTAATGTATTATAACATAGATATGCCATAATGTACACCTAGTATACCACATTATACATCTAAAGGCTAGGCCCATGTCATAACAATTATCAAAAAAAATTTACTTTTGTGATTAATGGGCCATACACGGGCCTTCTAAAATGAAAAAAATGCAAAAAATCATCTCACTGAAAGAATAAAAAATTCATTAATTACAACATAATCACAAAAATGACCAAAAAATCTCAAACTTTGGAAATAATTGTAGAACTTTTTAGGAGTAATTGCATGTGGCAATTAATTGCATGTAGTTGCAAACCGATTGTTTACATTTTGGGCTTTTTCTTGTAGTGTCTCCATCAAATTCAAATTTGAACTTGCATTCCTTTCTTTCAAAGCTACTATTTTGAATCAACACATATCATACTCTTCATTGAAATGTGATTAGTTTTTTACATATATTTAATAAAAATATTGATTTTTATTAGTCTATTAATCTAAGTCATTCAAACCTATTTATAAACCTTCCTTTCCACTACTTAGAGTATTTCCTCATTATTGTTTGGAAAACTTGGGCAAAAATAACCAAGTCTACCAAATGTCAAATTTTATTAACAACAAAACTGAAAAAAAAACTATTGTTTGAAATATGAGCAATTGGTTTTATCTATTGGGTGTTCACAAGCTAAAGTAGAAAAAAAAAATAGTTCATTCAAATCTAATTTTAAAATGAAGCAACGTTTTAGTATAAACATAAGAAGATAGATTCAAAATATCTTTAAGTAAAAATATGAAAAAACATGTCATTACAATTTGTTTATGGTAAGTTACATACAACTTTGGTACGATAAAAATATATTAAAAGTACATTTGAGAATGATTAGTCAATATGGTGTTCAATCCTACTTCACATTGAAATTTTGATATATTATTATTATAACATGCACAATTTGACAATACATAAATATATTTTAGGTCTTCATTAACTTGACTTTTTAAAAAAATTCAATATTTCATTTACTTGCAACCCATTTTGTAAGATTGGACATCTTGTGAAAATAAACGCATTAAAAATTTTTAAACTCAAATCTACTTTCAAAATGAGGTTTTCAAAATTATAATCATAAAATGAAATATTATCATCATATTAGTCATTTTATAAAATAATATTTCTACTTATAATACATCAACATTTTTTTATGGCTACTTGTAATTTAGTTTTACACAAAGCAGTGAATTGTTTGCTTTGCTTTGCTTTGACCTTATTGTTTGATTTTAACAAAAAAAATATCTTTTCCATTATTGAATCACAATTTATAAAATTACATTAAAAAAAAGGTTCACCAAAAAAAAATTCATTTTGAGTCCATTAATATTGCAACAAAAAATATGTAGATGGCATAATTGTCATAATAATTGATTAAATAATTTTTTTTGGAAATTTTTAATATAGTAAGTATTGTGTATGGCATTTATGTATTTGAACCTTGTAAATATACAAATTTGAAGTCTTTATCAATGTTCCAAGTGATTTTTTATTTGGAACTTGAAATCAACAAATAAAAATATATAGTATATTTGAAAGACATCACATTAACAAGAGTCAAAGCAATTGTAACCAATGTGTAAATTTTTATGTTTTAATATCAAAATTTATATCAATGTTACAATTCATTAAAAAAACATTCATGAAAATATTTCTAATATATTATAAAAACATGTGGTATGATTTGAAATGAATATTATGAGGATAGAATATTCAAAAACATTATAGAGTTAAAAACGTTATAAGGATTCTTAGTATTGAAAAAAAATTTAAACATGACATATTTTAGTGGAGGTTTTTCTAAAAATACATATATACATAATAATATATTGTAACATCCCTTTGGGTCAAATTTCATGTTTTTAAATTTTCAATTAAAAAAAGTTTTAAAACATTTCAAAATAAGCAATCACCGAACAAGTAGGTTTGACTCATGTTACCATGTTTGCATTCTTGTATACCTTTGACCGGTAGTTCTCAAAATTGAAATAATCAAATTTAACCTTTGATGGGTGGTTCTCAAAACATAGAGAATTAATTTTGATCATTAGTTAGGATTCAAAAAATTCAAATAACTAAAACAAAACCTACCCCAAACCATAAGTTTGGTGTTGAACTTCATTCATCAAATTTTTATTTTATTTTTCCAAAACTTGAAACTAATAAAGGTTTTTTGGATTTTCAAAATATGCAAAAAACCAAAACCTCTAATTAAAGGTTTTATGATTCTAAAACTTTTCAAAAGAACCAAAAGATGAGGTTTTTTTGGTTTTAAAATTTAAAAACCCCATGACTAAAGGTCAACTCACAATTTAATCTAATCACACAACTTGGTTTTTACCATGTAGGTTTTGTGTCTTGCAAAAAAAATGAAAACCTATAATATAATCTTAAGTATATAACGAGCCAAGTGATAAAATAAATGGATGTTGAAACCACAATCAAACTTTTATGCTTGGAAAACTACATTGTAATATTTTTGTGCATGAAACCATTAACAAGAATGTTGAAAAGGTTCCCAAACGTTTTCCATGATGAAAGGATTACAAACTTTTTCATTCAAGAAATGAACTTTCATTAATTTAATATAAGAAAATACATAAGGTTTGAAAAAGTTTCACTTCTTCCCATTTCATATGGGTTTTAAAGTCTTCAACATTTTGTGACAAAACATTGGAATATTTTTATATACTCATAAGGAGGTTTGATTACCAAGAAAAGGGGAAATGGTTACAATTTAAAAAGTTGATGATTTAACTAATAAGCAATAAGGCATGAACTTCTTTGACGGGAAGATCAATGTGAAAAAACCCCAAATGCACCCCCTTTTTGCCACAAATGATTCCAAATTTTCTTTAATTCAACCTTCCAAGAAAACCTAGATACATTGTTTTTTGGCCCCAAAACAATCCTTAATTGTACCCCAATTATACCCTAATTTAGCCCTAAAAAACACCCCAAACACCTTCCAATTCATACCCAAAGTTAACTTTATTTGTGCTTTCAAACCTCTTAGTCAAAAATTTGACCCAATTTTGGCTACAAACACTTGAAATGTTCTACCCTAACTTTGCCAAATTCAAGAGAACAAAAAAAACTCACATGCAAAGTAGCATAATAAGGAAGAAACAAAACACTTGAAACTTTTTAAAAAATTAAATTACACTACATCCAATTTCTAAAATTTGGATGTTTGAGTCATAAAACAACAACCTTGCTTTGGATATCACTTTTAAAATGTATAACAACCAAAATCAACAAACAGATTACATCAACTTTGATGAATATGCGCATCAAACTAGAAAAATATATATTTTTGAAAGATGTAAGAAATACGAATCAAAATTTACTTAAACCCTATTGTTGTTTTCATCCAACTCGAAGAGCACAAGTGATGCAATTACATATCCATTTTCATCCTTTAGGGTTTCTTCCATTTTCATGTATTTTTCCATGGATGGAAAACCACCAACATGGGTATCATCAAGTCAATTCTTGTAAATGTTTATAAGCATTTCATGCCCAATTGAAATCTCCATATGTTAATGCAAATACCTATAATATTGAATATTCTTTCTACTTCAATATGAGAGCCAATAATCCAAAAATTTGTCAAGCTACAAATCCAACATAGGAAATATGTACTTCATAGGAAGGTTTCTTAAAATGAAATGACTTGGGAAACAAACTTGATTTTGAATAGAATCTTGAACTTTTGTGGGAGCACACCACTAAGCAAACATGCCTTGTGCCACTCTTGTTAGTTGTTCCCACTCTTTTTGGTCCATGTGATAGTTTTTTGCAAAATAGATTGTGTTTCCTTGATGGACATAGTGATTAAGCCACCACAGACTTTATAATCACTTGCAACACTTAGACACTGCATGACCCCACAAAGGGTGTTGCCAACCCCAACACTTCACATGAAACAAAAAAAGTCAAAGTAATGGTCGTGGTTGAAAGATTACCCCCTTTGTCTTTGACATAAACAATAAACCCAAGCATTGAAGCCACATTTTGCAACCATTTCATTTACTTACAAAGCTATGTTACTCCTAGAGAATTTTTGATGTCCCAAAAAAACCAACAATTACATGAAAAGGTTCCCATTGGTCATTCAAAAAATGAATAATCATGATAAATGTGTCCATTCTTACTATAAATATCCATAGATCAAAAGACGTGGTGCAAGAATTACAAGACTCAAGGGATGAAGAAATGTACATTTCTTTGGTCTTTTCAACCATCCTAGGCAAGATTTCATTGACCAAAATTCATCTAAATAAAAAACTAAAAGATTTTTTTGTCTCATGACCAACCTCCATGGAGCTTCAACAAAAGATAATGGCACCATGTCTTTGAATATTAATAATGCCAAATCCCTTTCAAAAAATTTTTGGTTAAAATCATCCTTGGTGCAAGGCATAACACTATTAAAGAAAATAAGAAATTGTTGATGGGGTGGGAAAAGACCTTTTTTGTAGATTTTTTTCTCCTTTAAGACCTTTCTCTTGTTCAATCCACTTCTTCCACGAATGTTGATGAGTGGTTTCAAGATGCATTCAAAGAGAAAAAAATTCATTTATCATCTTGTAGCTTATGATGCCCTTTTAAAGTCCTATAACCAAGACAATGGGATTGTAAAAAATACATTTTAATTGCTCAAGTTGGTTTGAATTTGAACTTACCTTGAAAACAAATGTGCTAATAGGTGCAAATAATGCCCATGTTGTGGCATCATGACTCTTCACTTTCCAAAAATCTTGTTGTTTTACCAACAAAGCCCATTGGGTTGTAGCATTTGTGGTGGTAGATTTTTATGTTGGTGTTACGCTTGTAGTTGCACTAGAAACTAATGCAAAATTGTAACAAATGGACCTCCAATGGAGGTTCATGGGATAAACAACCTTTTCAAAAGAAACCAAGAAATTTTCCACGTCCTTAACCTGCAAAAAAAACCACCCAAAAGATGGACAAATTTAAAGAGTTTATAATAGTAATAATGCGAGACAATAAGATGAAAAGATCACAAAGAACAAGGCAATGGCCAAAGGAGCTACAATAGTAGCAACATAAGACAAGAAGACCACGAGGAATAGGGAGATGGTTAGAAGGGTTACAAAATAATGTAAGACTATAATACCACTAAAAGACCATGAAAAAACCATTAAAAGCAAGGCAATGACCAAAAAGACTATAACAATAATAAGGTAAGACAAAAAAAACCATGAAGAATAGGGTGATTGCCAAAAAAAATTACAACATTGATGTAAGACACAAAGACCATGAAAAAACCATGAAGAATATGGCAATGGCTAAAAAAGTTGCAACAATAACAACACAAGATGAAAAGACCACGAGAAAACCACAAGGAGTAGGTTGAAGGTTAAGGGAACTAAAACAATTGCATAAAACGAAAAGACCCCAAGGAGTAAAGTAATGGCCAAAAAAACTATAGCAACAATAACACAAAATGAAAAGATCACGAAGAATAAAATGATGGCTAAAAAAACTAAAACGAAAAAACCACAAATAGCAAGGTGAAGTTAAAAAAACTAAGATGAGAAGACCATGAGGAGTAGGGCAATGGCCAAAAGACTAAAACAAAAAAACCACAAGAAAATGACAAGGAGTAGGGTGATGGCCAGAAAAGCTACAATAATAACAACACGAGATGAAAAAACCACAGAAAGACCATGAGGAGTAGGGTGATGGTTAAAAGAGATGCAATAGTAATGATTCACAAAATGAAAAGACCACGAGAAGACCATAACAAGTAGGGTGGTGGCCAAAAGAATTGTAGCAACAACAATACAAAACAAAAAAACTACAAAGAACAAGGCAATGGCCAAAAAAATGGTAGGAACAACAATGCAAGACAAGAAAACCATGACCTGTGTATAACAATTACCAAAAATGTTGTAATAGTAGTAACACAAAATGAAAAGACCATGATAGGACCACAAGGAGCAAGGCAATGGATACAAAAACTACAATATTAACAATGCAAGAAGAAAGTACCACAAGAAGACCATGAGGAACAAAATGATAAGTAAAAAAATTCCAACAACAATACAATACAAAAAGACCATGAGGAACAAGGTGATGGTTAAAAGAACTACACCAACAACACAAAACAAGATCACGAAGATTAAGGCAATGGCCAATGGAGTTGTAACAACAATGCAAGATGATAAGACCATGACAAGACCACAAGGAGCAAAATGATGGCCAAAAAAGTTGTACCAACAATAGTGTAAAACAAAAAGACCACAATAAGACCATGACAAGGCCACAAGGAATAGGGCAATGGCTAAAAAAGTTGCACTATAGTAATGCAAAATGAAAATACCACAAGGACAAGGGTGATGGCCATGAAAGTTGCATTAACATTAACATAAGACAAGAAGACCATGAGAAAACCACCATGAACAAGGTGATGGCTAAAAGAGATGTAACAATTGTAATGCAAGGTGAAAAGATCATGAGAAAACCATGAGGAGCAAGTCGATGACTAAAAAAGTTACACCAATGTAACAATACAAGATGAGAAGACCACAAGAAGACCACAAGGAACAAAGTGATGGCCAAAAAAGTTGCACCAATAACAACACAAAACAAGAAGACCATGAAGACCACTAAGAGCAAGGCGATGGCTAAAAGAGCTACAATTACAACACAAGATGAAAAGACCATAAAAACTATAATCCCAAAACCCCAAAACCCTAATTATGTAACCAAAATCAAAATCAAGTTTTTTCATGGATTTAAAAAATAAAGAAATGGAAGGTTGACTCCTATTTGGCTTTTTGATCGTGGATTAAGCTCCAACCCAATTTTGGCATTGAGACCTAGTTTCAATTACTTGGAATTGGATCCAACCTCAGGTAACCGAATAACCACACAATATTAATCATAAGTCAAACATCACAAGTACCAAAATTGTTGTGTGACATGAAGAATGGTTACCGCTATCACAAAAGTTACAACAAATTATAATGAACAAGCTTAAACACAATCCCAACAATGCACACATAAATCAACATATAGTAGGACACAAAACATGCAAAACATACTCAAATGAAATTGCATTCATAACATGAGAAAACTTGTTTAGACATGAAATAAAAACTAAATTAAGTTGCAGATTTGACTTATATCTTTGAAATCATAATTCTTTTGCAGCTCATGCATCTACGCCATTTAAAACATTTGTACCATAAAGCATCAATATTCATGCAAAAAATATTCAAGTTCTCCTAATATGGTACATGCATTCATGACCTAAAAGGTTCAAGTGTTCCAAGGACCTTCCAAATGTTGAAATTACATTGATACACCAAATCCATAACCCTCCCCTACCCAACCTTTCCTACCCTCCTATCAGGTATTTGCAATCGAAGTTTCGTGAACCAAACAAAAGTTGCATCTTTGAACTTTTTGGGACACAGAATTGGAAAATATAAGATGTGCTTCCTTTTATGTCCATATGATTTAGATTTGGATTAAAATATGTTTAAGTTAAAACATCTTTGGGTATATCAAAATTATTCGTTATGATGTGGCTAACTGGTTCTTCACCTTAAATGGTGCATGTTGCTCTTTGGAGATAATCACTTTCTACCCACCATTTTGTGAGACTATTAATTATTTTGCTTTCTTATCTCCTGTTAAGAGCATCTCCACCATAGCAGTAAAACGGCTTATACAATATATTTTGGATAAAGTATAATTGTCAAATAGTGTGAAACCCACTTTGGCCTATAAAAATGGTCAAAATAGAGTGTCCTCCACCAATACATTTAAAAAGAAAATGGTCATTTTATTGGCCAGCCATAGTGATTGGGCCAAGTTGTGATCTTTAAATATCATAATACCTTGGCAGCTATGGCAAAAATAACATTATTTTTAAAAATTCTGAAATTTTCATAATTTAATTTTCTCCAAAAAGAAGTTGTGAAGGAAATTGAAGAATATTTCAAAATATTTCATTTTCAAAAGGAACATTTAAATTATTATGAATTGTTCAACAGATATGTGCTGAAGCCCACCCCTTTATTGCAATAGTCTCACTGGTCCAACTTTTCATGTTTATGGGTTGGAATGGCAGAAGGGTTAACACTTAATGTTGGATTGATAAATAATAATACATGCCCAAATAGAGGGTGTGGGTGGAGATGCTTGGAGGATGGAAGAGATCCCAGACTAGAGAAAATCATAGGCCTCCCAATCAATAATTATGAATATTTAATCATAAAGTTGGATATATTAAAATATTTAAGGATTTTTTTAAATTTCCTTTTAACTCCAGCTTCAATGTAGAAATCAAAGAAGGCGTTGAAATGTATTTTAATGCGTCACCTGATGTCAAGGTTGTGATATAGTTCCCACTTTGCAACCTTGTTGAATTTCTTGAATTATCCAAGCCCTAGCTTTCAAGTTTTTCAAAAAGTATATCTAATTCTTTTTGGAGTAGTGTGAGTGAATGCTATGAAGTATTGAATCCCACTCCCCGATCTTAATTTGATTTTGAGTGGTATGTAGGTATGGATATGGAGAAAGTCTAATACCTAGCTAGTCCATCTGTTTGCATGGTTTTCTGTCTTGCAAACTTTTTGTGTAGGGTTGTTTTTTCTTTTGGTGAAATAGCCACACTGGCAATTATTCACAAGAGGAATTAGCCAAATTTGGCTACAGGCCAAAGAGGAAAGTGCAAAACTTTAAAATCCCCCTATATTTTGGCAACCTGGAATATATATGTTAAGATATGGTGATTTATGCAAAATTTGTCAACATTAAATTTCTGCAACTTTGTAGCAAGCAATATGTTCATCTATACAAATATTTGAGTGCCACATGGATCCCCTAAGACCTATGTTATGCTGTAAAGATTGCAAATTCATTGCAACTATGAAGCAAGCCCTATATTAATCCTTAATTCACATTAAAAATCCAACTTGGTAGAATTGTAGAGAACTTCAATCTAAATGTTTAAATTTTTTATTTAAAAAAATTGGATAAGAAATGAAAAATTAGTACTGATGAAAGTTTAAATTCTTTAGTTTAAGGCAGTCTTCAAAATTGCAAGTTTTTAGAAACTTGGACCAAGATTATGTGCTCCATTTATTATGAAAATTTGGTGGTGAATACAAAGCATGCATATGAGTGACATGTGAAAAAAAACATGGTTCAACAAGGAATTGAAATGAATGAGTAATGAACAATTAAAATTGACCATTGAAGAGAAATCTGGAAGAAAACATCGATTTTCATTGTTTTGGGGCAAACAAAAATCTTGAACAATTTGGGACATTGGGTAATCAAAACTTTTCATTGACTTTCACATCAGTGTTGTGCAGAGCTACCTTAAGCTTCTTATCGTGTTGGGCAACTCACAAAAATTCTTATAACAAACAACCAAAGACAAGAAACTGTCATTCAAAGGTGAGCCCTACTCAACAATGTGGTGACTACAACCCATGTGTGTTAAATTGAAACGAGTGCTCCCAGCTAGGAACACTGAGAGAAGGGCAGACCCAAATTGATTCTCCCTGGTTTTGAAGGGTTAAACTCTCCAGACCTGACCAAAAATCAGCCATCCAATGGACATGAATCCCAACAACTCCCAACAGAAACTGCGTTACTCTGCAAAGTTGCTGCAATTCATTTGTGTACTGTCTAACACCATTGAGAACTTGAAACCATTTGGTCCCTTCCAGAGACAACACTCTTCTATTCTCTTCTCTTCAAATGCACGACAGACCCCCAATTATTGCCAATCTCCATTTTCACTCTTGTTGTCTTTGCATGTCCTGCAGGAACTTTTGTCCTGCATGTCTTGCAACTACTCATGAGTTGTGCATTAAAAAAACATGCCCGGTACTTACAAGTAGCATAATTCCATCCATTGGATTGTTGTGAAGTTCATCCACTCGACCTATTTGTAGTGCCGACATTATTCAAACCCTGCAACAGAACCGTGTGAGTGCCCTGCAGGATGCCACATTGACACCAGCAAAGCCGCTAGGGGATGTTTAGCATCCTACATAGTGTACCATCAAACAATGTTATAATTGTGATCTAAACAATAAATAAAACAATAGGGATCTTTTTTCTCCTCTTGTTGATGTCATCATTTTGAAAGTATCTCTTGATTGGTGGCCATGACATCTCAATTTCATGATAACTAGTGTGGCCTGTGCCGTTGGCCCAAGTGTTACCACGTCCTCAACTGATTTTTCCTTCCAAAACCTGGTTTTTTGGAATTTATTTGAATTTCAGTGATGGAAAGCACTTCAAAATCAATATCTCCCACATTCTGAATCCAAATCTTACCAAATAAATTCTATTAAATCCTGCTCATCAAGATCTTTCCAACAACACCAAAGGCACATTCCAATTCCTCCGAAATTTTCAGCTACGATTTAATTTAATTTTCAGTGAATAAATCATTCAATATTCAAGAACTTTTGCACTGCAAGTCGAAACGTCATGGAACCAAGCCCATGCACCCCTCCTAGTCAAGAGCTTTGGAAAGACACAAAGAACACGATCAGAAGCATCCCAGTTTGGTGGATCTCATAACTACAAAACAAAACAAACTACCTTCCCTCATAGATAGATAGCAGTGGCCAAGTGACTCACCATCCAATTGTCGATATTTCCCGTAGCCTTTGATGACACCTCAAACAGGGGTTGTAACAAAAGTGCCCCCCCATAAGGTCGGCAAATATGCAACATATTATTTATCCAATCTTTTGTCCTCCATATTCTCTACATATCCTATCTCTTTAGAGGGTGCAACTGGTTGGTTGCGGGTGGGTAGATTGGGCTCAATGTCGGTCCTTGTCCCTTGGGCCAGTCAAGCCAAAGACCGCCAATATTCTGTTACTTACTAGTAGCTGGAAAGCTCACTACCAGTCAACAGTGGTTACCTTGCAGTGTATTGCAGGAACTTGGCCAACAATGGTTGCCTTGCACAGTTCCCATAGCAAGGCAACCGGTTCATAGTGGCCAAGTTTCCATGAGCAAGTGCAACCTCGGCAGCCCATGTTGGCCAACCTCCTAACAAAAGGACCATAACATTTATCATACCCCTTTTCTCAAGGAATATTCCATTGGTAGTCAGGGGTAGATTCTCTTTTTCAAAAAAACCTGGGACCTACAATTTCAAAGCTCCTAGCACCCAGGTTTTTTTTTTAACCCAGCACTAGTTGTATTTTTCATGTTTTACGGTTTGCCCATTTCGTTGGGAACTTTGGAACTTTGTGAGGGAACATATAGAATTTCTGTAAAATAGAAGGCCAAAAGATGCTAAGTAAAATACACCTCTGTCGTAAAGATCTGCTCCCATTTTTTAATCTAATTGGAACCCAATGCATTTTTTCCAATAGTACCACAGCAAGTTCAACATTTCAGTGTCAATTTTTTTTTAAAAAATTGAAGATTCAACAATGATTTTCCTTTGAAAGATATATTTTTGAAATTTTCAACATTTCTTATAATAATATATTTAATGTTGAAGTTGTCATGGTACTATGTTATTGTAGTAAATACATACCTTGTTCAATTGGAAAATTATCTAGGTCAAACTTTTGATCACCATATCATTGTTAAAAAATTCTAGACTTTACTTAAACCTATGTTGTGTGGTTCTTTGATTTTGTTGGCTTTGTCCCAAACCTGGGATAGAGCCATTGTGGAAACTCCTCCTAGATGGGTATAGGGTGTGGTAATAAGAGGTAGACCTTTGAATTAATTATGTGAACTTGAACTTGACTAAAGAACTTGTAAACTAGGGAAATCTAGTAAAATGTGAGTTTGAATTTGTTTGGAAATCTTGCTTTTCTGAAAGCTACTAATGGTGTTTTTCTTATGTTACATTTAGGACAGAATCTCTCATGGCACGACTGCTTGTTACTAACCGTCATTTTCAAAAAAATTAAATCTCAAAATCAAAGAACCTTTGATTTGCAGTTTTTGAAAAGTTTCATAATCAAAAGACCTTTGGTTTCATAAAAGAACAAATGGTTGGTGGTAAGTTTTATGACCTTATTTTTAAATTTTTATAAAACTCTAACTGAGGGTCAAACCAAGCCTATGATTTTTGAGAACCATTAGTCAATGGTCAAAATCGGTTCTTTGATTTTTAGACTTGCCAATCAAAGATATATAAATGTATACCCTACCGGGCCTCCTTGGTTCCAAGTTTCAAAAAGAGAGAATCTTCCAACATCAGTTTAAACTAGTGTTGGCTAGTTATTATTATTATTATTATTTTCATAATCAGCCAAGTAGGTTTACTTTTACTTTTTATTTTGGGACCACATAAGGTATCAATATCAGAATTTCATAAAAAAAGAAGACGCTATCAAATTAATACCCCTGATTACCAATATATTTGGTAATGTATTTTTTATAACAGTTGCATGTTATGTATGAGGGTCAATTTTCAAATACATGTCTTGAAAATCACATGGTATTCTATCCAAGTAGGGTAGGTTATAAAATTTTGTTTCAGTACTCCATCTTTGTTGGCAACATTAAAACATTGATATGACAAATCAGTGCTATAAACTAGGTAGCAATTCACTAGCACTTAGCAAGTATTGAAAATTGAAATTTTCACAATGCCAAAGTCCTTAAAATCAATATTAATCAAATTGAGGATGTGTAGAATGTGAATATACTAATGTGTGATGCTTTATGGATCACAGCACTCCCATGCATCATAAATTCTTATCCATTTTCTCTTCCAAAGAGTCATGATCCGTCATAACCCTCTTGACACTTATGTTTAAATCCACTATTATGCAACTTTCACAATCCCAACTTCATATTTAACTCACAATTGTTGCCCAATCCCATTCCATGATGTGCACATGATTCCCAATTAACATTCCAAAAATATAACACTAAAACCCATTATTACTTTTGAGTATGATTGTGATGATCAAAGCTCCTTTCAACAATTTGGTATCAACTTGGATTTTGCAATATCTTTCTGACTGCTTATTTTTGAGACATGCACAATCTATGCTTCCCAAGCAATCTGCAAATAATGTTGATATGATCATTCTCACATTCTCAAAATGCACTACTTGTTGCCCATTGAATACCCATGAAAATTTCACATAGGTTCCATACCTTAATGACGCATATTTTCAAGTTTCAACCATTCACTGGTTCTTGACACCACACTTAGTTCCATATCAACCATTATCACTCCCATATTCAATTGAGTGATTTTTGAAAACTCCCAAACCTGCTCCTCAGTAATAAACCTCACCACTGTCAAGAGTGACATTCTTTTCTATCAACATGGAACTTTAGCAAACCTTAATATCTTCATCATTTCCTAGAACAACCACTTTTTAGATCATCCACTTAAATTTATTAGGTTCATGACTAGCTTTGCAAAAGGGTCACACATTGGAAGATTATATGTTTTTTTGCATTCAAGCCAACGCACAAACCACCCCAAATCCTACTACACCAAAACCAAAGATCCTTTGATTTCTTCTTTCCCACCAAGTTCTGAGGCTTCTTGTTATCTTGTTGTCTCCCGCATGTTTCTCATATTAACATCACTTCCTACCAAATTCTTTGCCAATTAAAAAAAATGAAACCTCCAATAAATGTTGCTTCCTCATTAGATAAGATTGTCCATCACCTCTTAAGCTTTTTGCCATCAAAGATGCTTATCAAAACCAACTATAACATCACATGAAATTTGCAAAATAGTTTGCCAACAAACTTCTCATCAACACAAACACACACATCTCACATCTTTAGTTTTTATCATTTACTTCCTTACCATTCCATCCTAGTTTTTGAAATTTTCATCTAGACCACCTCCTTTAGGGCCACAACCCACTTCAGCTCCACTAACCTATCTAGATTGGTAACCTACTTGTAAGATGAAAAATCCATGTTCGTTATTAAAATTTTAAGGTGTCAAGATTGACAACCTACTTGAATGAAAATTCCAAAAATCTAAGTTGGTTATCATAAATTGAAATTTCAATAACCAATCCATAAGGTCTTATTAGTTCTAATAATGATATACACAAGGTGGGTAGGTTATTTATTTTCCAAAAAAAAATTGGTTAATAAGTTATTAATAACTAGGTTGATAATTTAATGTTTTTTCAATAATTAAACAATTTGCCAACACTAGTTTAAACACTATTACACTAACTATGTATTTGAGCTTTACCCTTCCTTGGGGGATGGGTAGTGGTTTTGAGGTGCATAAAACAAAGTTATATGCCAAACTCATAGTTTAACATATATAAATTTCAATATTTTGCATTGCACATGTAAGTATGATGGATGAATATGAATTTGGAGGTTTTCATTTTGTTAAGAATTGGGTGGTTAATATAGGCTAAAACCCAAGGTGGAGGTTTTTTTTAAATCTTAAGCCTAGGATGATTACCAATTCTGCAACTTGATATATCTTTGTTGTCATTCAATCCCGTTAAAATTTAATAATTATGTTTAATATACTAATATAATAATAAATGATTAGGAATAAGACTGAATTGGTTGTCTCATCTTCACCTTCCATATTCCAACTCTTAACTCACTTTAGTGGCCATCTTAATGTGTGGAGACCTCACAAAAATGTGGTCAACCTTATGAATATTA
>Ga0116229_10001833_pt1 | contig 33955 bp, 20 predicted proteins | sample S1TSphgellanicum_3_FD_87313 | JGI IMG/M metagenome (GOLD analysis project Ga0116229, IMG submission 87313) | Host-associated microbial communities from peat moss isolated from Minnesota, USA - S1T2_Fc - Sphagnum magellanicum MG | ecosystem: Host-associated > Plants > Peat moss > Unclassified...
AAAATAACACAAAAAACAAAACCCATCAAAAAAAAAAAAACAAAAGTCCGGGCAATGCCTGGAAACTGCCTGAACAAACAGACACCACTGTAACTTTAATATATAAGATTATTATTTAATGTATATAATAGTAATCTAGTGACAGTTATACATTATCATTCTTCAAAGATTTCAACACATATCATTCAATCTTATATATTAAAGCTACAGTGTCTGTCTATATGTCTGTCTGGGCAAGCTTGGAAAATTTTTCCAGTCACTGCCCGTTCCCTGTGGTGTGTTTTGTAGAGGGCGGGGGGCCCGGGTAAGTTGAGGAATTTCTTGATTTGGGAATTTCGATTTCTGTGACATTTATTACCCAACTGACAGTTGATGGACCACTGTTGCTGTCTTTTACTTATCTTTTATTTATTTCTTTTTCTCTGACGTCATTTCGCTTTCATTACCTCTTTGGCGTAATCCCATTGACTCCCGTTCCCTGTGGAATGTTTTGGGGGGTGGGGGAAGGGAGAACCCGATGAAGCACGAGGCGCGAGGGACCAGCACGGGTGGCGGGGGTCAGCAGGGGAGGCCAGCATGGGGGGCCAAGGACCGGACGAGGTGGGGGCACAGACGAGGAAAGACCGGACAAGGGGAAGCTCGACGGGTGCATTATGCACCAGGTTCACACTAGTTTTATTTTATTTCCAACCAATCCTTTTGAGAATTATTTAATGTGAAACATCAATCCTCTAGCAAGAGAACTATGCATTAGATAATATGAGCATGCATGGAATCAATGCCATGTACTTTGGCATGATGAGGTTCTTCATAAAGGTAAAGAATTGCCCAACATTTACACTTACCAGTATGGTGTGGTTCTCTCCCATACCAGTATATTGACCCTCAACCAGGTGGTTCTCAAAATGTCAAAGAACTCATGGAAAAACCAACCCTGAAACTCCAGTTCTTCGCAGTTCTTTCAGGAGATCTAACAATTCTTTGAAAGCTTCTTAAAAAGCCCAGAAGCAGCAGTCATTTTACTGGGGATTTCTTTAAAACCCTGAACCAAGGGTTCTTTAATTTTTGAAAATTTTCAAAACCCAAACATGAAAGTTATGACAAAATCAAAGAACTGCTCAACACAGATCTGTGAGCTACCCACTTTGCAAAAAAAGAATGTTTTGTTGCTCCAAATTGATGAAACTCAGGTTGGAAACTCAATAACAGAAACACAGAAATTCTCTACTACTACTAAAGACATATAAGGAGAACCTTACAATTCAGCTAGCTAGATGAGCAGCTCCATAGGTGCCATCTTGTGCTATTACTACTTGAAACAACAGCACTTGATGGTAGTATTACAAACAGCAGCAGAAATTTGCAGTTCATATACAACAGAAGACTACATTGGGATAGTTCGTCAGCTGCTAACTGGTTCCTTTCTTTTGCTACATGTTGGTGGATGCCCTTTTAGACTGCACTTGACACTAGTCATGCATGCAGCTTTCATGATTATAGGTAATCTGCAATATTGAGATTCATTATCACATGAACCTTTGTAATGGAACCGCATCATTAAGAGGAGATGGGTTGGCTGTTGAAGGTGCGACTGGGCTCTGTAAGAGCAACCTCTTGGACTTGTTGCTCCTGCGTCGGTGGCCAGTAGTACTACAGGTTGGGTTTGTGCATCTGGAAAGGAGAGAGTACAGCATGGGTTTCACATCCTCCTTGAACTTGATCATTAGGAAGAACATCATTCTGTAGCCAAGGACCATACCAAAAACAACTGCCAAATCCACCCACTTACTCCGGCTTGTTTCAATTTCGTACAGATTCTGCACTATATAAAGGCCAGTGAGAGGAGGCCCAGTGGGTTTGCCGTTCACTATTGAGTTCTTGAATGTCAAACCAAGGAAGTCATTTTGATACATGCCCTGTGCACCAGTTCCCCATCCCAATCTTTTTCAGAGCTGTAGTGCTTGTTAAATCATTAAGGACTGAAGACATGAGTCCATCTATTCCTGAAATAGAACCCACTAAAGACCTGAAGTCATCAAGGCTGACATTATAGAATTGCAGTATTTGAACTTAGGGTTAATCAGTAACCTGAAGAGCATACGAGTGGAAGCTTATGTATGACATAGGGTAGCGCCACACAGGTTTTGGCAAATCTAGTCGCAATCGGAAGAATCCTGCAACCAGTAGAAATATGCCCTGTTCCACACACAAGAAAGAGTTAGGGGTCCTTCTACCCTTGTCCAATTCTGAGCAGTCTAGTTCATCATGCCCAGGTGAGAGTGTTTTAACATCTACAAAATAAGCAAACAGAATTGATGTTTAGATATGAGGAACGGCCAAATACCTGAATTCCAGCACCTGTAATAATGCCCATCAAAAAGTTGGGAACAATACTAGCAACAACCATCATCAGGCTCTCCACGCACGCCACACATGCAAACAGCATGAGAACAAAATAGGCAAAATGGTCCCACCCCGGATGCAGATCTACCATAAAGTAGCATATTAATGCGGATATCAATGATATCAGGAAAAGGAATGGCAGTGATGAAAATGTGTTGCCTATCACAAATGCTGCCACTCCATAGTGCCCATTTAGCCTCTCACGATAGAACACCTGCACAAGCCATGTAACATGTTCAAATGTGCCTTCAGCATGACTGGGTATTGACCTTCCAAACTTGAGATTCCAACAATATGGTAAAGCAAGCAACCCAGAGTAGGCAGTGTGTTGTAGCATGCTGCTCTAGGGGGGAATCTGCCATGCAAGCTCAAGCAGAGGATGAACAAGCTCTAGAGATTTCAGATCTGGCAACATATCAGTGAAGAAGAGAAAGAGTTGGAGACTCAAACTCTAACACAGAAAATATCAACAGTCAGTGCCCACATGTTTGATGACCTTCAACAGCAAATATGGTTGAGACAAAAATTACCTTCATATCCTCCACAAAGGAAGGAAAGCCACCAATGGACATAAATGTCAGAAATCCAGCAATGTAGGACATGCATCCTGCCCTCCCCTACAATCATAAGTGGAAATGTTAAGTGCCAAATCTTTATTGTCTGTTGCACATATGGTAATGTTCACAAAGTGGTACCATCCAAAGAGCCAAACACAAACACCCTGTAGGTTCACAAAGTAGTACTGTCCAAAGAGCAAAAGACTAACACCTTACTGAATCTCTCAAGAGCATGGACTTGGCAGCATACACACAGAGGCTGTGTTTTTTGCTTGGTTGTTCAACATAGTATAAACAACAACAAGGTCTCTAAGGTTTAGGTTTTGTATGTAAAAAGCACATATTCTGTTCAGTAGCAACAAGTAAATTTCTTCAATGGACTGACAAATGGGTTTCTTCCAATAATGATGAGCATTTTAGACCAGTAAAAAGATGTTGAAGAAATTTGAAATCTCACCATGATGGATGTGAAATTGGTGTTGACTTTGTAATAAATTGTGCCAATGCAAAGAGCTAGAAATATATATACCACAAGACGCAGCCAGTAGTATCCTATATCTCTTGACATATTCACAAATGATCTTTGTGTGAGGATGAAAGACTGGCGGAAGAAGCTTGCTTTGCTTGCACTGGACTCTAGAATTGTGCCTTCCTGGGGTGTGACATACAAAAAAGATGCACATGTTGGAAACATTGGGAAACTATAACATTATTTATTGCATACTAAACTACTGAAGCTCTTTTAATTCATGAACTTCAAAAAAGCATGACACATGTGAGACAGATAACAATAGTACAGACTTCACAAGCACAGTGTGGAATTATTGCAATGCTAGAGGAAATTTGCTTGCAGAAGTTTGAGCTCTGAGCACTTACAATCTGGTTAATTTCACGCACACGAGTGAGAGCCATCTCATGGAACTCTGAGTTTAAGTAGGACTCAGTTAGGATTTGCACCACTTGCTTTGTTGTCATTCGGTCGAGTGGATCTGTACTGCCTACTTCAAAGTCCTGCAACAGTAATAGAGATTTCCAAACTCTGAAATTTTCTGTCTGGGCTAAAGTAAATTACTTCTGCTCCTCCATGTGATTTAGTCATCAGTCTTGAGGAGATTTCATACAGTTCCAAGTGCCCACAATTCAATACTGCAGTAGACAAGAGACTGATCCCTAAAAAATCAGTGCACCTAGAATGAGGTCTGATGATGAGACTTCAGATCATGCCTTGAGGAACATTTTCCTGAGAATCCCAGTGTAAACATTTGGTACTAGCTAGGGGTGGTAGAGAGAGTGGGGAGAACACAGCCCCTTACATGTGATCGGTCTCTGATTTTGAAAGACCCCTTCAAAGTAGCCTTGACACGGTCGAAGTCAGCATTCACAGCCCGCAGAAAATGGTCTGCTGGGTTTCGCAGTGGTGGACATGGGAAACCAGAAGCTGAGAAATGCTGCAAACCAGCAGCTGATGACAAATCAATCAGGGTCCCAGGCTGTATTTCCTAGGGTTTTGGGTCCAGAGTGGATTTCCTCGAGTTTTGAAATTGTACAACATTCTCAAGGGAATCAGAAGTTCATGAATTGCAACAATGCTGCTAGACTGATACAATTCACATCAATGCAATGTTGCTCAATCTTGGACTTGTGCAGATAGAGAGAGACAAAGTGAGAGAGGGGGGGGGGGAAGAGAGAGAGATGGGTACCTCATTGGCTGCAGCAGCTTCACCGAAGAAGATGGTTTGGCCATGCGAGAGCAGAAAGAGGTCATCAAACAGATCAAAGACTTCACTGCAAGGCTGGTGAATGGAAGCAATGACAGTACGCCCATCTCTTGCCAGGTTCTTCAATGTTGTGATCACAAAGAAAGCTGAAGCACTGCATCCAACAAGAAGAAGCTGTGGCAGCAATTATGAGTGGTCTAGACTCTAGACTCTAATGCAAAAGGGTCTTAAAGAAGTTTGTGAAAAGAAGGTCAGCAAGCAGCTGAGATCAGATCAGCATCCAAGGACCCATCATGATGCAGCAGGCACAAGGTGATCAGTTCAGCAGAAAAGAACTGTGATCAGAAGCAGCAAAAGAAAGTCTGCAACAAAAGGAGTTCATAACTTCTGCAGACAACATGCCTGTCAAGACCACTTGTGGGTTCATCCAGAAACAACATGCGAGGGCGAGTCAGAATCTCCAGAGCAATACTCACACGCCTCCTTTCACCACCACTGAGACCTCGCAGATGCCAATTCCCAATGGCTGTATTGGCGCAGTCGTGCAGACCCATTTCGACGATCACGCTCTCGATGATCGCCTTCTTGTCCGCTTTGGGCATGCGGTCTGGCAGCCTCAGATTCGCTGAATAGTAGATAGTCTCTTGCACTGTTAGGGTTCCGATCAAGTCGTCTTGCTGTGTCACATAAGCAGCCATGCCGTAAGAGAGTTTTGTGTGGCGTCCATTCACAAGAACGTCTCCCGTCATCGTCGCATTCTTCGCCAGCCTCCCTGCGAGTTGATCATCTCAAAATGGGTCAATCCAAAAGAAGAAGAAGGAAAAACAAAAACAGACAGTATGCGAGATCAGAGAGGAGATCATGCTCTCCACAATTAGATTCTTGCCTGCAAGAGAGTCGAGTAAGGAGGTTTTCCCGGAGCCTGAAGGACCCATGATCGCGAGCATGCAACCAGGCTCTGCATACCCAGTAAGTCCATGCAGCAAAGTTCGCGACTCCCCTCTGCCGTTGGTGACAGACACAGACAAGTCCATCCACGTGAGGCGAGCGCATGCGTCGTCCCTGACTGCTGCATTGCCGCTGCCTGCACTAGCTGTGTAGTTTGCCTTGTCTCTCCAAAGCTGTCGACTCAGCGGACTCAAACCCCCTGCGTGCACATAAGCTTTCCGGCTCTTCGTCGTCCTCAGCTGCGGCTGCTGCTGCTTAATCTCCTGTTGCGGTCCTGCAATGCCGTCTTCTTCTTCTTCCTGTCTTCCATTGGGATATTCTCCTCCACCTACTGTTGTTCCTTGTGTGTGTATCCCGCTCATCTCTTCTGTCACAAGAGCTGCTGCTCGAGGCATGCTCAAGCCAAGCTGCGCTTTTGAGATCCGTGGTCCTAGTGTACCCTACAGTTTGTACCGCTTCAAGCTTGCCTTCATGAGAAGAGCAGCTTCGACAGCACAGCGAGTACTCTCTTAACAGTATTCTAAACCTGCCCCCAACAAAAGAACCCAGAGCGCCGTGCAGCCGGCGGCGCTCCTCCAGTTACAATCGTGCTAAATTTAGAATTCTCTTTGCAGCAAGCTCCAGGTCCAGCTGCTGCATGAGGAACTAGTACGTACCGGATCAACAGCTAGCTATAGCAGTGACGATTTTGCTTTGCTTTCTCGAACCCCAACACCTCGAGAAACTCGTGAATATATAATATCCTTAGCCGCGCTGATCGATCATCAGTATAAAGCAAGTTCCGCACCTCGGTGCGCTGCTGAAGCAGGTAGTATACTAAACTCCAATATGAGCAACTGCAGCTGTGATGTGCAACAACAACAACAACAGCAACCGCGGAGCTGTACAGCTGCGTCGCTCATTCCATAATCCAGTGCTAGCTAGCGTAATGACTGCTTTATCGTACTCCCCACCGCCGCTGCGATCACACCCACATGATATTCCGATCGTACGCTACTGCAGAAGTGCTCATCCTATTGACAACGAGTTAGACAAAAACTCCCGGCTCACATTTTACTTGAAACTGCATTCTTTCTTTCTTTCTTTCTTTCTCCTCCGCCACGGATCACACTCAACCAGCTGCTGTAGCTTCATTAAAAATTAATAATAATTTAAAATAAAATAAAAAACAATCAAGAGAGAAAGAAAGAAAGAACGGAAGAAACCTGAACTAGAGTCTAGTGCTCCACGGCATGACCTAATAACTACCTGCGAATAAGTTTACACCTGCTGTACACTATTATTGTCGTGGCGTGAGCTCAGCTCATCATGATCACAGAGCTACTGTTACATGCCACCGCATGAAACCTCTGTATATATAAGTAGCTGTACTAGCTGCAGCTAGTCATTTAAGTCAAGTACTTACAGCAGCCTGGTGCTGCAGACGTCTCCCCAACCCCCCCCCCAAATGAGCTGGGACATCGACAGCTCTGCTGCAGGTAGAAAGCTGCTGCACCAGACAGACTACCCTGATGACCTTTGCAGCAGCACTAAACATGAAGATGATCTGAACTAATAAGTTTATAATAGACACACAGAAGAAGTCACGAGACCTGGAAGATGATGATGGATCGAATAGGTATCATGAGAGTGGCAGCAGCAGCAGCAGCAGCAGCAGTGGGCAGACGTCCATAGATCCCGGCGTGGAGTGAGGACTCAGAAGAGGAGGCTGGGACCTTAGGACCAAGAGTGTTTTGTTGCAAACTGCTGCTGCTGCTGATGATGCCTCTGTTGGTGCATGAGACAGGAGATGGAGATGGAGATCATTGCATTGCACGAGATAGGGTGCAGGGGTCATTATGAGAGTTGCAACACAAGAGGCACAAAAGCTGATTTGACTTGTACTGATTGATAAATTAACCTTACCCCAGTGTGTTTTCTGTTTTTTTTTTTTTGGGGGCCGAAATTTCGCCAGATTTCGACCTGAAAAATATGATTTCAACCTATACAAAGGATTTTTATCTGTGGAAAAAAAAATGGAACAAATACGCCAGATTTTGAAAAAAATTTTTCCAAATCGCCAGATTTTTATGATAAGTTCTAGTAAGTAGCCAAGAATGTAGAAGGATTCTGATTTTTTTCTACTTTCATATCTAGTCTGTAGCCAAATCTGGCTAAATTATCTTATGGATGATCCCCACTTCAGCTACATCACAAAATTAGAGAAAAAAACCCTGCCTTACCCCCATTCAGGGTGGGTTTCTTTTAAGGATTATTGTGATATAGACAAAGTTGGGATCATCCAGAAAATAATTTAGCCAAATTTGGGCTACATATAACTATGTAGATATGAAAGTAGAAAGGAGAAATGGAATTCTTTTGTATTCTTGGCTACCTACTGGAACTTATCATAAAAATCTGGCGATTTGAAAAAATAAATAAATCTTCAAATTCTGGTGAATTTGAGTCTTTTTTTTCCATGAAAAATCCTTTTTGTATAGGCAACCGAAATCACATTTTTCAGGTCAAAATTTGGCGAAAATTCACCAGCAAAAGCAACATTGAACCCCATCACCAGGGTGGTGGCCAGTAAACTGAGGCCTATAACCCCCCCCCAGTCTTAAGCATGGATTACAGTCAAGTACCAATAAGGGCCACTTTAGACGAGGGTCCAAGGTCCGGGGTCCAATGAAATAGAGCAATCCTATTGGTTGAGAGTCATAAATTGGACTCATGGCCTTTAGACAAGAAGACCAAGGAATTCACCCCCTAGGAGGCATTCTGCACTTAGTTTGCCTTCAAGTTTCGGCCTATTGGCCTTGCCCTAAAAGCTCACTAAAATGCAGAATGCACCCTAGGGGAGGGCCTTCTCTAGTACGAAAAATCAATTGATCCTACTCTTAAGAATTTTGTGTGTAACATTGCTCTATATGGGTATAAGATCCATCCCACTTTTAAGGATCTATTGAAAGAACTATATACGGACATACATACAATCCCTCCTACTTTTAAGGACTAGGTGTAGGAACTAAGAACGTTATATCATGGCCATAGAATCCCTCTTACTTCTAAGGCATTCAAAGGCATTGGCTGTCAAAATGATGGCTCTTGTTTGACAAGTTATAATGATTAGCCCAGGTGGTTGCAAACTTTAATAGTCAAGCTCATGTTATTACAATGCCTCATTTTCATGTTTATGGGTGGTGACGGTAGAAAACAATTAGCACAGTTTGTTGAATGTGATTAAATGTTACTAGAGGCACAAATATGGGGTACATGTGAAGGTGCTCGCTCTTAGAGGGTTCAATGAAAAAGGAAGATTTATATCAACATAAGTGCCAATTATTCACCTTGGCCAAAGGGCAAACACACTTGGGTGTTCTAACCGAGCATGCCTCAAGAGAGGCGTAAATAGGTGCAATGAATTAAATGTGGCACCCAAGGCTATTTTTTACATCTTATCACCCAAATGGGTAAAATGCTATTATTGCCATCATTCATTCATATTTGATAGAAGACTATTGTTACCATCATTCATGCGTAGAGAGAATGGTACTAAAATTGAAGAATTGGTGGGTTGGGAAAGTTTTGAAATGCCTAAAAATTCAAAAAGCATATGTATCCAGAAGGGCTTTATTAATACTCAAAACCATCATTTCAAAGTTTTGATGGTGGCTAGCTAGCCTTGATGATGCAATGTTGGAACCTCTAGGGCAAGTTGTTCCATATCTCTCATATTGTTAAGAGAGGAGGCATAGCTTTAATTTGTTCTTCTTCAATTTTAAGGTAGAAGCACTTTGAAAACTTTCAAAATAAACATTTTGAGTAAACTACAATAGATATTTCCATAGATTTTGTGGGCAAAGACAAAGTACAAAAAACAATGGTGAACTTTGCTCCTCTTAATAGTAATAGGTACTTCATCCAGTTTGTTGTTAAACCAATCATATGTATAACCCTCAAATCATAAGTGATATGCAACTAGTTCATTCAAGTAGGCCTCTTCATTCGCAGGAATGATCTCCAAACTATCTTAAATATGCTCTTCCATAATTTCCTATATGATTTGCCACCATTCTTTCCATTTTGGGTTTTCATCTACCAATGTTTAGTTATGCACCTTGAATAAAGCATTGTCCAAAAGCAATTCCTCAAATTCCCTCAATTGGTTATCCATGTAGGTGGTTTGAGAAACTTTACCAAGTGTTTGGTGAAGTGTCTCCAATTCACCTTTTAATTCTTGAATGTATATTCGAAGCTCATAGGTATAATTCTCCATGCCAATGTTGACCTCCATTAATTGATTTCGTTGTTGTAAACATTTATTTTCCAGTCATACAAGAGTTTTCTCCCATTGCACATTAATAAGCTCCACCTTGCCATAATCCCTTGTTAATTAGTCAAGGTCAGTTTGTAGAGCCTTCAGGTCATTATAGGTTTTAAAATGAGCCCAGTTCAACTCATTGTATTCCTATTGAAGAACTTTAACTTTCTTGATTGTTTTTTCAACTTCAACACCTTTGGCAACCAGGTGCTTATTCTTTGTTTACAATTTAAGGAGTTGGGTTTTCACAATAACCAATTCTTTGTCCTTGTTTTGCAACATTTGTTTATGGCTAACCAATTCCAAGCATTGGGCCTGTAACTGGTTGTTGGTATCCTTTAATAAGCTTTCAGCATAATTATATTTACACCTCAAATCTACTAGGTTATTTATTGTTTGAGGCCAAGTCTGGGGAACTAAAACTGCTTGTTCAAAGAAAAGTGTAACCTATTTTAGGCTTTCATGTTGAGCATAAGTGACTAATGTCTTAAGAAAAATGTAAACAAAAGTCATGTTGATATATTAGTTAAGTGCACTAGTTGACATTCATTAATAAATTATTCCATGGTGACAACCTTAGGAAAGGGCTCTTTAGATTGCTCTTCAATAACTTTCTCTTTTTTTTCTTTTGAACCGGTCGTGGTTTTGGAGAGTCAACAAGTGAATCCTCTTCTAACAATGGAAACCAGTGTCATAAACAAACTTCTATAACTAGTTTAGAGTAATAGGTTGATGCCTTCTTGTTAGGCATTACTAACCTTGTTGTAATTTGTTTTTAGTGTTATGTCCATCAGGTTAGTTCAATTGACATTTGTGTCAACATGATGGAACACTAGTTGATCTTCTTCCCTTTGTTTGCCAAATTGAAAGTAATGGTAATGTGTTTACTAAAGTAAGCAAACCTTTCTCGTTGGAAAATGATTTTCAAAATTATTACAAACTTGTCGTGGTATTCCTCCTTCATTTGGATTACACTCCATTATATTTTGTTGACAATGCATTCAATCCGGCTATGTTCTTAAGAGCAACTTGGGCCTCTTTGACCAATGCATTTGTTGCATCAACTACTCCTTTAACACTTACACCAAATTATTGAGCAATCAATGCTTGGTTGATGGTGATCTTATCACCACAAACAACCACTCTAATGTGTCCATCCTTAGTGGACTCCCAAGTGTGCAAAAACATTTCCAACAAATCTATCTATGGCACTATTTAGTGAACAATGAACAAGCCACCCAAACCAGCTCGTTCTACCCACTATTACTCTTTAGATCCCATCTAGATCCATTACAACATTTTTTGGATTTCTTTTGCTTTAATAAGTGCTTACTTATGGGTCATTTTGGCAAGTGAACTACCCTCCTCCACTTGTTTTTTTCCCTTATGCCTCATCATGCACTTGGATCGTGCCTTGGTGGGTACAACATGTATGCCAAAAGAATCAAGTCCAATAGCAAAGAACCTTCATTCAACCAATTATGCCAAAAAATCTACTAGTTGCTCAATTTCAACAAGTTGTTTAGCTTCTGTTTCTACTTTTGAAAAAAAAAATTCAACCTTTTCTTTCTCTTCAACATCACTAATTATAATAACTATAGGTGAAGAAGGTGAAAAATGTCTTCGAAGGCCTCGCAATGTCTTTTCAAGTCCTTCTCTTCCAGTGGGAGCACATTGCAAAGCTTTAAAAATCTTTCGTTTTATGTTTCTTTCCTCTCCAAAGCTCTCATTACTCTTCCAAAATATAGGAGGCAACCATGATGCAAGTGATTCAATATAAATCACCATGGTTACTTTAAAAACTTCCTCTTTGATTTTCTACAGCTTTCTTTTTCTCTCTTTCTATTTTTTTATCTTTTTAATTTTGATTCTCTTTTGTTTGCTCTCTCTTTCAACTGATCCAAGGCATTTATTTCTTCATCTTGGTGTAGTAAGAAATATAAAAGTTTCCAAAATGAAAAGACACATCAAAAGGTACGTCGGTTCTTTGTACTGCAATCATAGAGTGAGAAGTGGTGGCACTTGGAAAACGATGTGACTTTTAAAGTATACTTTCCCTAAGAAACTAACACCTATAACTAAATTAACTGAAACATCATTAATTTGCACGAAATTAAGGCTAATTGGTACTTTCTCAACTAGTTGTTTTTTCAACAAGTCACTAGCATTTTCTTCAACCAATTCTTGGGTTTTTGCTCAATCAAATTATATGTTATCAAACCTTTAGTATGAAGTTAAACTAGTTCCTTAATGAACAAGTTACCATAATGGTTTGTCTCCACCAGTTCCTTAGTGAACTGGTTAGTAAAATGGGTTGTTTCAATTAGTTTTTCAATGAACAAGTTATCAGAATGGGTTGTCTCAACTAGTTCCTATAATAAAAATTCATTAAACTTAACTAAAATAGGTTGAAGTGTTTGATCTTCCACAAACTTATAAGGTTTTAACTTGTTAATGTTAACTAGTATTAAGTTAGAATCAAATTTGTCAATGGTCACTAATAGTACGATATTATTAAGTAAACAATATTGGATCCTATATGGTCCAAACCATCCTCTTTGAAATTTAGTGTTTTGTGTTTAAATAACCCCTAAAAACCATAGAACATACGATATTTTGTCTAAATATATCGATTTTGAAATCGTAACGACCAATTCCATTAATTAGAAGCTACAAGGTCTTATGCTACTAACTAATTCTTTCGGAGTTTCTTTAGGTCTGACAATTAACTAGTTAAAACTTTAATAGGTGTTGGATCATAATTTTGTTTTGGTTTGGATGGTTAACAAGTATTTCATAAGTAATAACGGGTGCAAACCATAAATAAGTTGAAAGGGAGTGTGACAAATTCCAACCTTAAAAGCAGTTCTATAAAAAAATAAAATTGTGGACAGGTGTTCATCCTAGTCATTTTAGTTCCCATTCATTAGTTTTGTGAACAATGTATCAAAAACTTTGTTAGTAGACTCAATTTGTCCATTCCCTTGTGGATAATAGATAGTACAGCTAGTATGTCCTAGGATAAACTGATCAATTAAATAATGAATAACATTCTTAATGAAATGTGTACCTTGATTGGTAGCAATGGTTAATTTGGACAACCAAATTGGGTGCCAATATGGTCATATAAAAACTTCATAGTAATAATAGTTGTGTTGGTGCGCAAAGCTCTTGCCTCCACCCACTCGGTGGCATAATTAGTGGCAACTAAAATGTACCAATTGTTAAAATAACGATTCACCGGTTTAATGGGTCCGATGAAATCCAATTCCCATTTCTAGAAAGGTTCTTCAGGTAGAGTAATGATCAACATCGTCATATTTTGTGTTAAATTGTTACCTATTCATTGGCACAAGTCACTTGTTCGACAAAATTGATGAACATCTATGTTCATGGTTGGCCACCAGTAACTAGCATCAAGAATCTTCCTCACAATAATGCTTAAGGAAAAATGTTTTCCTCCAACTCCATTGTGTAATTCTTGTAATATAGTTGGCATTTGTTCTAGTTGCAAGACACAACAAAACCTATTGTCTTGTCCAAATCTATACAATACTCCATTTTGTAACACAAATGGTTTAGCTCTCTAAACCAAATACTATATTTGTGAAGTAATAAATCTTTTTGGCATTATCCATTTTAACAAGTAGTCATAGACATTATGTAACCACTATGGCTATAATGTGAACAAGTGAGCAGTAGTGGTTTGATCAAGTACACCAATCGGTTCTACTTGGTTGGGCAATCTACTCAATGCATCTACCATTAAATGGGATCTACTAGGTTTATAAACAATTTTGAAGTCATATTCCAAAAATAATAATAACCACCTAGCTATTTTGCTAGAAATTTGTGGCTTATTAACTAGGTATACAAGGGCCATGTGGTCAACATAAAATACAAACCGCTTACCTAATAAATAATGTTTAAATTTGTGTAAGGCATAGACCATAGTTAGGGCTTTTCTCTTAGTGGTAGTATAATTTCTCTTAGCCAAGTTTAGTAATCTGGAGGCATACACAACTGATTGATCAAATTTACTGGTTGGGTTCTATGCAAGAATGGCTCTTATTGCTAGTTGAGATGCATCTATATGAACATGAAACTCAAGCTCCCAATTTGGACTAATCAACATAGGGGCTTGTACATATCAGTTGTTAATTTCTTCCCAAGCATTTTGGCATTCTATAGTCCATTCAAAAATTTCAAACTTCTTAAGTAGTTTGGTGATTAGTGACATATAATAAAGGCAATGTTTTTTATTAAACATTTGTTAAATTGTGCCCATTGAAAACTTGGATCTCCTAGGGGTAGTGGTGGTGGCATGTTTACTCATGTTTCAACTTTCTTGGGATCCATAACTTTTCCCTCTTTAGATACTATGAAACCTAGGATGGTTCATAAAAATACCATAAATGCGCATTTTTTTAGGTTTAAGTTAATACCAAACTTTCTGCATTTAAGAAATTAAAAAAAAAACTTTTCAAGGTGAGTTAACAGATTGTTGAAAATTATAAAATCATCAAGAAATATTTTCATGAATACATCAATTTATTCATGAAATGTTTTAGTTACGACCTTCTAATAAGTTGGCGATCCATTTTTGACACCAAATGGTATCACAACCCACACAAAAGCCTCCCAATCTATCACAAACGTGAATTTATGTTGATCTTTTGGTGCAATGGAAATTTGATGATATCCTAAAATTCGTCCAAAAAGGTATAAACCTCATACTTAGTAACTATGTTAATAACGTCATCCTTAAAAGGGAACAAGTAAAGATTTTTCTTTGTTGTTGCGTTGAATTTCATGAAATCAATTACACATATTTTCAACTTCTCATTCTTCTTGAGAACAACCACTATTAATAATAACCAAGTTGCTTCTTCAACTGGTTTGATAAAACCAGTAGCAAGTAACTTGTCAGTAATGGAAAACCCCCCCTTTTGCAACTACATATTCAACTATTGTTCAACTACAAACAAAGTCGAAAATAACGCAAATAGTTGCAATTTCTTTTTTGCAACTACTAACCAATAATGTCGAAAGGTACAAGTTGAAAATGAAATTACAGTCAAAAGGGTATGCTACGTGTTGACACCATAGCAATAATCACTACATGCCACTACTTGCCAATTTAGTTGAAATTGTTCTACCATAATTGAAGGATGTTATCAACTACATTCGACTAATGGATGAACTTCATCTGTTAACTAAGCATGACATTAACCAAAAATATAATTACAATTTCAACTAAGTTGTAACTATGTAAATTGAACATTTGGCCAATGGTTTAGTGACACGTGGCACACTCACAATGTTGACATGTGGGACATTCATAAAATGTGGGGTCAACATATAGTTAAATGACACATGGCATGCTTACAAATTTGGGGTCAACAAATAATTAAATGACATGTGGCACATCCACATCAATAGTTTAAGCCACATCGTGCCTAAACATAGGTTAGGTCTAAACTTAAACACCTAGGTTAAACCTAAACATAGGCCATTTAATTTAATCTTAAGTTAGATCTAGGCACCTATGTTAGGCATAGACTTAAACCACATGGCAATTAATAAATGAAATCCTACTTCATTTGGTTTAGCTTTTAAGGTTGAACCTTTTTTATTGGCTCATCCCAAACGGCTATTAGATTTTCAAGTTTATTGTGTTCTTGAACAATCAAAATGCACTGTTTTATATAGTTTGGATTCATGGAATGGAAACCAAACAATATGGGATAAAGATTTTAGTTGTGACCTAGGGTAAACACACCTATCACTGAACACTTAATGATATTGGATCATTATAACTCTTTTGTCCATGGTCTATTCCTTTTGAAACTTCAAACAATTTTGTAGTCCTCCACCTGACGTATCCAAATCTATAAAAAAATGTTACAATCCAATGGAATATGGACAAGATATGCCCTTTCAAAGTGAAGGAGGTTGTGCTTTGGATTTTTTCATAAATGTTCAATACAATTTTGAAGCTTAAGCTCTTCAACTATTGTTTTTAAAAATTTCATTTTAAATAAGTTTTATAGATTTTGAGATAGTGCATTTCTAGCCTTTGAAATTGTTCAAAATGAATAAGAAATGAGCAAGATATAGTTGTTGGAAGTAAAGGAGGTCTAAAGACAAAATTTGAAACAAAATATCAGTCTTTTTCTTCCTATGTTCTTTATTTTGTTCCTTTGCTTTTGAAGTTCAAGGCACATTTGTACCTTTTTGTTTTGTGCTTCCAATGTCATAAAAAACATTCAATTTGGTGTTGAAATGGAAGAAAACATAAAAATGTTTGGTGATAGAGTACCATTTGTTGTTTACCTTAGTTGTAACCTAGTTACAACCTAATTGCAACTCAAATAGTTGTAATCTAATTGTACAAGCTAGTCTAAACTTAGTTAGACCTAGATCTAAACTATTAATCTACGTAGCCTAGGTCTAGCTACTACCTTAATTACTTATAATAATTATTCATGAATTATTTTAAACTATAGAATTGTATAATTAAACAATTAAACATATTATCATCATTTATTAAATAATATGGTGATTAGTTTTTTTTAATCAGCAATTAAATGTATTTATCTATTAAATAATTAATTATCATTGAATATTTTTTTAATTCGATATTCATAATAAATTTTTATCAGCATTTCATTAAAAAAAATTTAACTCAAATATAAACATTCAATAATAAATTATAGATGATATTTTAATTATAGTAATTATTCTAATGGTTTGATAATTAATAATTGACTACAATTAAAACAACAACATTAATAATAATATTGTAGCTAGTAGTTTGGTTAGGTTAGTTATTAAACTATTTTTATTCATATTTTTATTTAACCTGTTGGAACTATTAAATGACCTAGTATAACAAATATTAAATAAAAAAATTATTTTACAAAATAATGGTGTTAAATAACAATAATTTATGAGTTTATATGATAATTTATTAAGTATTTTTACTAATTATTCTAAGCATTATTATAATTTAATCATAAATAAATAAATTTAATAAATGAAAAAAATAGCCAGAATAAAAATAAAAATATTAATTTAAAAATATTAATTATGTATCATTACATGATATGTTGTAAACTAAAATTGAATCTACATGGAAATAATAAATTACACATCTATTGCATGTTCCAATAAAATATTACCTAAATATCCTTACTTGATATGTTGTAAACTAAAATTGAATCTACATGGAAATAATAAATTACACATCTATTGAACATGTTTCAATAAAATATTACTTAAATATCCTTACTTGATAAGTTGTAAACTAAAATTGAATCTACATGGAAATAATAAATTACACATCTATTGAACATATTCCAAAAAATATTACTTAAATATTTTTACTTGATATGTTGTAAACTAAAATTGAATTTACATAGAAATTATAAATTATGCATGTATTGAACATACACATTATTAAGTTGAACTTATATTTCAGCATTTATTTAAATTTTATTTTCAAATTAAAGTGTTATATTTATATGCACAAAAGAATTCATCATACATGTTATCATTCATGTATACAAAAAACATTTACGTGTACCTTAATAATTAATGAATCTTTATTGTAATTTTAAAAATATATCAAGACATTATATGTATAAAAAAATGAATAAACATTAAACTTCCACAAATTTATGAATTATGTATCATTGCATGTTTTGTTGTAAATTAACATTTTATTTACAAAGAAATAATAAATTACATATATTGAACTTACATTATTACAAACTCATGTTTCAAAATTTCTTTAAATTTTATTTTGAAATTATATTTTAATATTTAGATGCACAAAAAAAATTTGCATCATACATATGCATTCATTTGCACAAATAGAATTTACATGTAGTTTAATGTTTATTGAATTTTTATTGTTATTTAAAGCAAATATTGAGGTATCATGTCTATAAAGATGAATAAACATTAGAATTCCACAAAAAATATTAATTACGTATCATTATTTGATATGTTGTAAACTAAAATCCAATTTACATATATAGAATAATTAGGTGTATTGAACATGCACATTATTACAAATTTATATTTCTAAATTTCCTTAAATTTCCTTCAATCAAGTTTTATTATTTGTGTGCACAAAAAAATTTGAATCGTACATAACCATACATTTTATACAAAGATACTTTTCACATAATTTAATCTATTAATGAAAATAAATAGTTTTTTCTGTTTTATTCTATCGTGTTGAAATTTCCCAAACCAAATTACTTCATATAATGCTATTGATATCTTTGAAAACCTAACAATGAATAGGGGTGCACTAACTTGGGTTGAAGATTTTTGGAGCTACAATGCAAAGGTTATTGATTATTGAACCATTTTCTTAATAAACATTAATAAAATCATAAATAAAATTTTTACTCAAATCCAAAGGTGTATTTGGTGTTCTTGGAAAGTAATTGCTGAGTTAGATTTAATGAAATTTATTTCACAATTTTCATACTTAAGGTGTGGAAGATATTGAATTTTGAATGAATTTTGTTGCTAAAAATTCAAACAAATTACAACAAATTGGGTTTAGAAGGGAAAATGAATTGAGTGTGTTCACACTTGGGGCCAACAACACATGTTACCTTATTTATCCATGAAGGAAGGTAGCATAATGTCTTAGGTTATGCTATGGAATTTATCATCAAAAAGTTCTCAATGAATAATGATGCAATGATTTTGTTTAAAATGTTTGGTAGTATAGTGTGGAATCAATCAATTATTGAACAATTTTTTCATTGAATTTTTTGAAAAACCAAGATTGAAAATTATATTGGAATTTGGGGCCGTACTTGGTATTGTTGGAAAGCCCTCACCAAGTTTCATTTAATCAAGTTGATTTCGTGATTTTGAAACCTAAAATGTGAACAATATTATTGAATTTTTGGTGGGTACATATTGTTGTTGGAAATTCAAACAAATTGTACAAAGGGGTTTGGGAGGAAAATTCAATTGAATGCATTCAAACTTGGGCCAATGACATAATGTACATTAGTGTTTAATGAATTTTTATCATAATTTTGAACAAATATTAAGATATCATGTGTATAAAAATGAATAAACATTACATTTGCACAATATTATTGATTATAAATCATTACTTGATATGTTGTAATGATCTACATAAAAATAATAAATTACATGTGTATTGAACATAAACATTAGTACTAACATATGTATTTTTAAAATTAAACTTTATTTTGAAATTAAGGCTTAATATTTATATGCACAAAAAAACCATTCATTTATGTAAATAAAATTTCCATGTAATTTAATGTTATCATAATTTTAAATAAATATTAAAATATTATATGTATAAAATTAAAGTTACTTATTAGTTGTTTAGCCTAGTTGAAAGAAATAGTTGCAAACAAGATTTTATTTCATCCATCCTCTACTACATTTTATCATCCATACATTTTATTATCCAAATAGTTGAACACTAGTCAATGTCTTGACTATGTGCCAACTAAAGAACCTTAGATGCCAAGAATATTTCAAAACTAACCCGTTAATTGAAACATGTTTCACATTATTTACCAACATAATTCGAAGTTCAACTTGAAGACATTGTCGATGCCAAGAATATTCGACAAATGATCATGAAGTTAAAAAATGTTTTCAACTATATACCAATGTAATAAACGAATCAACTTAACTGATAATTGCCATAATTTTATTTAAAAATTAAAAAAATCTAGTTGAAACATAGTTGCAAATGTCATGTAGTTGAAAACTTTTGGTTAAAAAAGGGGGATTTTCTACTAGTGTGTTTATGTCTTGCTTGATGATGGCAGCATAATTAGGATTCAATTGGTACCTTGTTTAATGAATAGGTGGTACTATGGTATCCAATTCAATCCTATGTTGAACAATCTTTAGTGGGATACCTTTTAGGTTTTTGTATGTTTAGGCAAATACATCTTTGAACTCCTTTAGAAGCTCAATTAGTAATTCTATGATAACCAATTCAACTATAACGTTCACTTTCACCTATTGCACATTCTCTTTGGTGCCCAAATTAACTTTGGTTAGCTGTTCCTCCTTGGTAATTATCCAACCAACTATGGTTAGATATTCTATTCATTTTTTGTAGATGTTTCATCAATAATCATTTCCCCCTCTTCTGGATGGGAGAAAGTTTCAAGTAGGTGTTGTTTGATAGTGTTAAGTGGGATAGTTAAGTTAACAATTAAAACACATATCGGTTCAACAAGTTGTTTTAGAACTGGTTTTGCTATACTAAAATCTAGTATGTAGACTGGTTTATAAAGTTGTTTAATATGAATAGGTATTTTTTTGGTTCCTATTGAAAACAAGTCTAACTATGTGGCAAACATCACATCCTCCTCTTCATTTGATATTCCATAATGGAAATCATAACATATGAAGTCTTCTGGTCTTTTGGTTTGAACACCAAGTTTCTTAGTAATAGGTATGGTTCTTATTGTACTTGTTCCTATATGGTAACAATATTAGTTCCCCAATTATGGGATATTTAGGCATCTCTCAACCATGGGCATCCTAGCAACATTGAATAACTAGAGTTTAGAACATTATTGTTGATAATAATAATGTAATTGTATAAGGAATACCATGAACAAATATTTTCAGGTCCTTCATAAGACCAAATGGCTATGGTTTGATTCGCCATACATAGATTGTAAGGCGTTGGATTAAGCTTTGACAAATCTAATTGTACTATTAAGTTCTCAATAATGATATTTATTCCATAACCTCCATCAATTAACACATCATCAATAAACCTAGACTTGAATCATTGCCATTTGGTGGTCAATAACCATTGTTGCAAAAGTAGGTTTAGGTTGCATTGGCTAAACAAACTTAATTGGTTTGAAAATGTATCTTTTGATGTCTTACACAATCTTCAAGAGTTGTCCCAAGTTGGTTACATACTTGGTCTCCAAAACTTGAGTGCTGATGTTTCTCAAAATCTCCTCCAAAGTCTTTTCTAGTAATGTTATTTGTGTAGTGAACTTAACAAGTTGCTTGTTAGTAATCGATTGACTTATTAATTTTTGTAAACCGGCCCAATTTGAATGATGTGGTCTATTTAATTCAACAAGTGTTTATGATATTCAATCATTCCCTTGTAGCTCCTTGATGATATGGACAAAAGAATCACGTATTTGTTCTTTAATTTATTAATCAGTTGTTATTTTTGTCTTCACTAGTTCATGTTCTTTTAACACTTGTTATTCTAGTATTTGGTTACATGTCGTGATAACAACAACTACATTAATTGGTACATTATCAAATTTAGAGGGTTTTGATACTATAGTGGCAGTAGTGGTTGGCTTAGTTCGAAAAATGTTCTAAATTTTTGTCTTTCTAAGGCAATTGGGTGCATGGTGTCATAACTAGAATAAATAATACAAGAATATATCAATGGTACTCTAGTTGGTTTAATAAGTTGTGCAATAACTTTAGCTACTAGTTCAACAACTTTGGTGGGAACAACAAGTACTCCAAGTTCTTCTATTTTCCTATTGTGACAGGTTTTTCTAGCATGACTAGTCTTACCATAGTTTGAACAAGTAAGTTATTGTTTAGTAGTAGTGTAAATGACTACATGTTTTGCAATCAGTTTGGACTTTGGGTGAATTATCAAAGCATTGTAATTTGCCATGACTGGTCCATTTTCTTCACAGATCATTACAACTTCCTTATGCTTAATAAAGGAATCTCTTACCGTATCTATTGTTGTTAGTCTAAAGTATGGTTACAAACATGTTCTAAAAATAGTAGTAAGGAAAACATCAATAGCCTTCACTTGTAAACAATTAGCGAGTTTTAACAAATGTTCATAATAGACCTTTACTCGTTCACCAACTTGTTGTTGAAGGTTCTTCAACTACATATAAAATTTTTTGTTGTTATTCATAGTTCAAAAACATTTGCAAAATTTTTGTTCCAACTTTTCAAAAGTGCAATTGGGATGATCTTGTACAAAGTTTTCACCCCATTCCAGGATGTTGTTTCGTAAAGTGAAAGTAAACATGTTGATGGTATCAGCCTCCATAGTTTTCCCATTTGCTCTTATTGTTTTTTTGAAAAATGATGTGAGCATTAGGATTAGTATCCTTCATGTAGGATATTGAAGTTTTTGATATGGCAATTTACTGGTTGGTTTAGATCAAATTATATTCGGTGGGTACATGGTGCTATGAATTTTTTTGGATCAGGTGTTGGCCATCTATAAAATCTTATAGGTGGATCAGGTGGTGGCATTAAAAGAAAAACACATATTTTCGACCAATCTCTATAACTAAATTTTAGTCACAAACAACATTTGCGACTAAAATCCCCTTAGTTGCCTTGGACAAGTTGCATGCAATATTAATCACAAATGATAAGCGGTATTAAATGAAATAATAAATCAATAAATATAAGTTCATCCTTTGACTCCATTGTATACATACTGTCACATGCGACAAATATGTGACTATTTGATCATTATTGAAGGCAAATGATGTGCTGCCATGTGTTCCAACATTCAACTATTTAAAATTATTATTATTATTATTTTGAAATAATCTAAGATGTTCAATTCACATCTTTGGATGATTTATATTATGACACATGGCCCAATGTAAATACAAAATATTAACACTAGGATGGTAGGTACCTAGGTAGGTACATAAATAGGTGCCTACAAACTTTGGCTAAATACCCATTCATATAGGTAAATATTTAGGTAGGTAGGTACATAGGTCAATGTAGGTGAGTAGGTCAAACTAGGCACCTATTGAACTAGGTATTTAGTTAAGTAGGTTGGGGAAGTAAATAGTTTAAAATTGTACATAATTGTTCTTTTTATTTTGGGTTAAGCCTTTTGAATGATTCATCTCATATGCACACATTTTTTAATGTGAAATTGGATAATCACACCCCTTGTTTATATAATGTTCAAATTAGGAATGGAGAACAAACAATATGGGATAAATTTTGAAGTTGCAATTTTCTCACAAACTAAATTGCAACTTCAAAACTTTCCTCATGCCTTTTTTTCCTTAATTTTAGATTTCTAAATAATTTAAGTACATGGCTTATTACATAATTAAATAATCATTTAATTAATAATGGTTAAATTTAACATATATTTAAAATATAAACTATACACTACAAATATTAAGTATTCATTATCAATTATTCAAATAACTAATAACTTCTTAATATTTAACTAACTAACTATCTAGTTACTCAAAGCTTGTTAATATATAATTCATAGGTTAAAAAATATCTTAAATATTTAAAAATATTTCCTTATTTTTAACAATATGGTTGAATTATAGGTAATTTAATTATTATAATAAAAATAACCATTATAAATATTTATTTTCAAATTAAAAATAATGAACTAAAAATTTTTATTTTAAAAATCCTACACAGATTATTTTAAAAATGACATTAAACAAATTATTGTAATTACTATATAATTACATTTATTATTGTGAAATTTTTATTCGTCAAATTTTTTTTCTTCTAGTGGTAATCAATAATTATAAATACAATAATTTGTTGAACATAAATTAATAATTTTTAATTACTATGATATTATTATAAAAATAATTATCATAGATAAGTAATTAAAATTTTTTTAAAATATATATCATATAATAATTCTTGCAATTATAATCATTACAATAATTATTTTAACTACATTATGTTTTTCCAAAATTTTAATTCAAATTTATATTTTGAAATTACACATTGTGAATAATTATGTTCAATTACAAAATACTTATGAAATTACTATAATTAATTTTTATCTGAAATAATTACAATGATTTTAAAGTAATGTTAACATTAATTACAGTAATTGATTTATTTTACTATAAGAATATAAATTATATTATATAAAAATCTATGTTGTAACAATAACTATTTAGTGTAACTTATAATTAATAAATATAATCATTTATATTTATTTATAAAAATGATATATTATGGACAATTAGTTATAAGAAGTAAATATTTTAATATATTATAATAAAATCCATGTAGTTATGGTCATAACATTAATTATTTCAATTAAATTATGATTATTCTGGAAAATTAAATAAGAATTAAATTTATAAACTATAAATATAGATCATAATAATGATTTTACAATGATTTTATGTTAATATAAAATAATAATTATTAATAGTATTTTTATATTAACAATTTATTGTAATAAGTAAATAATGATTAATATATACAATTATTTAGTGCAATTTGGTTTTTAAATACGTTAATTAGATCAACTTTGCTCATTATTTTAAGGTTATTATTAAAAAATTAAATAAAAATCTTAATTATAGGACATAACTTCTCAATTGGGATATGAATTTTTATTAATATGATTTAAAACATAATTGTTGTAAATGCAATAGTTATTTTCTATTATTGAGAAATATCATTTTGATTAATGTGAAAATTTATGTTGTGATATTATTTATTCATTTTTTTATAAGTAGTAATAAATAATTATTTAAAAATTATTATAATTTAAAATATGTAGTAAGATTAGTTTTAAAATTTATGATGTAATACTAATTATATATTGTACGTACATAATTAATATTCTAGTTGATTCGAATGTAATTCTTACAATTATAAATTTTTAATTAATTCATTTAATCATAGTGGAAATATTTTAATTTTTAAAATTATTAAAAATTAGAATTGTGAATAATTAAGTTGAGTTATAAATTATGTGTCTATTATAGTTAATGTATAAATAAAATAATTAATATGATCTTATAATAATTATAGATGAATTATAGCAATTTTATTGTTATTAAAAATTATGAAAAAATATATAGTATAATTGTCTATGTTGAAATATATTTAACTTATTTGAAATTATAAATAATTTAATGTAATGAAATTAGTGTAATTATAATAATCATATCAATGACCTTAATTACAATAAAAATATTATCAATATTTTAAATATTAATTTGAAATATAAATTAAAAGTGATGAATATTAAGTTTAATCATAAATCAATTAATTATTGTAATTGATGTACATAGACATATGTCGATTATGGCTAAGCACCAATTTGTTTGCAACTAATGGGACTTTAGATGGTTACTATTGGATGATATGTCCAACCCATATATAAATGTAAACCAATTTAATCGCAAACTAATTGCAAGCTAATTGTAAGTGACTCAATCAATGTCAGCATGATGTCATAGTAGTCATAGAGGGCAAAAATTTAATTACAAAACCAAATAGTTGAAGGTAGTTGTAAATGCATTGGTCACATATTGGCCTTTTTCTTTTAATGCAGTCCTCCAGGCAAATCTCAATTAGCTCATCTTCCTCCTCCTAGTGAACTTCCATTAGGCGAATCTTTAGGCAATTTTCCATCCAACTATTGATGTGAATTAGCATTTCTTGGTTATTGAAATAAAACATCATTACCATGGACAAATAGTCCATTGGCAACATCTATGTTATAGGTAGAACTATTACCACTATCTGTTGAACATGTACACCTTTGGGGATTAGAATCAATTGTTCTAATCTAAAAGTTATTATTTTGGCAAGATATTAAGTATGCTTTAGTGATTCAACAAACGGCACAAATTTTGTTTAAGTAATACTAGTTACATATCTTTCCTTTTTTCCAAAAATCAATGGATTGGGTCTTTTGATTCTGAAATAATACAAAGAATACATGTTAGGGTCCATGGGTACAAATGGTGGAACTATATTATACCACATTGGATATGGCACAACTTTATGTTGTCTTGTTATTAGTGGTGGAACAGATCACTACTAACTTAAATGGTGATTAATTGATGTTGGGTGAATAACAAAACCCAATTGTGATCAAATTTGTGGCACAAGTACACCATCCTATATTACTAGTGTGCTCGTTGCAGTAGGTGGTGGAGAAGTTTTGAGTTTTTTTTTCATTAATCATTTCAATTTATGATTCACCAAAGGATAATTCTTAAATTCATGTCCACCTTGTTGACAATATGCATAGGTTAATGCAATTTCAACAATGGGCTATCGGGTTTCAACAATACTTTTCTGAATAGGTGGTTATTCAACGATTCCCATAAAAAGTACACTTGGCCAAACAAGTTGAGTGACAAGTTGTGTTTGTCAAATAATAAATATTATGACTTCATCCATCGATTCTACATCATGTTGAGAACTAGATTGGTGTGAAGGTATTCACTCCAAGTTGCATAGTTGTTCCAACTAGTTTAAAAGTTGATTATGTTCCAATTTTGAATCTATTGTAGTTCGATTCAAAACACGAACCAATTCAAATGTGTAATACCCAACAATTGGTCTGATTAGGATGGTACAATAGTTCTAGGATTGTAGTAATTGATTGTTGAAGACTACCACCTCTATGTTGCAAAGGTTATTTCATCAACATGTCAAACATGTGTGGTGTTTTGTCCACCCAATTATGCCTTCGGCCTCTATTGTTGGGACGATTGTTGGGGTGTCAAAAATCAACTAGTTGAAGATACTTGTGGTTCCCTTCTTTTTTCCTGCTCTACTATTATCTAATGAAGAGGTAAACATAATTAGTTGTTGAAGTTAATTGTTAGGAACATCAATTGGTTGAATTCCCTTAGTTTAAAAACATACTTATTCTTATGATTGAACCACCTAATGAATAGGTTACTATGGTACTCTTAATTCTAATTGCTTTTCAAGGCACCTTATGACTACTCTTAACATCTTTTATACTTATTTAAAACAATTGTTAATTCAAGTTTTTGTGATCAATAAGTTGTTATAGAAATAAAAAATATCAAGGCACAAAACACTCTTATAAAACTATTAAAATTATTACAAATCCAAACTTAAAATTTTTAAACAAAATAACCATTGAAACCAAAGAGTGCAAACGTAACTATTTTGTTCCACTATGTGATCACCAAATGTTAAGGGTTTTTTTTATTATCTTAGATTATGAAATTTTCTTTTCTAGATTTTTAATTTTGGTTTTAGATAACATGAATAGGTGAGTTGTTTCAAATTTATATTTTGTGAAAATCAAAGACACAAAGGCATAAGTGCTTATTCAAAAATACAAAGAGAAAACTAAAATCAATCTTCCAAATCAATTTTAAAATAAAATTCAAAGTCCAAAAATGTACTTGTTCATAGAAAAAAAAAGGTGACCTCCAAAATTTAAAAAGTAAGAAAAAAGTTCCAAAAGTTCAATTTTTTAAAAAAAAGTTTCAAAAAGAGTTCTTCATCACCCTCCAATCCTTTTATTTATACCAAACATAACATTTTAAAAAATTAAACAGTCACTAGTTAGTATAATAGTTAGAAAATTCAAACTTAAACTACAACAACTATTGGCCACAAGTTTGAAACAACTTGTTACTATCAACAATTGGTTACCAATTCACATATTCCACCAATTACCTTAACACTTGTTACTAGTTAATTTAATAGACTAATAAACTTAAGGACCCATTATCCAATAAAAATTGAATTAAGTCTTGAGATAATATTGCTTCACTAGTTACCAATTGGTAACAACCATTTATTATGTATATATTGAAAAATTAAGTTCATATCCTTGTATATGTATGTTGTATTTTTAAAGCTTTTTTATATACTTGAAATTAATGCACTTTCTATCTTAAATATATTTTGTCTTTGAGAATAAACACATGATCATATTGTAAAACCAATATATGGGACCTTATATTTTTATTCAACATAGTTTTTTCAATTTTTTTGTGAAAAGGTCTTTCCATATATGGGGAGCTACTATTTATAAGTATATTGTAAAACATGGGTGACTTTGGCACAAATTATATTATTTTTCATTTTTCCAATGTTTTTAGAAAAAATAGTACTATATGTCAAAAACCTTGAAAATTCAATCAAGGTAGCCAAATTATCTAGAAAAATAACATAAACTTTGATTAATCTAACCGAAAGTGCAATAGGAAGCTTGTGAAAAGTTTAGTGATATTATTATATTTACCTTTGATATGTCAAAAAAATTTAAATTAAAAACTCAAATGCTGAATCAAAATCTTCAAATTATATTGACCCACCAAGGTATTATGACATGTGAAGCCTTTCTTAACAATATTACCCCATTTTGTCAGAAACCCCCACTTATTTATAAATTTAAAGCTAAAATTATGTTGCAATAGTTCCATGTTTTGCAAACCATAATCATTTTACATTTATGCTTAACTTGTTTTACATGGAATTAAATGACCTCACACATGTGAACCTTTTGAGATTTTCTAATCTTGTGATTTTGTCAAAATTCAACCATTTTTTCAATTTTGTGAACTTGTCATATAATCACTAATTGTTTTCCAACATTATTGGGCATGGTAGATTTCTAATTATTTGATGTGATGAATTATTTTGTTGGGTATTATTTTAGATTTCAACTTTCCATTTTTTACCTCTTCAAATAAAATTGCTTGGAAACAAATGGGATGTAATCATGGTAACATGTACCACAACAAGTGTAACCAATGCTTGATGTTTCATGTTATTAAAAATGTAATTTAACTTTGTGTTGAAATTGTAAGATTTATTTATATGATAACATTCATAATATATCATGGGAAATTTTGAATAAATTTGAAATTAAGCAAATGAATAAAAAATATGAAGAATCACTAATAAAGTAAAATGACATAGTTTTTACAAATTTTTAATGCAAGCTTTATTAAAGTACTATAGAAAAATTATCATTAATTTAAAATATTTTTTAAAAAAAATTTGTGAAATATTTTAAGAATAAAGCCATGCAAAAGCCAATCCAAAGGGGCAGGTGTGGTTCATGTTATTGCAACCATGCCCAATGATAGTAAATTGTAATGCGTAGTATTTTTCATTGTTTTATAGTTATCAACTTTTAGACCTATCCTATGGATATCAATACAAACATATTAAAAAAATTTACAAGTTAAAAAGAAATTCAATTTACTACACCAATTTGTTAAACATTCATTCATGTTTTAAAAAATTCCTTTAAAAAATGAACAAGTCAATTTTCAAATTTCCAAAAAGAAAAAAGTGCACAAAGGTTATGCATATCAAAATCTCAATTTTAGTTGCTTACAAAAATAAAATATACATGAATAAAATTTAGCTTCCCAAAACAAAACTAACATAAAAAGAATTCAAAACAAAATAATTTGCAAGGGGAATGAAACTCAAGTTTCAATTTTCCCAACCACACCCCACGAAAACCAACCCCAACCCCACAATTTAATTGCCATCAATTTTCAATTCTTCAAAAAGAATTATGTTTTTCTAATGAATTCATAGTTTTCTTTTGCCAAAGATTTTTTCATTTTCAAAAATGGCTTCAAGTTTGAATTTGGCTTGCAATTGATGTGCAAGTAATCAAGCCAATTTTTCCCCATAATAATAATTTGATCCAAGTTTTCCACCTACAAGTGATGGCAACTTAAAGTTGTCAACATGCCACCAAGATTGAACACTCATTCAATTTCTATTCATGAACTTCAAATTCCAAGAATTTGTTTTGTAAGAAAATTGACATTCAAACATTCACCCTCATGGATGTGCCATTAAGTTAGTGGATTTGTACATGTAAATGGGGGAATAAATAGCCTACTAAACAAAGATAATTCTCCAATAACTAGTGTTTGTAAAGATTCCTTGATTGAGGCTCCCACACAAACCACTTTCTTCAAGATTTGGTCCTCCAACACCAATTGCTATTGCAACAAATGCATTGACAATAGGGCTTAGCTAATCAAAATACACAATTACAAGAAGAATGACAATCTTGACATCATATTTGTCTGTTAACCAAATTGCATTTTCATGTCCCTGCCAAGTTTTCCACACCATGCAAAGACTTGAAACACATATCCAACATAATGGCCATCATGTTTGAACTTTCTATGCATCAAAAGACTTTAGAAACTCCAAAAAATGTTTGATCACCTTTATAACCTCCAACCACATATTTTTATGCAAAATGAACATCTCAATTTCAAAGGGTTTAAAGATTTCAAGCTCATTAAAAAGCTACAATAACTCAACTTCCATGTTCATAGTAATTAAAATTATTGTTGTTTTAATGCATTTGACAAGAACCAAATGGACCTTATATTGGTTCATCACACATGTTGATAAAAATTCAACCAAGAAGTGGCTACTTTAGTAATAACCCACATTTGAACTTTCAATATTCTTTGTTATAAAGCCACAAATTTTTGTCTTCCATAACAAATAAGTATGGCATTTTTAAACTCAATTTTTTTCCGAACATAATGACCTTGTTAGCAAATTTTGTCTTCACATGAATCTTTAAATTTCAATGTTACATCCCATTTTCAATGTTAGGTAATGGTTTTTTATAAACCAACCCAAGAATCTTTCACACTCACACTTTTCAAGCTAGCAAAGATTTTGTTGTCATTTTTAATGTATTGATAAGCTTATAATACACACTATGAGAAATCATGTCCATTTGAAACTTCATTGCCATGCAATTAGGTGTCTGAAGTAATGAATGTGTAATTGCATTATAACTATTCTATGGAAATACAATGCCACATTAAAAATTCATAAAGTTTTATTATAGTTACATGTTAGTTGCAAGATGGACCCCTATATAGATGTAATGCACATCGTATATGGATTGAATTTTCTTGATTCATTGAATTTTGCTCAAACTTTCGTTGAAATGTTTCAATCCTCTCCGTAACCCCCAATTTATTGAAAAAAAAAACCTTTTTTTTTTTCAAACATTCATTATCAAGAAGACAACAAAATAAAGGACAAAAAACCACAATAACAAAAAATTCTAGTATATGTGTGATTTGTCAAATTTTCCTAATTTGTAAAACAACAAAACTAAAGTTTTTCTTGAGCATCCCTTTCCAAGAAGACAACAAAAAGCAAAGAGATGCAAAGCAAAACAACAAAACAAGAAAAAACCAAAGCAAAAAAAAATTCCAAAAACTTACCTACTTTGAAATGTGAAATGCAAACACAAGGTCTTGAAAGAAAAAATACAACACTGTGAGACTATGAAAGAACTCAAATTCTTGTGAAACTTAGAATAAAACAACAAATGAATAATTAGGTGTTTGGTTGTAGCAAAGTTTAAAACAAAGAAAACCTCCTAGAGAAAATAAAAATGTGAAGCACTTGGTTGTCGCAATTCATAACGTAATGCAAACTATTGAAAACAACTTACAAGTTCAAAAAAATTTCAACAAAAATGTACAAGTGCAAAGTGCCTAAAGTTGACTATGATGGGTTCTCCTTAAACCTTAAATGTTAACCCTAAACAAAAACCCTAAACCTGAATCAAAATGAAAATTCAAAATCTTCAAAACCCTAATGGCTAGATATCAATTCTTTAAAAACTTTACTAGTCAAATATGGTTATGTATAAAGGTCGTATAAGGATATTCATCAAATGGTTGTGTATAAACCAAGGCAAGTCCTATATGTCCATGCAACCTTACACCAAGGACTTTATCCTTTGGAAAGATATGGGCACAAAAATTGTACATATACTTGGTTGTGATTTACATAGGGAATTTCTTAAGCAAAAACTTTTCAAAATGGAAAAAATTCATTCCAAAAATATTTTTGAAATTTTTAATGAAGTTTGGATAATTGGAATTGATTCATTTTTAATGTGTTTGCCAATTATGGCATATTGACAAGTTGTTATCCGTTGGTTTCAACTTCATAAATATTAATGGGTTTTAACCAATGTTAATAATTTCCTTGGTTTGAAATGTTAAAGTTGAGGGTTGATGTTTTTTGGTTTGAATGTTAAAACCCATGGGTTCAAGTTTTTGGATTTGGAGTGTTAAACCTAAGGATTCAAGTTCAAGATATTATGACTTGGACCTAAACCAATAGACATTTGGTATAATCAACACAAGAATTGGATAATGGAACTCCTCTTTTAATTTGCCAAAATTGAAACCTTGAAAAAAAAAAAATGAACATAAGTTCAAGTTTTTTTACATAAGTAAGCAAGTAGGTTAAATTTTGTATGTACTCAATCGATTTAATTAGTTGTAAAACTCCATACTAATTTGTTGTAAAAAATGAACTTATACAATCTCTAGTATTGAAAAAATGTATATTGTGTACATGAAACTAGACTTAATTTTCAATGCAAGCCTTAAATTCTTGAATTTGAAAAATGTGTCAAAAGCATCATTACAAAGTTTAAAAATATGAAAAACTAGGCTTAAACTTGAACCCAAAGAACCTATTAAAAAGGATTTTAATATCAAAACCTAAACCAAAGGTTCTCTTAAAGAGGAAGAACTAGCCAACATTGGTATTAACATGCAATTTAATATTTGTTTACTTCATTCCATGTGTACTAATTGGTTAGTTTCATGTACATATTACCATTTTATTGTTCCAATCATACTAAAGTTGCCAACAAACTACCATTCCATTTGTAGGTAGTGGCAAATTTCGAAATTATTAGATTCATATAAATTTGGCATTCTAATGTTCCAATCACAATGGTTCCATACAGAGGTAGAGGGAAAGATGGGTTCAAGTTTTACTACCAATGGTTGGGGGTAAGTGGAATCCACAACACTTCTCTCAAAAATGGTACAGCTTCGAAGAACTTGGTACCTATTTCCCATCTTAAGGTCCAAGCTATTTCAAGTGTGAAGGTGTTGTAGACCCAAGGGAATGTGTAGGCCTTGCTTCAATGCAAGGCCCCAAAAACTTGTAAGTGTTATTATGTTCATGGATTCAAAAGATATAATTAAATTAACTAAAGGACACTTTTTAAAGGTTTCCATCAATAGGCTCAACATATAGACTTAGTGTGAATAGTGTCACCTAGAGTGAGTTTTTAAGGCAAATATTTTTTTCAAAATGATGACAATCTAGTGTTTTCTGAGTTTATTAGTCCCCAGATTTTGAAATTTTATTATTAAAAAAATTCTTGAGATTCTACCCTGAGTTCCAGTAGGTAGCCAAAAATATAGAAAGGTGCTTAAAAACAATTAACTTTCATATTTTTATATCACCAATTCAGGATAAATTGTCTTATTGATGATTTGCCACTTCAGCTACACCACAAAATAAGTATTAAATTTAATTAATTAATTAATTAACAATTTATTAAAAGAAAAGAAAAACCCTAGTCACCTTATGTCTGTCCACCTGATGAAATTTCTGTAGGGCAGGGTTGACAGTATATTTAAGGCGCAGTGCCCCCCCACCCTCCAACGTACTACCATTCTGGAAAGGTGCATTAACCACAATGTTGAAAACAGACCAAACCAGGGATGGATGGTGGATGGACAGCAATTTTCTATTGGGCTCCAGTTCCCTAGGTAACCGCAGTGGTCAGCTCAGTTTCTCTGGTTGGTTTCACTACCTACCTATGAAAGAAAACACCCACTAACTAGCATTTAGCTATGTTCTAACAAGTATTGGTTTGGTATGAAAGCATGCCCCTAACTGGGTATCAGCATTGGTATCAAGCAGCCTACCATTGCAGTCAATACCAGGACCAAGTAGGTAATGAAAGTTTCAAAAATAAAAGACTCAATAATACCTCACCGGGACTAGGATTGTATGTTCAAAAGTTGATATTACATGTATCTATTTTCTTAATATTTAGTTATTAAATTACCCTGTCTACTTATTATTCTAGTACATTATCTCCTTTGGCACTCATGTGTTGGATAATTATTTTATTTTTGAAATCAAGTTCAACAATAAAATGATATAATTTATAAATAAGCTTGATATTAATCTCAAATAAAACATTCAACAATGGTGACTGATCATTGCACTTGATGTCCATGAAAAGATCTCATTAAAATAAAAATATTGTATGATTTCCTTTCCTCATTAAGCTATCACTAAGCACAAGTAAGTGACTAATAAATCACTTAGTTATTAAACATGAGTAATGAAAATAAAGAAAATGATAAACTCTAAATACAACC
>Ga0116229_10001834_pt1 | contig 33955 bp, 23 predicted proteins | sample S1TSphgellanicum_3_FD_87313 | JGI IMG/M metagenome (GOLD analysis project Ga0116229, IMG submission 87313) | Host-associated microbial communities from peat moss isolated from Minnesota, USA - S1T2_Fc - Sphagnum magellanicum MG | ecosystem: Host-associated > Plants > Peat moss > Unclassified...
CCCCCCCCCCCCCCCCCCCCCCCCCCCCCAATAACTTTTTCTTTTCTTTTTCCCTCCTTTTTTCTTTGGATGTTCTCATATGGTTCTCAATAATTCATAATTTTTTATGTCAGATTTTTCATGTCCATGTAGATGCGCTAGGGAAAGAGGTTAAATAGATAGGCTTGAAAGAGGAAGGTTACTATATTTTAATATACATAACCTGGACATCAAAAAGGCACATGTTAAAAAAAAATTCATATCCATGTAAGTGGTAATCAGAAAGGAGTGAAGTAACTAGGCTTGGAAGAGGTAGGTATGAATGGCACATACACACATAGAACAATATTTTTTATTATATAGATTTTATTTAAGACCCATGCTTGATGTCACAATATTAAATGCAATGATAGATTTGAGACACCACAACCACATGTACATCAACAGCCCTAGTTTGGCTAGGTTGATGGCTAAAGTTTGGGGATGGGATGCTAAGGACAATGAATGATATTGGAGTGAGGACTAAATGGCAGGGTTGATGTAGTAATTATCATGTAGAAGATTTTTATTTTACTTTAATTAAATTCTGGTTTCTTCAGTTGAGTTCATTAGAAATTCTTAATTATCCAGAGGGATTGATCCCATGTGGACTGTAAAAACTTCTTATGAACTTCTTAAGCAGTGGAAGTTTCAAAGTAATGTGACTAGTTTAGGTTTCATTGCAAATTTTGCTTGTTGTAGACTTATGTACATGCAAAAGGTCTACATTGTGTGGAAAATGGCCACAAAATCAGAAGTTTGGCATTGAAACTTTTCCATGGCGTCAACATTTGTAGGCACTACAACCTTGGTTGCTTCTCGAACCCTTCTCAACAAGGAAAAATTGAATTAATATGTGTTGAAACATGTTGAACATTGAAGAGACTACAGGCCAATGCTCTATGTGGACATTGTAGGGTAAGGCATTAATGAGTATGGAACATTCACAAAATCCATGCCAACAATTTTTTACAAAACCTTACTTTGAAAATGCCAGCAGGCATGGGCATTGGAAACCAACCAATGCCATCCTTTCTAACAAAATGCTCTACACCAAAATTATGCCTTTGGGAAGTATTAAATCTTACAACCCAAAAAACCCGGGGGCAAATATATAGTTTCAATAAATATATAGTTATATAGTTGGCAACAGGGTTTTTATTTTGCTCAAGTAGGTCCAATGCTGAGGAATAATTACCATTAGAAGGCAACTGTCCTAGGCGGGCTCTAGCATTTTTCCAAAAGTGCTACTACAAGTGGCAACCTAGGAAGTGCCTAGGTCACAATGTCAATAATTAATTATTTTATTTCGAAAAATAGTGAAAAAAATCTAGAAATCATTATTTTTAATTTTTTTTCAAATTCTGAAAAACTCTCGAAGTTGCGAAATTTGGCAACTAAATTTTTTTAAAAGCACTAGCCTAGTTGGCAACTAGAAAGTGAAAGGGTGTCAGAGCTCCAGTGGCTCTCTGAGAATAAATCTCATCAAAACAAAGAGTCCATGATGTTCCCCAAAACCTGTCAGATTCTTTTCAATCATCCAACACTGGCATTTTTTCATCCATCAGTGCTAGATCATAGGTACATATTTGTGATTGGGTTGCAAAGACTTTCATTTTTTTGGTTATAAAGCGAAGAGGGTCACGATCGCCAACACTGCTGAAGCTCCTGCCGTTAGAGCAGCTACAGTAGCTGCGGTTGGGACCAGAGCGCAGCTGCCTGCAGACGAGCTTTGAGCCGATCCGGGGCCAGGAGCTTCGACTGTGCCGGGACCAGACGCGATGGCAGGGCTCACAGCTCGAGGAGAAGAAGCTGGGGTGATAAAGCTGGGAGAACCAACTGGTGCATAAGAACTGAATGGTGAGCCTGCTGGAGTGAGTGCACGTTTAGGTCTAGGAGCTCTGATGGGAGTGGGAATAGGAGAGCTAGTAGGGTGAGAAGTGGGAGGTGAAGGTAAGGATATTGTGGGTCGAGGTGGAGCTGGCAGAGGCGGTGAAAGTAAGCTGGGTGTGGGAGCTGCTGGTGAAGGCAGAGGTGTGGGGGATGGACTAGGCAGACTAGGAGGAGGTGATGGTAATGGTGTGATAGCTGGGGGCGAGGGTAGTGATGTGGAAGGTGTGGGAGCAGGAGAAGGAAATGGTGGTGAGGGTACGGGTGGAGATACTAGGGTTACTGGTGGTGAGGAAGCTGGAGGTTGGAGTACTTTGTGACCAGGGACATGAGGAGGAGGAGAAGGAGGCAGAGTCTTAGGGGGTGGTGGAGAATGAACTGGAGGAGGAGGAGAAGGAGGAGGAGAGTGTACCACAGCAGGAGGAGGTGGAGGAGGAGAGTGTACCACAGAAGGAGGAGGTGATAGTGGTGGAGAAACATTGACTACCTTTGGGGGTGGAGCTTCTGAAGGTTCGCCAGCAGGCAATACATTGACTTTCAACAGCATACCAGCGCCGGAACAATGCGTTGGAAAGCCACAAATGAAGTAAAATGTGCCAGGAGAATCCAAGGGGATAATATCATCTCCGCTGCTGTAAGTTTGCAAAGGATTTAAAGTATTGCAGGTATTGTAGTCCGCTGCAGTCACTGCTTCCACGTCGTGGGATTCTGCTTGGTACTTGAATTCTGCGAGCACACCATATATAATGAAATTAGACATGCATGCCAATATATCAGCTGCCTGACTTGACTTGACTTGCATCACCAGATTCCACCATGTCAAATTTAATCCAATTAAAGAATTATGGGAACAACAAAGAAAAATCCAAAACAAGTTACTACTACTCCAAATTAACATTGAACATATCCACAATTTCATATCAAATTCTTATAAAAGACATGCTACACATTCATAGCCATTTTCAAGACTATAGAACTTTAGCGTATACCCAAGTTCTATACCCTAAACTATAGCCAACCTAAACCTGTTTTAAATGGGGCAACACCCCAAGTTCAGGTTCTAGTTCAATTTTGAAAAGAGGCAAGTTATCCAGCTAAGTTCCAATGACAATTCCAACAAAACTCGAAACCTCTGATCTGGAGACCTAATTAACCTGGACCTGAACCTGCCTAAATCCCAGAACCTGCCAACACTGGTTGCAACCACACAGTCATCTGATAATAGAAAACCACATGAGGAAGGCAGATCGCGTATTAGCTAGCTAGCAGCTTGAGGTCCTGCTGGAAATGTTTGTTACTCAATATGGATCATGTATGATTACGTACCCAGCTTGTCACCGACGAAGAACTTGATCCCAGCTGCCCAGTCACTGTATTGTGTTGGGCTAACAGCATAATTCCAACCCGCTGCACCTCCCACCACATATGTAGTTCCCTGTGCCGACGAAGACGCGGCCGCTGATAACAAGCCAAGCACCACTACCACTGCTGCAGCTGCTGTTGCTGTTGAGCCCCTCATATTCTGAGTCTTGACCTAACGTATTGAGTACAGTCAAACCGGGATGAAAAGAAATCCTTAATTGAACCTCCCAATCTTCGCGAAGCCAGATCACTTGCAAATCCTCAGATCGTCAGATTATTCCTCGGATCTCGAAGCAAATCCTCAGATCATCAAATTATTAATTCCTCCACCTATATCATGACTCAAAAACTTCCAAGACTCATAATGTAACACACTATAAGTACCCTAACTAGTCAGCAAGTTAGCGAAACCTTGCTGCTTCATCAGCAGCAGCAGCTTCCAAACAGATCCTGGTTTCAAATGAGTCTTGACAATTTCATGACTGAAAATCTCAACTAGTTTAGAAATTTCGTTGGAAAACTGAAGCCCAGCTTGCTTTGAGCTTTCCAGCTCCTGGCACATAATAATAAGTCTTCACCATTGTAGATCAGGTGGCAATAATCGTCCAGCTAAATCAACTATGGCCCGGACTCCTGATCACTGGCAGTATCCGTTGCAATGGTGCAGCCTTGTAGCTGCAACTACAGCTAGTCTTTCCTAATTTTAGGAATTCATAGCAACGGATCATGATTTGGTTGGGGGAGAGAATGAGGGGGGAGGAAAGTTGAGAGGAAATTTTTAGTAGCGCTTCTTTTGTTTTTTTTGTTTTTGTCAACTAAGTCTAACAATAGAGATCTAAAGTGACTGATCTAGAGAGATAATCGACCCATGATTTACAATAGACCCCCTGCTGCAAAGAGTTGACTGATCTTCTAATTGGGAAAATTCGCCACTGCCAGCCAATTTTGCACTGGCAGCAAGCTGCAAAACCCAATTTATCTGAGCTGCATCATGGCACTAGCAGCTGCTTATATTACACCTGATCATATATAGATCTGCGCGATGGAGGGATCGGGTATTTTGATTTTTCCAAGAATATATTCAACTCCCAGCTGTGCTCCCAAATAAGCTGATTAGGTCATAATTTAGAACGTGACCGTACATATATACATGCATACGTACATACATATTATACCTATTACTACTGATGTTTGGCACAAAAATAATTTGTAATTTAAGGTCTAGTTGTAAAAAGGGAAAACATTTATTGATATTGGCTGAAACTGTTGAAAATTGAACTCCCAACTTGTGACATTAAACTATTTATTGTTCCAACCATTGGGTGGTTATTATCACAAATTTACACAACAAAACAAAAGGTGTACTTTGCATTGTGATTCCACATATGTTGAAATTCTGGAAAATTGAATTTGGTTACTACTTAACCTCATTTTGTAAAATAAATAAATATTCAACAAAGAAGTGCGGAACATCCATCCTAGGTATGGCATATATTATTAGCTAGCTAGCTCACCTTAGCTAGCTAATTGGAAAGAGTATCATCACCTGCTGGCTGGCTACATGAATGGGCCGCTGCTTTCGGGCTCCAGCCCAGTGTGGTGCGGTTATTAGTATCTGCCACAGATACCCCCTGGTTATCAGTCCTGGTATATACTCAACGAGACATGGGTTTTAAAAAAACAACCAGTTTTCTCAAAAAAAAATTTGAAAAATTAAAAAAACTGATTTTCTAACTGTCAATTCTTTGCTGGTTCTATCATGAAAGCTGTTGTTCTTTGAAGTTTCTGAAATAACTGGAACCAATGGTTCCAGTGTTTTTATTGCGTGGCAAAATTTTGCCACTTGGCAACAAAAGAAAGTCCTCTGTGAAGACCCTTTAGGAATTAGGGCGAGAAATTTTGAAAAAATTTGCTAGGAATTGACGATGAGCAACCTAGCTATAGCTATCCAAAAGAGTAATGAACAAGATTTGTTGCCATCACTATTGAAGTGAGGTTTCCATTGGATGCCACCCTACCCCCTTTTCATCACTTTTAGTCACATCGCCACTTAGTTGGGGTGTTTTGCTGTCATCGCTTGTGTTGCAAGATCACATTTGTAAATTGCCTACAAGATGGAGCTTCAATTTTTAATGTTCATAGTTGTTGTAGGATGAAATTTTGGTCATAAAAAGGTTTAGGTTTAAAAATTATTGTGTTTGGCATTCAATAACAAATCCCATAGGTTGTGAAAAATGAATTATGGAGATTTGATAAACATGTTTTGCTCAGAATGCAAGTGCAACACTAAATGGCATGACCATGAGAGGTATAGTAATTGACTTGTGTTTTAATTAATTATGGCAATTGTGGTGCAAATTGTTTTAGAATTTGAAAGTTGGATTGTTGTTGAATCAACTTGTGTGTTGCATTAAGTGCAAGGTCCGTTTGATTTCTTGCTTTCATGGAATTGTGGAAGTTGTAACGACAATGTGCAAACGAAATTTTTAGGTACACAAGAAAACATAATGCTAATTTTTTTTCATTTTCTATGATTTTTTTCTTGTGTTTCAATTGTGGAGAGGTGAATACCAAGAAGTGGCAACACACAAAGGAGTTAGGGTCTCATAAACCACCTTGAAGTACATAATTGCCTCCATCAACTTTGATTTTGGTGTTTGTTGTATTTTTAGTTTGTTTTTGTTTCTATGTAATCTTGTGGTGGCTCAACATTAGAGCAAGAGTTTACATCCTAGGTGTTTTTTTGCATGTTTTGTTTTGGACATTGTGTGCAATGTTGAAGTGTTTTTATTGTGTAGTTATCCGGTTTGAAACTTTGTTACCGAATGTCAAAGTTGAGAAGGTTTGCGTAATGAATGAGGTGCATGAAATGAAGTGACATGTTGTTGGAGCTCAAGGATCTAGGTGTGTTGCTTTTCAATGCATATTATTTTCGATTGAACTCAAACCCCAAGGTAGTTATTAGCATCAATTTTCATTTCTTGGGTGAAAGCACATTAGGGGTGAACCACTTTTCATAAAAAAAAGTGATGTATAACAAGTATTATAGTACATAGTAAGTTAAAATCTTGATGGTGTTTTCTGGCTATCCTAAACACAAGCAAAAAACTTTAAAATTTGCATAACAACATTTTGGAACTCAAAGTTCACTTTGAGTCAAAATTAATCTTGATCCAATGATTAGATTAAGAGGATTGGATAAAATTAATGTACATACAATATATAACTTACAATTTTTCAACGGTCATAGGGCTTCATGTTTGTGATTCATGAAACATTACCAAACAAAAGAAAATTGGAAAAATAATGCAATGCCCATTCATAAAATCTCCTCTATGATATGGTAGTGATTTTTTTCCTACAAAAGATATTATTATGCATTTATTGTTCAAAAATGCAAAAAACACACATTTTTTGAATGAAATGGTAAGTGTAGCCTTACTTGAAGAAATAAGAATTGTAGAAGGGGTCTACACAAAAGTCAACCAAATTCAAATGGAGAAAAACACCCAAATAAAGAAGGGTGCCCGCACACAAAACTACAAAATATGACAATGTCGAAACCGCAAAGTATGATGATGTTATAGAATAATGACGGCAAAATAATAATGATTTTACATCTTTTCCTTAGGTAATATAGGCTCAAAGCTAACCCCAAAACCCACTTCTATTGCAAAATATAACGTTATGATGATAATTTCCATAAACTTATCTTTCCTCAAATTATGATTATTATCAACAAAAGTGTTAAGGCCCTAAGAACAAATATTTCTTTAGCATTATTTCATCCCAAAACTTTAAATCTTTAAATGGTCATAGATTTAATTCATGTATATCAATATCATACACCATAAAAAAATTCACCCAACAATTCCATTCACAACCTTGGTTTTGAAGTATATATGCAATTTTTTAAAACTTTGTGATAGGTATTATTTTGTTACAAATATATTCCATACATTCAAATTTTTCATTATTTATTAGATTTTTTAAAATAATTGATTAAATTAAGTTTCAAATTAATCAAATATACTTAAAACAAACACAAATAATCCAAGATGTGATGTCCATACATTACTAAAAAAATAATTGCAGAAAAATTATACTTGTGACTACAATTTTTGGGGGGCTTTGTGTGCTTATGCCCTCCCTCTCCATCCCTTGACTAGTGTTTCCAAACGATGCTATGGTTTTTTGTTCAAGTGAACCAAACCCATGTTTGTGGTGGTAACACCCTTGACACCACTGCCAAGTTTCAGATTTCATTTTTTTTTCTTGCTCCTACAAACCCTAAACCCCTTACAAACACACCAACATTATCACCATCGTCATATGTTAATCAATCACCTAGTCAAATTGATGTTTTTGTCCAAGATGCATCTCAAATTACACCTTTGTCATCTGATGTTCCTCTTGAAGCCCCTTTTCAAACCACACCTCAATCATCCACTTTTAATAAAGGTAAAGACATTTTAGTGAATGAAGACCTTCCCTAGTCTATAAATCCACTAAAAGTTGATCCTAGTGAACCAAAGAAGAAGTAGCAAAAGAAAAGTGAATGGGAATTGAACAGGGGTTTATCAAGAACAATAGGCAACAAGGTTTTGTTGGTCTAAACTAGTTTGTGGAGAGGATGGGAAAATGCGCATGGTCAAATGTTGGGTTTGTTATAAAGTAGAAGGGAGGGACAAACTATTAGTGCCAAAATTGGAATCTTTAATCAAACACTCAAGGATGCGAAAATGCACAATTGCTAGACTTGGAGTTGTTGTAGGGCAATATTCTATTTGTCCTACTAATTCACATGTGAAAAATGAGAAGTTGTTTGCTACTAGAGGTTTGGACACGGTCGATGTTCAACTTGAGAATGGGGACAAAGTAGAGAGGGAAAAAAAAGTACATCCAATTTGTGAGAATTTGGCATCTTCTCAAACAAGGCCGTCCCATGATAGATTTTGAAAGATTGAAAGAGCTTTTCAGGTTTTCTAAAGTGGAGAATTGCCCCTATAAACATTGGTCTGATTCCATCGATTGGATCATGGTAGAAACGATGCACAATGTTGTCTTACGAACCACAAAAATTGTTATGCAAAAGTCTCCTTTTATTTATGTGAGTTGTGATGAGGTCACAACCATCAACAACCAATCATGGTTGTCTGTTCATGTGTATGTGATAAAAGAATGGAAAAAGGTTTCGATTTGTTAAACTTGCAACGTGTGGTAGATGGAGCAACTTTTGACAATTTGACCTCCTTCATTATGAAAAGTCTAATGGAATTTGGAGGTTTGAGTGAAACAAACCTTGCAAATAAACTTGTTTCTTTTGGGGTTGACAAAATTGTTATTTTCCAAGATGTGAAAAATGGTTTCATAGCCCAAATTATGCAAAAACATGCCCCATTTTGTGAGTGGTGTGCATTGCATGGCACATCACACAAATATGGATGTTCAGACATTGAGTGCTTTGAGCTTGGTGTCAAAGATTGAGAGTTTGTTGGTGTCTATGTACAATTACTTTGTTCATAGCCCGAAACACCACCTTGAGATTACTAAATTGGTAGAAATCCTTGAATGCAAAGGTAACAAGATTCTAAAAAATATCAAAACTCATTAGATTTATATGTTATCACCCTCAAAGCATGTTTCACAAGAGTACAAGCCATTAATTGTGAAGATGGCTGAAAATTTTACAATTACTGTGATTGCAAAAATCAATTATGAGCTTTTGTGCAATGCCGAAACTTAATTCGGTCTTGCTTGTGTTTTGACCTTATTGGAAGTGGTGCAAGTGTTGTTTAAGTTTGCACAAGGACGCCACACATTCATTTGTGACTTTGTGGTTGCTTTCAAGTTTTGTGAAACAAACCTACAATAAATGTATTGTGAACCTAACACCAAGTTTTCCCCCAAGCATTTTAGCCTTTTCCTTGAGCTATTTAAACACATCAATGACAAGTTGTGCTTGACATGGTGGAAAGAACTTGCATCTCAAGTTGAATATGCTACCGAGTGAAAGCACATTAAGGTGTCTTAGTTTTGATGGATTAAAGTCCTTTTTCTAGTGTAGTTGAAAATTGGCTTAAAATATGAATATTTACATGATATTGAAAGTAACATGTTTTTCCATTTCCTTTCAAATCTTCATGCTATAAGACATAAAAAATATCACAAAAGAAATGTTTTTAAAATAATTATTTTTAAATGCTTAAAAAGGTTTTTAAAATAATTATAGTTTTTGGGATTTTAAAAAGTCCATAACATAATAAATTAAAATCACATTTCATTCATTCAATGGATCTTTAGTTTTTTAAACATGATTCATCCAATATTCCAAAGTTTTGAACACATAAGACTAATACAATATAAGATAATAGTCCATATCATGAGTTTTGCAGGTGTGACAAAAAAGTGTGAGCAAAACTCAAAAGTCCATTCCTTATTAGCTATCCATAATTTTTATTTGAATTTTTCATTCTTGGAAGGTTGATTATGATACCTTTAAATAAATGATTCCCTTTTTCTATTATTTCAGTGAATTTTATTTTATTTATATTCTTATATCTAGGGAATACAAAAAATATGCCATTATGACATCCATATAAGGTCACCTTAGTGTGCAAACACCTTACCTTCTTCATTAACAACAAATTGTATATGTTACATGTCACTAATCAGACCATAGGTGGTGTTAATCTTGTTTCCAAGGAGGCTTGGGCTGAAACTACTACTTCCTTGAAAGAACAATGTTCTTCTACTATAGCACGATTGATTGTTGAGTTGGAAAAATGATTTCAAATATAAGAATTGTTGAATGCAACCAAGGTGATTTACCCTCAATGTTGGCTTGCTTTAGAAGCTAAGGCCACTTTTCTAGGGCACATGGCCCTTCTTCAAACACACTACATACGAGCATGCAAAAAGCTTGAGGATTTTTGGGATGTTTGTTAGGCCATTGTTAAACCCTCAAATCCTTGATCAACAATCTTCATTTTTCAAGTTAACAATGCAGAACCATTGTTAGGCTACCATGCAGCCCTTGCATGATTGCAACCCAACATCAAGATTGTGGGAGAGGCTTAAAACAAGTGAGATTTTGAACTCGAACATTTTTTAATGGTTTAAATTGGTGTGTATTTGCATGGTGATGATGTTGGGAAATGTGGAAAATGAACAAACATTCTCCAACCTTGCCTTTATGAAATCAAAGCTTGAGAATCGGCTTACTTCACATTTGGATCTAATTGTTCACATGTATGCTTAAAAATTTTACTCCCTAGAAACATTCACATTTTACATTTCAATTTGTGCATGGAAGGATGAACAACATCATTATGGATGACAAAATAGGTCTTATGTAGGTTTGCCATCTTTTTTGGGTCTACTTATATGGGTTTACAACTTTAAGGTTATGTTTGTGGTTTTATACCAGTTTTGTATGAAGTTCTAAAAATAATTTTATGAACCTTGGATGGTAGCTTTTTGTTATTGGACTATGATTCATATTATGTTAAATTCCATTGACTACATTTCATCAATGTTGATGACCTAATCTTGGTTGTCAATTGTCATAATTCTATTACCATTTTTATTATGACTAAATGGTTTTTTTTATTTTAAATTCATGTTATTTAATTAGGGTTTGGGTGCAAGCAAGGGTGTGAACTGCAATTTGGGCAAGATCCTAACTGGATCAAGGTTCAAATCCCCTTCATGCTACTAGGTTAATGGGGTTCAAAATTTGTTGATGTTGTTAATGGAACCATACCAATGGAGGAAGACATGGTAAGCTTAATCCTTTTATCATTTGTTGTGCATATGGGACTTGACAAAAGCTTTTTAGATGATGATGTTGTACAAAGGGACCTTACATAATTTTTTCCTTGAAGTTCCATAATGATGTGAATGGTGTTGTGAAAATAGGTATTGAAAATTAGATGTGCTATTGTTTTTTATGTCTACTATGGTATCCAATGTTCTTTTTTTTGAAATATTTCACTATAATATTATGGTTTTTTCCTCATTTATTTCTATAGTTTGTCTACTCAAGGTCCTTGAAGGCTATTAAAGTTGCTTAATGACTTTGAAATGGGGGTCTGTTGAAGTGCTATGAAGTCTTATTAACTAATTTTGTTTTTAGTTGGTTTGTAGGTTCCTAGAATTGAATGCAATTTTGGAACCAGGAAAGCCACTAGAATATCTAAACAAAACAAAAATTAAACCAAACAAAGGAATGTTTAGAAAAATTTACAAAATTTGCAACAACATTTCACAACAGGTAACTCACTAGTTTGGAATGGATATGGGTGGTTAATCCATGTGGTAAGTTACACTGTTAACAAGGATGGGATGAAAAGGTGGCAAGTTGAACAACAACTATTACACATGTCCAACCCCAAATTTCATTTTTTCCACTCAACATGAGTATATCAAAACCTTATGTCTCTAATCTACAATCTTCTTCAATTTTTTCTAAAAATATTGTTCAGCATATGCTATTTAAAAATGTTTTGTTATCTTGTAAATATTACATGCAAATGGGGACATATAGCAACAAGTGGCAATGGGATTTGTTGTGGAATGTGGAACCATTTTCAAGACCTTTCTTAGTTTTACTTGGCCTATACACCTAGTGATGACATTCTTCATTTTGCACATTAAAATTCTTTAAAATTCTTCATTTAGCACCTTGTCAAAACATTCTTGACCCGGGAATGTTTCCCAAATTACACTGGTTGATCTATAAAATTCATTAAAATTCTTGCTTCTTTGGGCTTCCATAACATTCTCGCACCAAGAATGTCATAACTATGCCTATACATCTTTTCCAATATTTTTATGCCATTTTTAAGGAGGGTAAATCATGTGCTTCATATGAGGATGGAAATAAATAGGATGAAGAAATAAGATGAAGTGGTTCTTAGCAATGTTTAATTTTTTCCCCAATTTTGTGGTTTTGAAACTTTGGCAACACCCATTGCCCCCATTCTACGCCTTACAAAATTTGGGACCCACATGAAATCGAAGACCTAATAAAAATGTAACCACATGAACATGCAACCAACTTTAGGTCCTTGCCACAAGTTTATGAACATATGCTACTTAAGATAGCCAAATGTAGAGAAAAATATTTTTTATGTAACTAATTGAATTCACTTGCCTTGAAAAAAAAAACCCACCTAGGCATACCACCACACTCACATTGTAGCCACTCCCCTTACTTGGAAAAAATGAAAAAAAAAAAACATGAATGGTTCTGCAATTTTGATTTTTTTTCCAAACACCATAATCAATGCTTCTTTGATTCTAAAATTTTTAGACAATGAAAAATGCCAATTATTCAAAAAAAAAAAATCGTACAATATTATTCCAAATAATATTGATAGGTATTAGGGAAGGTGTGAAGTGACTTTCCATACCTCTACTCCTAGTTCACCTCCTTTGACTTTTTAACCCATAAGATTTTACTTAAACTTTTTTTCCGTTGATTTTAGGGTTTTGTTTTACCATGGTTATAGACCATTATTCTGTGTATTTTTTTCTTTTTCTTTGACCTATAAATTATAATCACGCATCTCAAGGTACCAAGTATTCCACATAGTCATCACCAAGTTGATTTTGATCGAAGATTTTTTTTCTTTTCCTTGAATTCATGGCATCGCACATGATTGCGTCTTATGGGCCTTAAGCTATCCAAATGAACAAAGAACCACCCCAAGAGTTGTCCTTAGATTTGACACTAACCCAACACCTTCGTGATGAAAATCTCGAACCGTGAAAGGTGCACCTTTGTCTCAAAATCGAACCCTTCAGATTTGGTATTATTGAATTTTTCCAAACTCTCATACCTTAGTGATCTTGTTGCAAGTTGACCCCATTTTTTACAATGAATTTGAAACTATTTGTGAAGGTTTTTACAAAATTAAAGACATTTTGATTTTTGCATGGTTTTCAATTCTCAATGTTGGACATTATTGGTGGTTACACAATCTAATTCATCGACCTCCTCTCAATAGCAAGGTGAATTACTTAATTTGCACCATCCGAGACATCCTAAATTTCCTGTAATTATGAACTACCATTGTGGCATAGCCTAGGACTCAACATGTACTCACAACTCCTCCTTGAACTTCTTCATAACTTGAATAAATTTTTTGTTCAACATGAAATCCATGTTGCAATTGCCAGCCTATCACCCTACTCATTTTAATTGTTATGTTGTTTCAAATTAATCCTACATGCTTATAATGCTTAAAGATTATTCTATCTCCATTAGACCTTTCATTGACACTCCTTAACTGCTTTAAGAACTCAAATCATCCCTACTTGTGTGACTATCTTCTTACTAGCAAATTTTCGCCATTTGAAAGCAAATGTTGATGAACCATTTGTGTTTCTAACACAAATGCAACAAGTATTTTATGTAGAAGATAGTGGCGCACCATGGTGGAAGATTGTTTTGCACAAGGAGCTAAGGTCTAAACATGTGGTAGCAGAAAACAATGAGGAGGTTAGTACCCTTGCCAATAATGTAATTAGTACAAAGGTGACACTACAAATTCTAGAAGCACCAAGCCACAACACATTTGTAGGTGCGATTCAACTAACTGGAGCTAATACAATCCTAACTATTCAAGGATTACAAAAGCCTTCTGCTAATGAAGAGGAGGTAATGGGCTAAACTACCTATTTTATCCTAGGTTATGTTAGTTAATCATGTGTGCAAGCTACAATAGTTGTAAACCATAGACATATGCTAGAAATATGTGGTACATCAATTGCTTGATTGGATAGAGTTGTTGTTGTACTTAGGGTTTCAACACATGGAAGGTGATTGCATACTACAATTGACCATTATGGAAGTCAGAGTGGCAATTTTTCTTGGATTTGAGAAATGTTCTTGCATACAATTCTTAACTCTTGTTGAATATAACAAAAAGGGACTCATTTATGCGAACTAACATGTGAAATATATAAACATTGCAAAAAACACATCAAAATCATGAATGTTCAATTAGTAATGGATTTTACAATCTTGGCGAAAGAGAGTGTCACAAACTATAAAATCTTAGATATGGACTTTTATCTCACAATGTGTTTATGCAATGTATGTGAAACTTTGAGATATAAAATATTTGAAGTTTAGGACATTAAAGGTTCATTTAGTGAATGAAACATTGTCTTAACTTTTGTGTTCCATAACATCAAATGTGTAGCCCTTAAAATATTTCACAAAGTCCATAAAGGCATAAAAAATGTTGATTTTCTTGATTTTTTTAAAGGAAAACCTTTTAAGTGGTTTTTAACATGGTGACCTCAAAAACAAATTGGAAAAATTTGAATTTTTGGAATGAAAGTTACATGGTCAATTTTAGGTCAATTTCAAATACACTAGAAATGGACTTTCAAAAGGAACTTTGATTTGTCAGTTCTGGTCCACTTTAATATGTTTTCACCTTAAAGTACTTTCAATTATGTTGGGCTGCATCATTTGAACAACCACAAGAGTTGTGGAAAGGCAATTAAAGACACAAGGTCTAACATGATGAAATGAAGGCCAATATATGAAAAAATTAATTGTATGAAGTGGATGTGCAACAAGTCTACTAAGTTATTATCTCTTTACATTTCCAATATTTACAATCTTTAAATAGCTATTGCAGTTGTTGATTATAGATAATATAATGACTCCATAAAAAAGTTGTGATTGTCATCATAATCAAGGGGTTATTGATTTAAAATATTTGTTTGCACATTTGATTATTTATTTGTTATTGGCCTTACAGATTTGGAAGTTGCAAATGAAGATAATTTGTTTGCCACTATTGCCACTTTAGGGTGCTATTTCTATTATTGTTATCTATGTGGTTCTTGTTTCTCAATTTTTTAAAAGAAGAAACGCCATAAACTGTAGAATGACAATAGCAATAACTTTCACAACAAATACCAATTATAAGGTCGAGGAGGAGCTATAAAAAATTTTATCCCATTATATATATGTATTCAAACACTATTGTTGTAAGTCATGAGTGCTATGAATGGAGAAATTTTCATTTGTTTTTTTTTTTGTATTTAGGATCAACTAATGATATTCTACAATAGATCTTAAGCTCAGCTTGTTTGGAAGTGAGGTCAATGGTGGTTGTAGCAATGGATGAGGAAAGTAAGTTTTCTATGGTGGTTTATGGAAAGAAAACATGGGTGAGTATGATGAAGATGATCACATTGATGCCCACAATGATGAAACTTTTGGAAATATTCTTGCCCCACCTATTGCAAGCACTAATGATACACATTACAACATACTAGGAACATGTAAATGCATATCATTTTTGTGTCAGTATATATTGTTCCTTTTGCAATAGTTATAGCAAGGAGTGAGTCTAAACAATTCAAACTCATTTGCCTTTGGTTAGAAGATAATGGTCTTTTCTCCTTTTCAAGATAATCATTAGAATAAATGCACCTATTCAAGAAGGCACATTGGAAAAATTGACAATTTTGTGTTTGATTGTATATTTGCATCATTATTTTACTTGGGGTGATTGTTTACTTGGTAAGTTTAATGGAAGCTATTCAATAATGTATTGGAGAATCCTGATTCAAGGTCTACACTGTTGCATTCTTTGTATGTTTTCATTTTTGTGGACCCTAATAAAGGTGCATTAATAACAGTTGCAATGGTTGCTAATTTCTAAGGGCTAGCAAAGGATAAAACTTGTCCTAATGCAAACCCAAAAACTAATATTGCCATGCTCCAAACATTCGGTTTATGGCTTTCCAACCTATCTACCCATTGTTAGCAAGTTCAGTACATTATGTAACATTCATGTGATGATGACCTTGCACGTGCTTGATTTGATTAACTAATAGGTTAGGCTAGATGCACTATTAGAAATCATGTCATTTGCAACTAGTCACTATGCAACTACAAATTTGGTATTGTATAATTTTTGGGCCATATGGTTGTGTGTGCAATTAACATGCAACTAAATGTGTACAACAAGGACACATATCATAAAAATAATGGCCTAAAATAAATTATTTATGGTTAAACTAAATTAAACTATATTAATTATGGCTAAACCAAATTAAGTTAAGTTAAATTAGGCTCAAATAAATATGGTTAAATTAAGTTAGGCTAAAATATTTATGGTTAAATTAAATTAGGCTAAAATTAATAATGCTTAAATTAAGTTAACTAAACTAATTATGGTTAAATTAAATTATGTTAAATTAAATTAAGTTAAAATAAACCATGTTTTAAATATGTATTGTAAGTTTTCAAATTTTATTTGCCAAACATATTTAAATATTTTTTTTGGCAAGTAAAAATATTTTATTTTATTTTATTATCACAAATATTCATAATTATTAATTAAATGTTTATTATAATTATAATGATAATCAATTATATTAATATATACTCAATAGGTATTATATATTTAAATTTATTATTTATGTTAAAATATTAATGTAAATAGGCTACACTAATTAACCTACAAGTACACAAACATTTTAAGTTAAGTACTAATTTAAACTAGATAATAATATTAAAACCATATTTTAATTAAGTAATCATAATTATTAAAAATATCATATAATCATCTTTGAAGTGCAAAAGAAAAGGAGTAATGAAAAATTAACAAGAAGAAAAACAAGAAAAATACGCTTTCGATGTTATAAAACTTTTTCTTTTTTCTTTTTTTTTTCCTTTGGACCCTTCCTACTTTCAAACCTTATAACTTTCTTATTTATTATTCATTTTAAACAATTTAAAGTGTTATAGGAGTGCCACTTGAAGTTCTACAAATCATGTTGGAACTCTAATAGCAACAAATCAACATAAAAGGAACTTTTTGAGTGTTTAAGAATCGGCCTTTGTAGTGTTCAATGGTTTTTTTTTTGAGTTCTTAACCCCCCTTTACTTTGGGGGGCCATAACTTTTTCATTTCTAATCCGTTTTTTATGATTCTTAGTGTGTCAGATGCACCAAGAGGAGGGCTTCAAGTTTATTTTGGACATTAAAAGCAACAAAGACCCTCCCTTGGTTGGTATACTCTAGTACAGTAGTTGCATCTAATGTGCAACTATATAAGTTAGTTTATGAAGTTTGCAATGAAATTTTTTATCCCATATGTTTTGGCTTCCAATTCTATTTGGCTTAGTATATAACTAAGAGCAATAGCTATGTAGTAGCCAAATACTAAATGCCATTGGGGATGAGTGAATAAAAAAAGCTTGACCTTTATGAAATGGTTAGACCTAAAAATAAAATCAAATTATTTTAAACCTACCTATATAACTTCGGCTTAACTACTTTTCAACCTACTTATATACCTAAATAAACCTACCTACCTAGTAGGGTTTAATAATTACCTACCTACGTAGGCACCACGCGTCAACATCTTAATAGCTATAAATTGGATGACTTAGATTTCATTAATTAATATTTAAAAATAAAAAATAGGTGGGCCTTGATTGCCACATGTTACCATATAGTTGGTGTTTTAAATGAACACATGTCACCATGTAATTGGTGTTAAAATGAACATGTGTCAAATGGTCAATGAACATTCCATGATGTGCCACATGTCATCATCCTAATGGTAAAAACTTTAATGATTGAGATTAATCCAATAAATTTTTTATTTTGGAAAAAAAAAATAATGACATGTGTCCACAAACTAGTTATCTAATTTTTAAACACATGTCATATTTTGATTAATTACATTATAGTTGCAAGGAGAATTACACATAAGGTGCAACTACATTTGGATTGGTCTGTATGGATGAACATGTATATTAACACCATATATGCATGTTGCATACGTAGTGTCACATGCAACTAAATGTCATGTGGAACTTATCTTAGGCAACTACACAAATTTATAGTTGCATGTGTCGCATGCAACTGAATCTTAGTTGTAAATAACAGTTGCAAAACCCAAAATTTCTACTAGTGATGTTACCATATTACAACTAGCATTATTATAATAGAGGCCAATAGGTAAATTGCAAGCAAAAAACTAGCAAGTTACCTAGTTATCAAACCTTAGGGGAAGAAGGTTTGGGTAACCCAGTTTGACCTAGTTAGAAGGTGATGGCCTCCAAAAATGAGATAGTGGTCGTAAGAAAGATAAAAGAACCATTCAATCATTAATCATTACATATTTCCTTATTATTATTATTTTTCTTTTTCTTTTTCCACTTGGTGGTTAAGAAAATTTGGACTTGTTTTGAAGGTTTGGTAAGGTTTTTACCAAACTTACATAATGTGGTTTCTATTGACAAGGCATTTGGTTTTTCAAGTGAGGATGTCAAAATGGTTGAAATCATGGCATTAGAAAGAAATAAACCCATTTTTTGCATGGGTTATGACATCCTACTAGCAATATTATCCCAAAAGCCTTATAGGCAATAATTTCTAATATGGTCTAAGTGATTAGTTTCGTTTCATGCAACTACTTATATCATCTAAGCTCGTGTCTTTGGCTAGGCTTGCAATATTATATACCCTAGTAACCAAGTATGTTTTTGTACCAAAAAAAGTCTTATGACAATAGGGGCTACAACTACTTGATCTAGTGTTACCCCCTAAATGCATGGATATATTTGGAATATATCTTAATATAAGTGGATTATATTTGAAAGTACATTTACGCAACTTTAATAAATTGTAAAACCTTAATACAAATTTAATACAAATCTTTAAAAATATCTTTAATATATTCAAAATATAATTTTAATACAACCCCATAAATGTACTTTCAATATACCTTTGAAATACTCCTATTACAACTATGAAAAATTACTTGTAATTAATTTTTAGATTGGAAAGCGACCTATGGGATTTAATAGCTTGTTCTTGGATGAAATTTTATATGGAAATAATTCATATTGAAGGATGAAGCTTTTAATAGTTGCAATGTGGTCACAAGATAGTTGCAAAAAGTTAAAGGATAGTTATTAGTTGCAAAAATAGTGTCAAATTACACATAGTCGCATGTAGTCACAAAATTATTAGTTGCAAAATACAAGTTTTCTAGTAATGAGCAGATTCTGGTTTTTAATGGTATGGCACCAATTACAAAGTTGATGAAGAAGACATAACCCTTTATCTAGACCACAGAGTGTAAGAAAGCCTGGGATCATATCAAGTAGACATATATGGAAGCACCAATTCTGATACCTCCAAATTGGGAGCTAGAGTTTCATGTGCACACAAATGCATCTTTACTAATGGTAGGTGTAATGTTAGCATAAAATCCAACTGGTAAGTATAACCAACCTATAATATATGCTTATAGATTATTAAATAAAACATAGTAGAATTATATTACTATAGATAAAGAAGCCTTAATAATGGTTTATGCTCTTCATAAGTTCAAACATTTTTTGTTGGGAAACAAATTTGTTTTTTATGTAGATCACATGGCTCTTGAATATCTGGTCAACAAACCACAAGTGTCTAGAAGGATAACTAGATGGTCATTATTATTTTTGGAGTATAAATGCATAGTAGTCTACAAGCTTGGTAGAACACATGTGGTAGCTGATGTTTTATCGGAATTACTAGATAGCCAAGAACCATTGGGAGTCCCAAATCAAATTGTAGTGCATCACTATTTTTTGTAAAACCTATATAGATGCAAGAAGTGAAGAATTATTTAAAGACCAATTAGATGTTAGAAACTTTGAACTTAGCTCAAAAACATAAGTTAACTAGAAAGGCAAAACCCTTTACTCTAAAAGAGTGAAAAATGTACAAAATGGGACAAAACAATAGATTGCACAAATGTTTGATTACCTTAGAAGCACAAATTGTTCTTAAGGAACTACATGAAAGAATGGCAGGAAAACATTTTGTTATAGATACTACTATATGAAAATTCTAGATGCAAGTTATTAGTGGCCAACTCTATTCAAAGATACTCATGAATTTTGTAGAAGTTGTGACAACTATCAAAGAACTATAGGACTAAAAACAAGAAATCTAACCAAACTAGTAACAACATTTCTAGAGGAACCATTTATGAAGTAGGGTTTAGATCTTATAAGTCCAATTAAACCAACAGGAAGACTAACATGAAACATATATATTCTGATAGCTACAGATTATGCAACAAAGTGGGTAAAAGCAAAGGCATTTAAAACTAATACTGTTATAGTCACAACCAAATTTTTGTATGAAGGTATTATTACTAGATTTAGATGTCCTCTGACCATAATCATAGATCAAGGAGTACATTTCATCAATGATATAATCAAACATTTGACAAAATAATTTATGTCTACATACCCACAAAGAAATGGACAAGCAGAATCTACTAACAAAGTTATTAGTAGATTACTGACTAAGTTAGTCAATGAGAAGATAATAGACTAGGATGAACATTTATCCATAATTTTATTTTCATATAAGATAGCTTACAAGGTGGCAATAGGATACCTTATTAGTTAGTTTATGGTTTGCATCATTTAATGCTCATAGAATATGTTCTATCAACTATTAATAAGGGACCACATAGATGCAAAACTTACTAGAATATTAAATGCCAAAATTACATAATTGGAGAAGTTACAGGAGAACAGATTGGAGGCTCAAAACAATGTTGGAACAAATTAATGGAGTAGATTTCTATGGAGTCAACAAAAACACACAAAGAAAAAGTTGAAATTTGGAGATTATGTTTTGTGGTTTCCCAAGGGAGAAAAGACACATCTAGGCAAATTCAAAAAAAGATGGTTTGGCCCATTCAGGGTACAATATTGCTTACCCAATAACATTGTTTTTCTTGTTTTTGTTAACAATTTTGAACCAAACCCAATTTTGGTCAATGTTAACAAGTTGAAACCTTATAGATATGTGGATCAAACATTGAAAGGGATTCAAAGTTCACAAAATCAGAAGTCCTTAGAGTCTATAAATTTTTATCACAAAAAAAAGGAATTTGATGAAGATTTAGAAGATGAAAGAACATCAGAGATCATAAATATTCATCAGATAGTCACATTAGAAGAAACCTTAGTGAATTTGATGAATCAACAAGCTATGATACTACTCAAAAACCATAATAACATAGTCTCGCAACCAATAGACTATGGGTCAGATAATTCTATAACATCAAAACAATTCTCTATTGATATGATGATTCAACATAAGACAAAAAAAATTTGTAATGTGGACAACACCAAGTCATCAGAAGAAACCGGTGCCATATTTACAAAGTTGTTAGGTCAACAAGCATAAATTGTAGCCCATATTGCTATCAATATGAACTTGAACAAAAGTCGATAATTGTTAAGAAACAACAAAAGGACAAATCATTAAAACACTAACCTTAAAGTGGAAAGTGAAATGTCACTATACAAAAAGAGGTGATGGCGTCTTTGCAACTAGTAAAGAATAAAACAACTCTTTGTTTTTGTTTTCTACAAACAAGTTTCTATCATTTTTTATCTCCAAAATCAATGTAGAAGAAAGTTTTGTTGAGAAGTTGCAAAGATAATTCAAAGAGAGATTACAAAAATTGAGAGAAGAAAAGTAAGAGAGACAAAAAGAACAATAGAATTTTTCCAACATTTTGCTTAAGAGGAACAAGAGTAGGACGATTTACAACAACACCAAGAAGGACCATCACAATAAGAGGAGACTACACAAAAGCAGATTCTATAGAAGGTCTGAATTCCAAACAAAAAGCATAGCAAGAGAAGAACTTGACAAGAAATGGTTGCCAATCTTCGAAAAAAAAAGGTCTAGACTCAACAAGATGATGAGGGTAGGTATATCTTTACTCCTACAAAGCAAAATTATAATATCAATCTAAAGAACATTCTACTCTAGATAAGTTCCGGAAAGGAGGAGAGAAAATGGGCAAATAAAGCTAGTTTGGTAGGTTTGTTTGAAATTGAATGGAAGATTCTCAGTCATAATATTTTGGTTGAAGTTTTGAACAACTAGAAATTGGATTGTGAACACAAAAAAATCAAAGTTATGATGGTAGAGGAACAAAAAATTATAGATAGACATTTGTTAGCAAAAGTTTTTTAAATCTACCATATAGGTGAAACAAAAGTAGATCAAGCAAAAATGTCAGATGCTAAAGTAGCTTTGGTAGACATAGCTAATAAGGTTTTAGATATTTACAACACCAATGAAAGATGGGTTGTTAAGAAAATGAAACCAAAGTATGTCAATAAGATTGCTACAAATATGCCCATTATTTATCAAAAAGATAAGGTGTAATACTTTAGCAACAAATCTACCATGTTGATTTCTAAAACAAATCATGGAAAATCTATCAATTAGGCTACAATCATGTATTTTCAATTGGTCAAAGAGTTGATCAGATGGGAAAAGTGTGAAGAGAACATGATTGAGGGAACTGCCAATAGAGAGCCCAAGAAGGATATATGCCATTATGCTATTGTCCTAAAAGTTTTGTTTCAAAAATGGTTTCCAGTTCAAAGAGTAAAACCACAAGAGAAAAAGAAATAGAATGAGTAGCCACAAGAGGACAAGAGGAGGAAAGAGATTCTAAGGGAAATGTTTATAAAAAATAAAAGACCTCTGAACCCTGCACATGTTTTTTAAAAAAACAACAAAAAACAAGGATAACCATAAGAGCAGTTTTTAATGTCCTAATCTAATAATGGAGAAGAAAGGGAAACTCTACTGAAGAGGTAGAGAAGACAAAAGGACACTACAATGAAGGGCAATGTTAACTTTTAACAAGTAACAAAATTGCTAAAAAAATAACAACAATAGCAACAAAGACAAAAGGAGAATTCTATGTGTCCTAGGTCCAATATAAAACTACAAATCTCTCCAAAACAAGAGAAGATATCAAATGAGCAAGAGCATCAAAGATGGCTCAAAAGGGAGCCACAATCGCAAGCCCACGAGGGAATAGAAGAATAGATATAGGAGTTGGAACCAAATTTGCCAGGTGTGCAACAATTTGCTCCAATACAATAGAATATGAAAGTATGCTACCTTCAAGACAAGGTTCTATTACACGAACAAACATTTTTGGAAATATTTAAATTTCACATAGAAGTTTAAATTCTTCAAATATTAGTTCTAGGGGACAAACTCCTAGATTTCATACACCAAGGTCTATGCAAGGACTAGAAGTAGAATTGGATGAACACATGAGAGCTGCTAGTATGTTTCAATAAGTAGCAGAGTACAACATACAAATGACCAACATTCTACTTAGATTTTCTGATTCAAAAATAAACAGATCACAAAGGAGAAGGACAAATTTGTTCAGAATTTGTAGGGGGCTTTGGAGAAGGAATAGAAGTTCAAAACAGGGTTGCAAGTGAAACTAGATGAGAATAATGAAGTATTGGCAAAACTGCAAACAACTAGATAGAAGATCAATGACATAGAGAGGCACAATAAGGATTTGGAGAAGATCATAGTAGATAGGGATTCTTTGTAAACAACTTTGATGCAAATGGATGCTAGTTATTGGAAGTTGAAGACAAAGAAGGATTCTTTGAATGTGGAACACAATAAACTTAGAGAGATTACAAGAATATGGAGTAGACTTTTTTGAAGCAACAAAGGAGTTAAAGGAGCTTATAGAGGATATTGGTAATGTATAAGAATCCAAAAATGAAATACAAAGGCAATCTAAGCAAAGACATGCATAGATGGATAGAAACTTGCAAAGGCAGAAAATTGTTATTGAAAGGTTACAATAGATTCTGGAGTAGGCCAAGGGCATCAAACCTTTCAATTATGACAATGTCTTCAAAGAAAACAATGAACTTAAAAAGCAACACAGTTTGCTTTCGGTAAAATTCAAGGGGGTGAAAACACACTAGAGTGGCTAAGTTTCCGTGGATTAGAGTCCCTTTTCAAAGTCCTTTCTAGTGTAATTGAAAATTGATTTAAAATATGAATATTTATATTATATTGAAAATAACATTTTTTTCCATTTCCAATTTCAAGTCATGATGCTCTAAAACATATAAAAAATATCACACGAATTTTTTTAAATATATATTTTTAAATGCTTAAAAAGGCGTTTAAAATAATTATTGTTTTTGGGATTTTGAAATTTTTGTAACATAATAAATTAAAATCACATTCCATTCCTTCAATGGATCTTTATTTTCTTAAACATAATTCACTTAATATCCCAAAATTTCAAACACATAAGATTAACACATTGTAAAATAAAAGTCCATATCCATGAGTTTCACATGGCATGACAAAATTTGTTGCTAAGATTCAAAAGTCCATTATTCATTAAATATTTACGATTTTGATTTTTTTTTTGCATTTTTAAAATGTTAACTCTATTAACATTACATATGTGAATCCCTTTTTTGATATTTCAATGAAAATATTAATGTTTTATATTTAAATTTCAAAGAGATATAAAAAAAACTACAAGTGTCACCTAAAAAGGGACAGCGTAATGTGCTTTCACCCAAGGCATTGACTATGGAAGAGAAGGATGTAGATCTTTAGTGGGATGCAGTGTAGGATATAATTTAAAAGGATGTAAAAAAAGTATGTAGAATGTATGAGAGAAATGAAAAGCTCTATAGACATAAAATATCTTAAATAAAAAAGGTTTTACCATCATTCTAGTATGAACCTTTAGTCCTAACTCTAGAACCAAAAACTTTAAATGAAGAAAAAGAGAAAAGACAGACTGATGGTGCAGGACCATTAGAAACAAAAACCAAAGAGGAAAAACCATCAAACCTCATAGGAGGAAAAGATAGTTCCTAAAGGGAAGCTGATGGTATGAAATATATATCAGAATAAACTTTAAAACCATTAAAATCTGTTCCGCAGGAGGTTAGTAGTTCCCAAAAGTATGGATCTACAACTACAAAAATAAGAGAGTAGATATAAACTAAAGAACACATAATTGAGGAACTATAGGAAGATCATATTGATCTAACATCAAAATTATAACAACAGGGGTAGTCATAGCAATAAATATAAGTCACATCAAAGTTGTAGTCACAAAAATAGATAGTAACATATTAACAAACAAATGCACAACTGCCAACAAAGGTACAAGAAGTACAATAAAATTTTTTGAACACAATAGAAAATTAGCCTTTGATTCAATATGAAGTATAGCAAGCATGGATAGATTAGGATGTAGTACAAATAGATCAGATGTAATATAGCAAGATCAGTATCAAATTTTTAACCCATAGGATCAAGAACAACATTAGATTTAACTTTCTTAACATATTTCGATCCAAAATTTTGGGATGTAATTCAAAGTATGGGTGGGGTAATGTTAAGGGAGTAATTAATCATTGCAGATAGTTAATTAGTTAATATTTACTTACCTAGTTACTTTTCTAGGATTTACTAGCTAATTTACATAGTTTTCATCACCATTTGAATTTGAATTGACCATAGGATTGTTTTAAGGTGATCATTTTTGGCAAGACACAAGAGGAAGATGATTGTAGAACATTGAGTTGGGAGAATATGGAATAAATGCATTGTTTTCTAAAAAAGCTTAAATTCCATAACCAGATTTGTTGTTTTGATGTTTTTGTCATATTTTTCATGACTAGATTAAGTTTTTGAACTTATATATGAATAGATCTAAATGAGCAGATACAAAATAATTTATTAAGTTTGAAACCACCTCAAGTTTGTGCAACTAGATGCAATTATGATGCAATTAGATGTGATTATGATGCAACTAAATGTGATTATGATGTGACTAGATGTGACATAATTATCCTAGGTATTTTTTAGCCTAAGAATGCTTAGATTAACCTAGGTTGGGTTAGTAAGTAGGTTTACAAACTAGTTCATCTTAAGTCAATTTAGGGAGTTCTAAGTTTAGGCTAGGTTGGTAGGTAGTAAATAAATCAACCTAGGTCAACCTAGGATGGCTAAAGTTAATTCAAGGCTAAAAATTTTGAGCTTTATAATGTTTTGTTAAATATAATTAGTATAAAAAAATGTGGTAGTGTAATGGATAAAGACTTGAACCCCAAAATGAAAGTGAGGGGTTCAAATCCTCACTCTTGCAACCTACAATACCTAGGCCATTTGGCTTAGGTTAGGTAATTTAGTGTAGACTTTTTGGGTTAGAAGTCTGATGTTTGTTTTTAATTTAAGCCACCTAGCCTAGGTTAGGTAGCCTAAGTTGCCTAATATAGGTAGCTAGCTTAGCTAGGTTAAACTAAATTGATTTTTGGCTAAGCAAGTTAAGCTAGGTTGTTTTGTTTAGCTAGGTTAAGCTATGTTGACTTTTGGCTATGTTAGCTACATGGGTTAAATTATGTTGATTTTTGGTCATGTGCAATGATTCATAACATATTTATAGATTTTTGACACATGTCATCCATCCATCAAGGCATCTTTTGTAGCATTTAGTCAAATAAAATGATTAAATTGAGATGGCAAGCACTTTACATGTCATACCAAAGTTAATGATGACATGAAATTTCATTATTATAAAAAAATTTAAATTGAACTTCCCTTGCGATTAAATGGGTGAAACAACATAGGTTTAGCAATTCACTAATCACTAGTCACATATGTCCCTTCTGACTAATATGTAGTTGTAAAGGTTAATTGCAAAACCCAAAATGTGTTGTTATGTGTGATGAACTAGTCTTGAGGTCCCTAGCTCCTATTTGATGTTCTGATTACATGTATTAATTTGACACAAGCTATGGAAGCTAAGATGGGATAGGTTGTTGATGTGATCAATGTTCTTGACCCATTTGATTCTAAGGTGATCCTCTTTCAAAATAACATGCAGGCTCAAATTTTTAAGGTGATCAAACCTTGTATTTGTTTCTTGATAGCTTATGATCCACATCAAGTCCACAGCATGTTTGCCCTTATGTTTTATTTGCATTGCAAGTCTTTGTGAATTTTAGAAAATTATGTGGGATGGGGGAATGTTATCCATCTTGTTATTAAGTGTGATGCAAGAAAGATATTTCTTCTACTAATGATCATTTTTTATGTATTGAACCCTACTGTCCAAGCATATGTAACCCGAATTGATGGATCATATGTTAGAATTGTTGTTGTTAAGAAAGAAAACAATAACATCTTTGGTGTTGGTGTTTTTATTGAAGAGTTTTCCCATGCTCTTGTTGTAAGGGAGTTATTTCTATTCAAGAGGTTGTCCGTAATTCTAGTTACATGTGTTGATTCAATTCCCAAATGTTGGCTTCCTTACCAAACAAATCCTCAGAATTTTGGGATCACAGATTGAAATTGAACTTGTGTTTAGTCTTGTTAGTGTGTTGATAGTTCTCCAACATTGCCAATTACAAGTGGAAAACTTAGATCATATCATCATTATTGCGAAAAATTGGTTGGATGATCCGGGCAAATGAATTACACACGACATAAAGATATGAAGGATTCTATGATAGTTGAAACTTCATTAGGTAAAGACAATTATGATTTGATTGAAAAAGTAGATTTTTGAACAATTGGAACTAGATGGTTGATTAGGTTTTACATGGTAAGATTTAGAATCATTTTTTTACCTTATTATCTTTTTTTCTTTTGAAAGCTTGTTGAAGATTTTAATCTTTGTGCCATTGTGAATTTGCAAGTCACTATTGGAGTTCACCAATGACAAGGATGGTGTCTTGGTTGTGTTTTATGGAGTTTGGGTGTTTATGTGGTTTCATGGGGCGTATGTGGGGTGTGGTTGGGGCAAGCAGCTTGTGTTGCATTGGGCAAAGTCTTGTAAAGGACCAAGGTTCAACTCCTTCACAAGTTATTAGTGTATTCAAATTTGTGTGATTGCAAACAAAATTTCAAACATAAAAAATTTATGGGTATCTGTTGTGCATGTCCTTTTGTTAGTTTGACTTTGACAACAAACAATATCCGGTCAAAGAAGAAAGATGAACATGAATTCATATCCATCTTGACACATATATGTGAAAAAATTCAATGCATATCTTTATGTTTAGTTTTTAGAAAACATATGTTATATTGGTATTCTATAGTATGCCTCAAAACTTGATATTTGAACAACACTAGTTAATACACTCTAACATATGTGAACCCTTGCAAATTAACACACATGAAGATTGTAAGTATTTTATTATTTTGACTAAATGTTGTTTTGTATATCTAATGAAACACACAAAATGGAAACATTCTACAAATTTCTCATATAGGACTTTGTTGAGAAACAAACCAATCAAAAATTTAGAATATTGGGATTTGATTAAAGAGGTGAATATAAATCAAAAGAATGTACCAAATATTTCCAAAAGGAGGGCGTCAAGAGGGAATTCACCCAACATACACGACTCAACAAAATAGTCTTCAAAAAGAAAGAATAAGACATTAATTAAAGTTGTCTTAGTTATGTTAACATATGTAAATTTACCCAAAATCTTGTAGAAAAAAGCTTTGATGACTACAAACTACTTGTAAAATAAGAGTCTCACTAAAAAGAAACAAGACATCGGCCTAATTTGTCTTGCTTTAAAATATTTGGATGCAAGGCTCATAAATTAAATTATAAGGAAACAAGGCAGGTTAGATGCACATTCAATTCAGTGCATATTCTTTGGTTGTAATGAAGAATACAATGCATGCAAACTTAGGCGAGCCTTTAGATGAGGGCCCATGACCAAAAAGTGGCAAATCAAGGCTAAACCTACATGGCACCATTTTGGAGGGAGAATCAATTGGTTCATACCAGAAGAAAAAAAAAGGCTACAAAAGAGAGCACGTGACTTGAAGAACCAAGATGCAAACTAGGGTCCAAGGCAGGGTCCAACTTAAGCATCCAATTTGCTCCAAACGAGTCCAAATTGGTTCTAGGAATTTGGACCCTGGACCCATCTAAAGTGGGCCTCATTCTACAGTTTTTTTGGGGGTCCTTGACTTTTCCTATTTTCTCACCGTAAAGAAAAAGAAATACCACCCCCACAAGCCCTAACATTACATTTGCCCATAGTTGATAATGCACTCAATACAAGAACACTGCTACATTTTCTTCCCTTCAGTCTGCCCTCTGCCCTGCTTTTTTTCACCTCATCATGTTTTACCCATATTACCCTTTGTGCCCAAGTGGCAGGTAACATGCCAGGTACCATGTGCTGAGGGTCTTGTAGCATGTTATATACTCTCTAGCACCTGTACATGCCCCAAACATGCCTGACATGGACCCAAAATATACCTAGAAATGCCAAGGTGACAAAGAATTGGGTGAGATGTTGTTATGAGTGTTGGCCAATTCTTCCATAACAAGTGCCCTAGGGAGTTTGGGCATCAAAGGATAGAAAAGCCCCAATTTGGACTATGTTGTGGACAAAAATTCAAACAATTGGATTTGAGTTTCGCCAATATCAGCTCATGCCAGCTAGGGTGAACTAGCACCTACATGGTGCCATCACCTTCTTATGTGAGGCCTCTTTGCATTATGCTGCTGTCATCACAGTTGCACACAATCTAACATGATCACAACAGCATAATGCAAAGTTGCTGACATAATAAGGTTTTTTTCTTGCCCGATGAACAAGAGCTTTCCATTGGAGAGCTTCAATCGTCTTGAAACTATGTAATCAACCAATGTTAGGAACTTTGAGAACACGTTCTCATGTGAGGAAAAAAAAATTGCACATTGTGGTGAGTCAACTGTCAACTTGTTGTTATCACAGCAGCCTAATGGAAAGATGTCCTTAGTGTAAGATAAAGCCCCGGAAGTGAGGACATTCCCCAAACACTGAGCCTACAAGAAGGTATTAAGTAGGCATAAGATCCCTATGGCTCATAAGGAGTGGGTGAACAAACCCCAAGAGACCCCCTTTTAGGAGGGATATTCATAATACTTGGTGCCTCCAAATATATAACAAATCTTGAAGTCCTTTACCTGGTTATATTTAGGAAATGTTAAATTTGGACTAAAAGATTTTGATTTAGTCTAAGGACGAGATATTTCAAATTCTTAGAAGCAGCCCCCCGAACCAACAGACTTGAAGTATTTTTCATTTTTTGTCTTTTTTCAAAATAGATATTCATGGTCAAGAGTGTGCCAAATGGAGTTTTACAATATCTCTTTGAACTTTGAAGGCAATTAAACAATGAAGAAGCAAGGATTTTAGACTTCAAATGCTTACCTTGTCAAACCAAACTTTGCATTGGCGATTAGTTTGGTAAAGCCTGTGGTCTTCAGAATTGGATGTATACTTACATGTTGTGGTGAATTTTTGGTTGCTTTCCAAGTCTGGAAAGGATTTGTTTGGGTTCTTGGGTTGTTTCCTACTCCTACAAGCCCCCATGCTTGCCTGTGCTTTACCATGTTCTTATGGGTCGCAATGCATTTGCCACAAGTTCTTGTTAGGAACCACTTAGTCCAATGAGGGAGGGTTTTTAAGCCAATTTTTCTCCAGTGTGGCAATATATATTTTAAATGGTAAAAAAAACCCTGATTCAGGTTTTCCTAGCATGGCCAGACTTCAGGGATTTTTTTCTTTTTTAATAATTGCCAGATTTTCATATTAAGTTCCAGTAGGGTAGCAAAACATGTAGAAGGATGGTTTTTTTTTCCCTTAAAAAAAAGAAAGATTCCTCTTAATTGTCTTAAAGACGATCACTCCTTGAAAGTTCAATTACATTACAAAAATTGATAATAATAATAATAATAATACTGAAGTCCCTGGTCATATAATTTGGGGAAAAGTGAAGAGAGTTGAAGGTGTTCTCACATCACCTTATTACTCTTATGTTATTATCACTATGTAACTTTTTATTGGAGAATTGAGATTGGTTAGAAAGCCAAGGTTAAGGTTGTTTTGAAATTCAATTACCATGATTGATTACGTTTTCCAATTTAAAACTCAAAATAGATGAAGGTTTTTGATTCATTCAATTCGTCTTTCAAAACAAAAGGATTTTGAAGTTGGTCCAAACTGATACTATTTGAAGGGTACATGAAGTGTTTTTCTGAAATCTTGCATTACATGAACTTATGTGCAATATCATGTTGCAATCCATGTAGGGTTTTGTCCTTTATTTGGATTTAGGGGGACATTTCAACTTTAATAGGTAGTTTATGTTCTTCTTTTATCTAAAGTCCTAGCTTTTTTTCTTTAGTCTATTCGGACGCCATGTCATCCATATCTTAAGAAGATTATGGAATTCTACGCAATTACTAAACGATTGTGAAAGAGGACACCCTCCCTTCTTTCTATCTTAAGTTATTTGTTACTGTTTAGAGTAAAGGTTGGTGTAGAGTAAATTAAAACCCAATGTTTGCAAATGAAGGTTTGCATTAAAAGTGTTGTGCTAATCTTTGTTAATTAATAATAAAAAGTTGCTTCCCCACTTAATGGATTAGATTGTTTTAGCACAAAGCATACATGGCCTGAAGTTTGAACAAGTGAAGAAAAAAAAATTCCACTTATTGGTTGCAGTGTTTTTTTAAAAAAAAAAGTTTTCTCATGTCACAACCAAAGTGGCAATAAGCCATAAGAGGATTTAGCTAAATGTGGCTACAAGACAAATAGAAAAGGAGAAAATTTTAAGAATCCAACTATATAATGGCGACCTACTACAACACCTATCTGAAAATGGCTATTTTTTAGAAAAACAGCTAAAAATTCACCCAAATCTTTCCAAAAAAAGTGGCGATTCAAAAATCCTTTGAACCATGTTGCTAAGCCCTAAAAAAAAATTCGCCACAAAAAAAAATCACTGATGGGTTGACAATTGAGAGTGGTGCTACCTAAAGTTCATGGTTGTTGACTTGATATTCTGTATTTACCACTAGATGTGGGTAGGGCCAAAGCAAGATAACCGTCCCTAATGTTACAAATTCTGCTTACAAATTTTATTACACTTTGTAACAATACCTTACACCAAAATGTCCTAGGTCAATAAATTTTACAAATTTATAGTCATGAGAAGTTCTCTATCTTGTAACATGCCCTCTGAGTATACTATGAAATAATGGTCAGGCTTTTATGTACCAAACAACAGGCAGATGATGGATCCCTCACACTGGATTCTGCCGGGCAAGCAATCACTAGGGAAGCCTGGTGGCTGCAATGACAGAATTGGCCACCAAGTTACCATTCCATGGCATAAAGAGCTGAAGGAACGAATCCCAGACATTGACAGTCAAGGGAACTCCCTAAACAAGTGTGTTTCCTCTGATGGCCGATTCTGCCTGGAGAATCAGGCTATAGGGACCACATAATCATTCCCTTTTCTATAGACAATTTTAGTGAAAGCATATACACAAACCTCATATTTTCACAATGCAATGTATTGTTGGAGGAGGTGGACACTTGAGAGCCTCACCTCAAAGGAGAAATTAGTGGGGTTGAAGCTTCAAAAATCTAATGAATTTTGGCTTAGGTTTTTAAGTACTCAATGGGTATTAAGCATAGGTTTTTAGCCTTTCAAAATTGGGTGTCATCTTGTAGGCTTGAAGGGAGTTGTAAAATAATGGGTTTAAACTTTACACTTAGTCAAGTTGAGATGCATATTTAAAATTAATGTATTAGTTTTTTATACATTCATAGGCTGAAAAACATTGGATTGTTAACCTTATTTTGATGTTTAACTAGCCGATGTGTTTGAGTTTCATGGAAGTGGTTTTTGCACTTAGATTATATGGACTAAGATGAAAACTCAAGTTATGTAGTTAGGGTTAAAACTCACATATGGATGTTTAGGTCTTTGTGATTCCATTTGCATCTACAAACCATTAGCCCTTAGGGCCTTGGCATAATGAACAAAAAGCCCTTCTCACATTTGTAGTCCAAGGTTCTTCAAGTTTCTTTTATCAGGTTGTGAATTGGTGCATGTTATTTAATGGTTTAGTTTGTAACCATATACCATAGTACCTTGGTAGCTTTGACATCAATTACATTATTTTCAGAAATGTTAATTTTTTCACAAAAAAATCCAAAGAAAAAAGTTTGTGAAAAAAAAAGAATATTTTTAATATTTTCAAATATAATATTTGTTAACATAGAATATTCAAACTAAAAAATAAAATTGATATTGAAATGTTGGTGCTACAGTTGGGGACTAACAACTTTGTACATTTTGTTTGCTTTAATCTTTACCTATATTTGAAAGATTTGGTGTGATGCATTAACATGGTGTTATTTTTTAAACAAGATACATGGCATGTGAAAACATGAGTTACTCAAATCTTTACTTGTGAATTGCATAATAACACTTTTATTTACTTTTTTCTCCCTGTGTATTTTCCACACAAGAAATTTTCTTATATTCCTAGTGGATAGTTATTAGTTAAGCATATGAAATGATAATATATACACAAGGATTGATTTTATTCAACTTTGATGTTGTTCATGGAAATTTTGGATTTTCAATGTAGGCCTTTTGACAAACTACATGTAATTTTCTAGCAATTGTACTTTTGCAAATTTTCATTATGCAAAACTATCTAGATTCATTTTTGAGTTTGTATTTGGATATGTGAAGTTCCATAGTTTCCAGCAAAGAAACAAGACATGGGAATTTGTTTTATTTTATATGTAAATTCTACTAATTTTACTAGTTTTTTGTTCAATTTCACCAAAATTTTGATATCAAAAAAAGAAAAGAAAAGGGGGGGGGGGGGGGGGGGGGGATGGAGAGAAAAAAGCATGTTGAGGAGCTGTAGAACAAAATTGTGTATATTTAATATTGTATTGAACTTATGAGTAG
>Ga0116229_10001836_pt1 | contig 33940 bp, 19 predicted proteins | sample S1TSphgellanicum_3_FD_87313 | JGI IMG/M metagenome (GOLD analysis project Ga0116229, IMG submission 87313) | Host-associated microbial communities from peat moss isolated from Minnesota, USA - S1T2_Fc - Sphagnum magellanicum MG | ecosystem: Host-associated > Plants > Peat moss > Unclassified...
AAGCTTAAACAAAACACATTGTTCTTGCTATGAAAAAAAAAAAGACAACAAACATACAATGTTATATTTATATGGGACAAAAGACCTAACTTAAACCCTAAACTTAACTTTAAACCTAACCCTAAACCTTTTTCTATTTAATATTGACTTTAAGTAATGAATATGGTCGATTTCAACTTAACATTAAAAGATCATATCCATGGTTTGTTAGCTAAATTATGGTCTAATAATGAACAATACATCAATAGCTTTGACATCTTATAATTTAGTTATTGATTTTTAGTAACTTTAATTATGGTTTATATCTACCATTAACCATGGATATTAATGAGCCATGGTTTGGCGACTAGATTGTGGTCTAATAATGAACAAAAGATCAATACCCTTGGCATCTTATGAATGTGAATTATGCACCTCATGCTTACACCTAAACTTTAAATATCTCAACCTGGATTTGAAAGATATTAATACATAAACCTTAAATTTTTCTCCACTATTTAACCATTATTTTCATTTCACTCAAATATATTATTATTATTTGTTAAACATCAACTTTTTTATCATGTACATAAAAAAATAGACACACATAAAGTCAAATTTGAATTTTTTTTTCCTTTTTTGGTTAAATGTATTAAATGTTAAAATTTTAAATATATGTATTTTTGTTCTTTCAATTAAACTTTTGTGTTGAAATTTTTCCACTCCCCAAAAAAAGATTTATTTTTTTATAAAAGATTTTCTTGAAAAAAGATCTTGATTAAGTCACTATATCACAAAAGAAAAAAAGACCAAAAAAAAAAAACATACCCACATGCTTTCTCCAAATACCCCATCCCACACCACCAAAAGAATAATTCCTTTGAAAATTAAAAAAATCCCACTTTCTTGCCTTGAAAAACAACCAAACTTCACCCTCCCATGCCACCCAAGAAACAACCCTTTGGGATAGTCCCCATCCCAAGAAAAATTCACCCGTCCCAATCCCTTTAAAAAAACCTCTTTTGGAAAGGGGTGGAATTACCCCATCTTCCCCTCTTCACCCAAAAAAAACCTTTTTGAAAAAGAAAAGAAAAATCCTAACCCCTCCTTCCCTTTTCTTAAAACTCCATTTACAACTTGTAATTATTTCAATCTAATTGAATTATCTCCTCCTTATACCCATTGAAACCCCATAATAAAAAGGCAAACCCATGAAAAAGGGGGGGGAAAAAAAAAACTTAACCCTTTTGCTCTCCTTAAATTTTTACCTATGAACCCCACTGTACACCCACCCAACTTCATATACTAGTGTGTTTGTTCCATGCATGCTTGTTAAAGCCTAAAATCATACATGCATATCTACTATTATAGGGAAATAATAAAATTTTATAACATAACAAGCAACAACAATACAAATAATAATAATAATAAATTAAAATCAATTAAAAAATCAATTTCATCATGATTTTTGTTATTAAATCTTCATCAAAGCCTTATTGAAGGTTTTAAAATAACATCAAATTAATTTAAAACATTTATATCTCAAAAAGTATATATTAAAATTATATTTATTTTAAAAATGACATGTTTTATCTTAATCAATTCTTGCATAATTTTTCAAATCTCATTTCAATAAGATTTAAAGGAATTGAAGCAAATTATTTGTATGTTTATCAAACAAATTTCATTTAAAAAATTAGTCATATGAATTATTTTTTACATTTCATAGTGATAGGAAACTTCATGATACAAAAAGGCAAGTAACAACCCAAAAAGAATAAAATGTTATAAAGACATGGTTAAATCAATTACTCAACATTCATATTTTGAAAAGAAACCCATAAAGTGGATGGGTGGATTTCAAAACAACCCATCAATTGGATGGTTGCACCCAAAATCTACACATGCCCATCCATTAGCTTGGGCCAATAAAAAACTTACACACAAACTTATAACCTTATCCATTCAGCCAACTTTTGATTTTTTGACCCCTCTTCCCACTTAGAAGGTGTTCCCACAATGCCTTTATAAGACATAGCCAATAAAAATGATACATGTACAATATATGACTTAGACACACCAAAGTGCATACATTGATGCTTATGAAAAAATGAATCACCTCAGCTTGGTCCCACAAGATGAAGATTTTTTGAACTCATGAATAACATATATGCCACATTTTACAACTTGTATGAAGAATAGTGGTTCAAATTCAAGTTGGTTTGATATTTCGATAAACAATTTTGTCCTTTTCTACAAGCCAAATCCAATAAGATAATAGTGAAAATAAACATTTTTATTTTTTTGGAATTAACTTGTTTTAATGTGAGAGGACTATGATTAAGACATTTTTAGTGGAACCATGTTTGGTCATTTTGGTTAGTCACATGTTTCACTAGGCATTATTCTTTAAATGAAAATTTTGAGGTCCCAAAATTAATGATGTGGACTAATGACCCAATGTCATTTACCCTAACCTATTTATTTCATATCAACACACCGTATTAATATCTTAAATATATGTCAAAAATACTTGTACCCAAAGTTGAATATGTTTTGGCATCCATATTTTAATAGTTAAGATAAATTTGAGTTAAATTTTAAATTATGTTAGTTTTATTAAATTAAACAAGGTGTCTCCCAAGTTCTCTTTCTTTGGGGTGATAATGAGGTAATTTGATTGGCCCAACATAAGAAAAAACAACTTTGGAAGCTCCCCAAAATATCATTTTTGTGTGAAGATGGAAATTTTTTATTTGGCCCACCTACATAAAAAGGCGAAAATTTTGCACAAATCACATGCAATAAAATTGGGGATTGTTAACATGTGGTAGAAGTGCACGTGTTAGGAGCAATAGGTGTGGCAACAATATATTTCAAGTGGAAGACCCCCCCCCCCCCAACATTTTAGAGGGCCATAACTTTTATGTTACTTAATAGAATTAAATGATTCAAAAGCCTATTGGAACACCCAAAGATGAGCTAAAAATTACCTTGAGATTCCATCACCAACTAAACATCAATCATGACACCATTTTCTTTTGATGCATTAAGTGTTCACTTGTAACATGGTTTTTTTATTAAAGGATGAATTAAACGTTTTGATTCTTGCATTTTGACATGGAATTTGGTCTTTAATTTTTTTATTCCAAAAATTCGAAAAAAATCCTTATTTTTTTAATTAAATGAAAAATAAATGCATATCCCTTTTTTACTTTAAAAAATTAATATTGTATACATGCACCCAACCTAATGGAAATTTTTGAGTGTTAATGTACCTATATCCGATGAGTACATATATTTCTTGAAAGTATATACTTTTACTCAAGGATATATCAAAAAATATATACCCAAAAAACATTGATGTGAACTTTGGTTTCCTTAGAAACCATCAAATGTGTTTGCCAACCAACTACCAAATGTCATTGTTGAACAAATAATGTCAATGATTAGACATATCACATTAATACAAAATCATTTTTCGAATTCAAACTTTAACATGTGTTCTTTTTTTCATGTTTTACTCAAATGAAATAAGGGAAAATTGATTTTGAAAATAAATTCCAAAGGTAGACTTGTATAATCATTTAACACCTTAAATTTCAAGTCATTTCAACAAGATGCATTTGAATTTCATACATACAATGAACCACTTGAAACCATAAACTCTAGATAAATCTAAAGAACATACTTTTGGCCATAATTCATCACATTTTATTAATTTATTATAGTTAGTAATATTTTATACTAAATTAAAATTAAAATTACTATATTATGTCAAAAAATACTTTAATTACATTAATTTATGATATACTAATGATGACATGTTTAAAATATTAAATTTACTAAATATAATCATGTATTGAGATACATTATCACATGTAAAAGACTTTTCCATGTTATTGAATGTGTTACCATTATATACATTTAATACATACAAACTTGTTGATATATATATAACCTTAGGATCACATAAGTTGCTACAAACTTGTAATCCACCCCCAAGCTTTAGCCTACTTGTAAGTAATGTACTCAAAGTGCAAAAAGTTGCTAATAAACTTCCCATCATTACAAATGATGTTACTTTTGCAAAATTATGCACACATCTAGTACATAATAGACACGATATTTTAGTGAAAATGACTTGACTTTACATGATGAAGATTGAATTTTCATCTTTATTTATTTATAAATATTTATCCAATATTGAGATTTTCAATCTAAAAAATTAATCACTTTCTAGTTTGATTATTAGTTTTTAGTAGTGAATTAGTTTGACATTATGACTATTTAGTAATAAAGTTTTCATCCAAGGTGAAATGGCATAAAGGTGTGATGACCTAGTTCATTTTTAAGGCCCCATGGTGAATTGGCTTAATAGATTATAACCCTATTTCCTACTAGTGTGCAATGTGATGTTATTTTGAATGTTGGGTGGTTCTTTGATTTTTACATGCCCATAAAACCTAAAACCCATCAAATTAATCTATATGATATGATGGCAATCCAACCCATTACTTGTACAATATTTTTCATATTTGTATATGAAAATGTTAGGTTGCAAGTTGTTACATTTGGAGCACATATACCTTGATGGGTGAGAATTGTGTCACATTGGCAACAAAAACTTGTTCTGTGTGAATGTACACATATGTAATGATATTGATACTAGGCAAGAGATGGAAAAAATCACTATAACATTTTTGTGGTTTAGGAATGAAGCCTTTTATTAACTTTTCAAATTACCAATTAAAAAGAAATTATGATTATAATTTCCATGCTATTGAATAACACAATGAACATAGTGACACCAATTTACATCTAGAAACTAGTGGAAAGTTTTATTCTTTGTCAATAGACACCAAAAATTAGTTAAATTATAATAAAATTGGACATTTAATTGCATGGGATAGGATTTCAATAGGACAAGATTGCTTGTTGTGTATATTATTTTCCATATGATGGTGAATTGTTTTTTGAAAATTTTTAGATGGGATCAAAAATAATATTTCAAATATGTTTGATCATTATTCTTAACATGAAAAATAAAAAATAAAATTGTAAACTCTTTAGCAAATTATTAAGAATAATGTTTTGAATTCAATTAAGCTTGATCAATGTTTTTGATACTATTTAAAAGTTTAAAATTTTCCCAAAGACAAATGATGTACAATAAATGAAGAATAATGACCTAAATAATCTACATGTTTGGTCATTGTTCTAAACATGTTGTTCCCATACTCCTTTCCCAACTTAAGTTCAAGGAATATTGTTTCAACGAAGTTAGATTGGAGTATTGTATTGATGTTGATCAATGATCAAAATTCAGTAAAACATGAGAGTACATCAATACACAATAAGGTAAAAGCATGGTAAAATAAAATTTTAAAATACAAAATTTGTTTTTGATCTTTTATCATGCATTTAGAAAAAAAATAGCATCGAAATGGGTGGAAATACAATCGAAAATCTTTCATCACCTCTTTTACATTTATAATAATCTACTCCCAAAAACATTTAAGTGCAAATGAGTTCCCAAAGTAAATGACAAGTATCCCATAAACAAATGAATTTTTTTATTTGGGGCCTTTAGCAATGATTTTTTGGGGGCTAAAAAAATTAGGGTGAAATGGCCATTAAGTTTACAATCACATAACCAATTTGGGTAGTAATTTATGTAAAATATGTGTAGAAATTAGTGGTGCTTATTGAAAAATTAAAGGAATGGTTTTGGCTAGTACATGTAGATTAAGATTTCAAGGTTCATGATAGTTTTGGTTAATGTAAGGGTTTCATTGAATACTAAAAACATTATGGTGTGTTAATCAATGATTATCAAGATGAATTATGGGTTTTATTGGCTACTCAAAAACTAGTAAGGAAAATTTGGATTTTGTGCAATGCACATGTTCATTCATTTTTTGCACTTTTTCCAATATTGCACTTTATTTTTATAAGTTATTGAAAAATTGCAAACTCCAAAGGTGGAGTTACAAATTCAAAGTGTTAAATTCTAAAACTAGTAGTAAGAACTAAATTCAAAAAGAAAAATTTAAGGAATGTGATTTCTAAGGGGATTGAACCCTAATCTAAAACACCTTGCCCACTACAATAAAAGTTTCTTACCTAAATAAAGGCACATAAAATGTTAACTATTAATCATTTAAATGAACATACAAAATCTCCAACTAACACTACTATAATTCATGGTTTTTTGATTGGGTTTTCTAATAAAAACATAACCAAAATGATAGGTGTCAAAAAGACCACTTTGTCAACTTGGACAAATTGATTTGAATTCATTAGCTTGATTAAGTAGTCAATTTCGACCCTCTTGTTTTAACTAACAAAGTAACTAACTATTTTATTTGTAAACAATGGACCATTTGATTAGGTCAAACCTATGCTTAAATAAAAATAAAATTTTGGGTTATTATTTAAATTTTTAATAAATAAGTAGGTAAGTAAGTAGGTACATAGGTAGTAAATAATTCTAGGTAGGTCAAAAAAGGCGCTATAGTAGGTCAAAGTTAGCCTAACCTAACCTAACTAAACCTCATTGAAGTACCTTAATCTAGTCTACCTACCCTAGACCTTTAAACATGCACATAGGTTGCAAGTACATAAGGAATTAAACCCCAAACATTCATAATGATGAATCAAGTTCTTACTAATGGATTACATCATCAAAAACATTCAACATTTGTTAAGTTTTTTATTTTGCACGTTCATTTCACATCTTTAAACATAATGGTTAAAATTATATGACACTTAGTGACTAAAATTAAACTAAACTTAATGATTAAATCAAGTGGCTAAACTTAATAGGTTAATTTAGTGCTTAAACATAATGGCTAAACCTAGTGGTTGAATCCAATGACCAAACATAATGACAATTTTTTTATTAAACATAATGGTTAAATCTAGTGGCTAACAATAATGATTGAACCTTGGTTAAACATAAATGGTCAAATTTATTGGCTAAACATTGACTAAACATAGTGTTTAAGCCTAATGGCTAAATTTAGTGGTTAAACATAATGATTGAACCTTGTATAAACACAACGATTAAATATAGGCTAAACCTAGTGGCTAAATATAGTGATTAAACCTAGGTTAAACTTAGTGACTCAATTTAATGTTTAAATATACTAGTTAAACCTAGGTTATACCTAATGGTTAAACTTAGGTTAAACCTTGTGGCCAAATTTAATGGCTCAATTTAGGTTAAATTTAATGGCCAAAACTAATAGCTAAACATATTGGCAAAATTTAAGCTATATATAATTTCAAATTTTGGTTAAAATTTGGATAAACCTAATTATTAAATCTAGTAGCTAAAAATAGTGGTTAAACTTAATGGCTACACCTAGTGGCTAAACTTAGGTATGTAAGTGGGTGCATAAGTAAGTAATATGTAGGTAGGTGGGTAGGTAGGTAGTATGTAGTAGGTAGGTAGGTGGGTAAGTAAATAAATAAGTCATGGATGGGTAAATAACTAACTAGGTAAATAGGTGGGTGAATAGGTAGAAGGTAGATACATAGGTAGCAAACCATGTTGCATTTTACTAAAGAACATTAACCATATTAACTAAATGTTCCATTTGACTAAAAACCATTGGCCAACTTTACTCAATGTATATAGTCAAATAAGTCATTATGGTCAATTCGATTATTAAAAAAAAAAGGGTCATTGAAGCCCCTTGCATTTATTAAAATGTACATGTCCATTAGTCAAAAATGAAAAATTAGTCAACTTGAACCTCTTAAAACACCATGATTTGTAGTATTATAACTTATCTAATTCCATTAACAATAAAAAAAAATAGTGGAACCCCATTAAAGGCATGGAAAATTTATTAAATGCAATACTTAAGCCCAAATGTTACTAATTTCCAAAAATCTTATATACAATATAATCATTATCATCACATCAACACTAACAACAAAAAAATGCAAGTGCTACAAATTACCAATTTCTAAAACTCATAGGATAATCAAAATCCTTGCAAATTTCAAGAATGAAAATTGTAATCAGAAATTTTCCCCCTTTAAGTAGCTATGGCTTAAATATAAGTAAAAGTATCTATGACGTAAAAATCTTGTGAAAACATTCCCACAAATAGGTTTAAATGGGTGGTCAAATGATTACGTAGTTTGTCCTCGAAGAAAGATAATATGCTAAAGGGTGTAAGCAAAATAAAGTATGTCAATTGGTCATCCCTACCAATAAGTTAAAGTACATTTGGAATCTTTTGCATTTTAAGCATTTTAGTCATGCCATAAAATTTTGGAGGTATTTATCATATTAAATAAACCATGTATGGTCATTCTTAATGTATGTTATTACTTTCACTAATTTATTTATTTATTGCAAGTTTATTACTCTAGTTGATATTACACATTTTCCAAATCAAATAATTCAAATGATGTGTTACTAATGTTTGAGCCATTATGCACCTTGATACACTTTTTTTGGAATTTGAATTTTTGGATTATGAGAATGTGAAGCCCTTCAAAAATAAACTTTCCATAAACTCAAATTATTTGGCATCCAAAACATATTTTTTGATATGATATTAAAATGCATTCCATGTGCTTAATTCATTAAATCATGCCCCAAACCCTTTCAAAATGCAACTTGTGAGTGAAATTTCCAAATTAATGTTTTTTGACCTACTTTCAATTTACATTTTCACAACATGACCAACTTGCAAATTTTGTAAAGTAAATTGAAAGTAGGTTTTAAGAAAGGTCAATAACTCTTTTGAAACTTTCAAAAACTTCAACACATCACATTAGATGCCTTCATGTAGTTGAAAAGGATAATCATAAAACATCACCTACTTTCTAATCCACTTGTCACAAATTCTTGTTTTTTTTACATTTGAGGACTATTTTTTTGACCTACTTCAACATGCCTTGACCCTAGAGTTGTGTTCATCTTCAACAAATCCCAAAACCTAACACATGGTAAGCTTGACAAGCTTGGCAAAATTGACATATTCAAACATTGAATTAACACTCTAAAAACATGATATAAGTAACCACATGCACTTTAGGTCATGGTTGAATTATTTTGCAATCTTTCTTTATAATTTGTATCATGTTGTGGAATGTGGTTGTTTTAAAGATAAAAATGTATAATCAAGCTTCAATTTGTTAAGGGGAACATGCACCAATAATTTTCTAGCCATTTTTGACACGTAATAGAAAGACACAATGACTTCCACGTGACAAGGGAATGTTGTTTCATTATCTACATTAACCCAATAATGTGGATAAACCATCCCTAAGACATTCATCAACTCTAGATTTGGAAAATGTTGATGCAATTCCTTCAAAAGAATAAAAATATTTTGGAACATTGTAATTGAACAAAACCACAAAATTTTAAAAACAAGAGAGGGTTGGTAGGCAAGGCCATCTTAATGGTTTGTTCCCGAGAATGAACTAGAGCTTGGTGGCCATTGAACCTTGTACCACATTAATCATTGTGATTTAACAAAATTTAAAAGCAATCCATCATAGTTTCTAATCAAGAGGTTATGGAATGTGTTGAAAACCTTATCCTTGAATTTGCATTCAAGATCATTAAACAACTCATACAACTTAAATTCACAAAATATCTTAACATTTTTAACAAACTGAATATCTTTAACAAAATCATAAATATATACACATTTTTCCTTTAGGCATACTGGATTTTATCAAAGTGTGAACCAATTCAAGATGTGGCAAAATGCAACGAAAGCCAAATATAAGCTCCATATCCAATAACTTTTACACACATTGGATCTTGTAGCTTCATTTTCAACCTAATATTCCTAAATCTTTACAACTAGTGTTTTGCATTCAAACATTTCATGCTAGCATGGAAATAACATGGAAATCCAATGGGTTTTTATGTTTAAAGTATTTTGTTACCTCTAGTGTCTAAGAAAATTGCCAACTCCTATAACTCAAACACTCTATTGGGATTTTGAGTGAAGGTGTAAAAATGGAAGGATTGGAGCATGTCTTCTAACCACTACACTACGGACAAAGTCATTCAAGGCTATGAATTGCCAAGTTTGTCTTGTGTGCACAACAATGGATTTCCACAAGAAAAGGATCCACTTTCTCCTTAACTTGCACAAAAAACACCATCCTACACCCAACAAAAACAAAAACACCACTTGCTCCAATAAAAATTAGGTTTTTCATAATCTTAAATTTTGTTAGCCATCCTTGAATCAACAAAGTGTTTCTAGCATTACTTCATAGATATTTTGTATAGTCACACCATCAATGACCATGTCTAAGTTCAATAAAATAGGAACATTGCCTACATTTGTCACTTCACTAAAAAGACAACAAGGAAATGGAGAGTTTTTAATTTATTTTATGCATTGCAAAATTGCATCCTGAAGGCATTCTACGATGGCCCAATAAGCAAATTATCATACTAAAACCTCCTTGACATGTTCTTGATTGTTTGAAATGAAAACATATATTTTAAAGGCTCATAGTTCATTGTTGGAGGACCTTCTTTTAGCAAGTAAAACACCATTGCAAATTTACCTTTTCTTTATCCTTCCTAATATCCCTTTAAACCAATTGATGAACTACATTCATATGAAGATTGGCAACATACAAATTTTCAATTTTTTTATGCACAAAATGTGGACAATAATAAATTGTATATTCTACCATCCTAAGGGTGTTTACCTTGGCTTTATTCCATCATGCATGCTTGCACAAGAAATATTTAAGCTTTGTTGCCAATAAATTTTCCTTGCCTTCACAATGGAAATGCAAACCTTGCAACAAACTTAATTAATACTTTCATCATTGCCAACCTTGGATTTAGCCAAAGGAAATTTCATTAGCCAACCTTGGATTTAGTTGAAGGAAATTTCATTAACCAAATATTTTGGAACATTTTGTGATATTCATATTTTTTCTATTTGAAGTATCTCTCTTGTTAAAACAATTGTACATGAAACACTTGAACATGCTTATCGTTGACAACAATTACAGTGCTAGAGGATGAAAATGCAATTTGAGGGTTACTATAATAAGGTAAAATGTGAGCATTTTAATGGAACTGAAAATGGTCATGTATTTAAAATTCATACGCAAATCACAAAGGAGGCATAATGGGAGTTACAAGGTTGAAAAGCCAAGCTACAAAGATGAAGGTCCATAAGCACCATGCACATTGCATGCATTTTAAACATTACAAACATTACAAGCATTATATGTAAGTACCATGAGCACTATAAGCATTACAAGGTGCAAGCTTCATATATAGATTGTAAACATCGTAAAAGTGACCAATGCCAAAATTGTAAAATCCTTAAATCCAAAAACTTGAAATCATGATTCAAAACCGTAAATTATTGAATGTCAACAAGAATCAAAAGTCAAAACATTAAACACTTACAACATCCAATAAAATTGACTCTCAATGCCCAACAAACTTCACAAACCCAACATGCAAACCAACTAATGAAAGCATAACTAGGAGACTTATTTGAAAATGTATGTTGTTACAACGAAGGATGGTAAATGCATCATTTAATGCATTGTAGAATTGCAATGGTGACCTACATAATATAATCAAAATCATGTATTTAATATGCATAATTACACATAAACGATCATGATTCACAATCTCTAGCTTCCAACTTGTTAAACTCCAAATTCCAAGCTTTTGCCTCCAAAATCTAAAATCAAATTTTTTAGTGAATTGTGTATAAAAAAGCCATAATCTAAGCCTGCTACAAAAGTACCATCAATTGTGGGAAATGATCAAATAGAATTTTTTAAAATTCCAACAAAATTCAAAAAATTTAATATAAAAATGGACACAAAATATAGTATAATTTATTTATGTACTTTAATGACAAAAATTATTGAAATGAAAAAATCTTCTTGAACAACTCAAGAGGTGATTTCCTTAGAATGATTTTAAAAATAAAATGAAGAGATCATTATCTTTAAGATTCTAAACCTTAAATGTTAAGGAAATAATTTGTGATCCATTCTTGAAACAATCATTAACCCTTTGGTAGAAATATTTTTGATTTTGAAATTGGTCAATACCCTTACTAATTCATGTTTTCTATAACAATTTTTATATCCATCTTAGAAAAAAATTAAAATTAAGCCTTAAAGATCATGATTGATGCAAAATGTTTGTGATTGTATTGTAATGTTGTGAGCAACAAACATTCAACTTAAATAATTCATGAGAGTTAAAAAGAAGTGTCATATTAAACTATAACTTGCAACATTGAAGTTGTAGATTGCACAACATAGTTAAGTGAACAATAGGTTTATTATATGTTGTTGGTGATGAGTTCAACGCCAAGGGAAGGGTAAATGGTGAAAATGAAATTAGTAATGAAAATCTTTACAACAATGCGTGTGCTTTTCAATAAAGTACATTTAAATCCTATGATGGAGCTATAGGGGTGCTTTAATGGCAAAATCCACGGGAATAAGAAGCATATGTGACTATTTATTGCGATAATTTTTATTTTTTAAAAAAAGAATAAGAATTGCAACCTCTAACAAGATGTTGAGCAGTGGCAATAAGTTGCCCAAAAAAAACACTTAGCATTCAATACAAATTATTCCACAAAATATATTTATATTAAATTAAGGTATAAAAATCATTGTATTTTTAAATGCCCATTAAATTTGATTTGATTTGATCTTTGTTAGAACATATTTCACACATTTGAAACAAAATATAATAATGCCAAAACATGTTTCACATCTACTTGTATTTTTAAAAACATATTGAAAAATTATTTTACAATGTGAAATTTGAAAATCAATGCACAATAATGAAAATTTGTTGTGTCTTTGATCATTCAAGTAAAACCATTCAATATAGTAATTATTTTATGATGGGTTTTGTTATTATTTTATAACTATGTTTTAAGGAGACAACTAAAATCACAAATTTCATGGGCCACAATTCAACAATAATAGTTGTGTAAATCTTGTTTTTTCATAGGTTTGTACTACTTAAATAGGATAAAACACACATGAAATATGTATAAGTAGGGTGATTTTTTTTCCCTTCATAATTAAATTTTGCACCTTACTTATATGTGTTCCATACATGTTTTAAGCACATGATATGTGTATTTAGATAATACAAACTAATGGGAAAATACATTTCATGTGAGTATTATTACTAGATTATGGTTTTAAAAGTTTGTGATGAAGGTTTGAAAAATGTCCATTTAAACATGTTTTCACCCAAAAATTGTGTCATTTTGCTTCCAAATGATTCACAACAAAATAATAATAAAATAATGTCATATTTTTCAAGAGTGTTTGGTTTAATTTCCCAATTAAATCATAATTATATTAATGTTAAGTTGGGTTTAGGGTTTAGTTCGAATGTGAATTAGTTTTGGAATATTTCATGTTTAATATATAGTCCTAAGTTGTGTGTTCTCAAATCACTTAAATGGCGATTTGAAATTCCAAACACACGTAAAGTTCGCTATCATAAATTTTTAAATTATTTATGTAAATTTTGTTTGTGGACATTGTTGTGTGGATTTTGTTTATGTGTTTTGGGTTTGGATTTCTACTTGTTCAACAAGTGAGTTGTGTTTTGAATCACCAAAGTGCTACCATCCTTAATATTCCCCAATATAGTTTTAAAGTTAAGTATTTAAGGTCAAATCTTGGCTTATAGCCAAGCTTCATGAACTCCTAATGCATCTAGCCATTGATAGGGCAAGTGTTGTCCTTAATGTGATTATAGTGTGTAATGAGAAGGGAATTTTTTAATTAAAGGAGTGTTAGCACGACGATATTGACCCTAGAGGATTTTGTTGGATTCAACTGTTGAACCTTTGATGTTGGGCAAAACAATAGTGGAAGGTTTTGGATTAATTAATATTGATTTCAAACCATCCCTATACCAAATTTTAACATCAATGATTAGGTCAAAGAATGTTTGAAGATTAACCAAACATGAAGTTGTGATCCAAATTAACCCTAACAAACCAATAGTTAGACTATACCATAATGTGAATGGTGGTTATGCATGTTACGTCTTATGACATATTGCTTGGAAGAGTGATTATATACCCCTTAAGGATTACCCTAGATTTATAGGAGGAAATCACATATTACCAACCAAGATAGTAAATAGGAGGCAATCATAGGGATTTGTTGCCATTGAACCCTAAAGCATTTAGGACATTCTAACAAATCAACTATTACAATTAAATTTAAAAACCTTCCCCATGGTTTTGAATTGATGGAAAGTAATGCCCATAAATGTGATGGACTCCATAGTAGTGAATTAATGATGTTAATGGTGGGCAAGATAATGTTCATTTAAAAGTTGATGTTGGATCATGTATGTACCATGGGGAAATGTTTTCAAAATTGCAAGGATCGATCAATCATTACATTCATTAGGCTTGGCACATTTTTTATTTATCCTAATCAATATTATAATTTTTATTGGAGGCATCATTTAGGGTGATTTATGTTATTTGATTTTTCTGTGTGGAAATTTATAGTTATAGGTGTTATGTGGTGACGCATGACATACCAATTTGTTCCCCTTCGTAAATTTTCATAGTATTATGAAAATGATTATTAATCATGGACATGAAAATAACCCCATTGAATATTTTAAATTTAACTATATATTTTGGTAACAAAAACATCCCTTCTCCACCTCCCACTTCAATTTAAGTGTGGTGTATGATAATCACATCAATTGACAATATTCAATTGTATAGCAAATGAAACCAATTTGAAAGAGTATACATTTTGCAACCACACAATGAAACAAATGTCATCATCATATTTGTTTTTGTGTACTTTCACTTCATCATTATTCTTTAATGCATAATTTGTGATGGTGATCTTTCCCCTGCACAACCTTTAGTATCATAAATTTGGAGTTGTTTCCTTTTAATTTCAAGCCTTTTCTAAAACCTTTGAATTTTTTGAAGGAGACACCTAATTTTTTTCTTGCAAAAACTTTTGCTTTTCCATCCATTTATGGGTAACAATGGACATATCTACACGTGTGATTTGATCCACTTATGATTCCAATGAAAAATATAATGATTGACAATGAAACAACATATTAATTATAACATATGTACTTGCCATACCTATAAATAAATGTTTTGATGTTCATGTGTTTTCTTATTGTTTAACAAATCTATAATGTGAATTGCTTCTATTGTGATGGACTTTATATGTTTCAATTTTTTCTATTACATTTCAACACAATGGATGTAATAATAGTAATTGTAATTGCCAAGATAAATGCCCATGTCCATACCACATGATTTGATCACAATGAACCCTGCACATTCCCCTCGTATATATGTTTAAACCGGTCATAGCAAGTAAAATGAAATTTCACATCCATATATAATCGAAGCAAGCCGTTGCATAAGCTTAAAGCCTAAGCCTAGAATTGGAACTTGGGATGGTAAAATGTCTTTTCCTCTATACACATGTAAATAAAACCCAAGAATTTAATCACAAAATGAATATTGTACTAATAAACTTAGAAGCAAACATGGGGATGAATGTAAACATTCATCTTCATTATGGATTAGTGATTTTTTATTCATCTCATATATGGATTAAAAAAATTGTATTGACATGCTTTTAATAAATAAAACTTCCATCAAAGTTTTGGATAATTTTAAAAAATTTATCATTAAGTTTTTATGGATTTTTTTCTCCCATAATTTTAATTAATTAGAGCTTCATGAAACACAATCTAATTCTATATGATATAACATTTGTTGAATAATATAATGTCAATTTCATTATAGATGTATTTCATGGCTATGGTTTAAAATGCCATTATTTTCAAAATGTTTTAACTATATTACAATTATTATGTTAACATCCACCCCATGTTCATTGTTGTTTAAAAATTAATTAATTAAAGTTTTTTTTTTTCCTGAGCATATTAACATAATGTTGTTGATGACAATGGGTTTTCTCCTCCCCCTTTTCAAAAGGTTCCACAACTTCTTTCAAACCTATTTATAAGTGTTGTTGGCAACAATGAGTGTTTTTTTTCATTCTTTGTTGAGGGTGCCATGAATATTTTCAAATTTAACCAATGTTGTTGACAACAATATATCTTGGATGTTTTAGATATTTTTAAATTACATAATGTCATTGGTGATAATAAAATTTTGAAATAAACAAAAATTCAGTTTTAAGCACTTTAATTAGCTTTCTTCAAACAACCTACTATCATAGATGACAATGAGATTTTTTTCAATAATTATTTATTTTCAAGGCACTCCAATTTTCCATGAAGTAAATATGTAATGTTGTTGACAACAATTGGATGGGAGGGGGTGCTACTGATTCCATGACAATATTTCTTAAATTACTTAATATTATTCATGATTTCTTGAACAAAATATAAAAAATATTTTAATCCCACCATCATATTTTCCCCTACCACCACAATTTCACTATCCATCATTATTAAATGACATTCAAGTTTGAAATATTAAAACTTGGACAACAAATGACCATGTATATAAATAGTTTTGAATTTATTTACCTTCCAATCATGGATGAATTTCATTCAATGATTTCTTTATTTAATCCAAATCATAAATGACATTCATCCATATGAAATCAATCATTTATGAACATATTCATCTATGTAGATGATTAAATCATAGTAAACTTGAAGTTCCAAGCTCAGGCTTTATGCTCATGCACAAGCCATTCTCATATATAACCTAATGACAAAAAATGGTTATGCAACATTATCATTGTCCATTGTTATTTAAATTACATGGATATTGTATAAAATTTTCATTTTTTTCCTCTAATGATGTCCTTTCAAAAACTTCTCAACAATTGGTTATTAGGAATATAATTAAGGTTTTGCAAACTAACCTTTGATTCCCTCCTACCAATTGAACTTGATGCAACAATCATAAACCTACCTTAGGGAATTACATAAATGTTTAATGAATTATTCAAATCCTTCAAAAGATTTGTCCAACAATCCAATAATAACATGTGTTCAAATTGATTTGATTTGGGACATGTCCAAGGTTGTGCACTTGCCTATTTCAAAAACATTTATAGAACTTGAATGTGTTGATATTTTAAAGCATTAACATGTCATATTTCAAAATGTCTTGCAAAATTAGGTTGGAATCATTTTGAAAGCTTTGACTATGGCACTTTAAGGGCAACTTTAGACAAGGGTCCAAGGTCCAAGGACTAATGAATTCATGCAATCTTATTGGTCGAAAGTTTTAAAATGGTCCCAAGGCCTTTGAACAGGGTCCAACCAAAAAGTGGCAAATTGAAATTAAACCTTCATGGCACTTGTTTTGGAGGGAAAATCAATTGGTTCAAACCAAAAAATAGTGCTAAAAGGAAAACTCTTAATTTGGAGAACCAAGAATTAGGTTAGGGACCAAGGTACAATCCAACTCAAGGATTAAATTTGCTTATAATCGATCTAAATTGATTCTACAAAATTGGACCTTGGACCCTTGTTTGAAATGGGCCTAAGATGTCATGTAAAGTTTCAAATCAATATAACATCTTATTCCTTTTAAACTTTACTTCAACAAATGTTTATAGTTGAAGTTTGCTAATATTTAAAAATTCTATGAAATTATAATATCAACTTGTCCAAAGCCAAACTATTCAAGTTTTTTGGGGCCTAACAAGCCTCTTGCATTAGAATTTTTAGAGTTGAATTTCTGTAGTATTTTAAAGCCTTAACAAGCCTATTAAATCATTCAAATGTATAGATTTAAAATCCTTTGCCATTTTTAGACCCAAAAAACCTTAATAAGATTTATTTTTTACAATTTAAATCATTTGAATTCTAGGCCCAATAAACCTGCTTTGAATGTTATGTAACATTCATATCATAATGTGTTCACCCTAAACCCTAAACCTTTTATAAAACCAAGGGGAACATTAGTAACTTTAAAAGCTTAAAGCCTAAAATTGAAAAAATCATATTGAAATGTTATAATATAATTACCAAAAATGTAGAGAATATTGTGATACTCAATAAAAATTATGCAACATGGTTGAAAGCATTGCACAAAGAAATTAAAGTTGACAATGTGTTTTTTTTTTGTTGTTTTTTCCCATTAAACCAAAAACCTTCCTTTAATTGCTTTGTTGTGGATTTCAATATGTTAAACATGCAATAGAAAATACTTAAAAAAAACCAATTCGAAATTAATGTTGGAGGAAATATCTAATACAAAATTACATATTTAAGCACCTATTGATTTTTAAATTAATCTTAACAAAGATGGAATAACATCCTTTCAAAATAAGGATGGTGGGGCCTTTTTCTTAAAGAACTATTTAATCATGCTTCTAATTTATCAATATCCTTCACATTTTTAATTCTTAAAGTTCTACAAATCATCATCAAATAACAGAAAGGATAATGGATTATTGTAGCCCCACCTTAAATGCATCTTCACTTCACTAGGGTTTGCTTTTGAAATAGCTAAGGTGCTAAAACCTTAGTAAAGTAGTCAAATTTGCATTTTTGATGATGTATGTCATGGGTCATGTATGTGAAAGCTTGAACTTTAAACTATTATGCACATGGTGATGTGGCCTATTTCATTAATGGTGACATGGTATGTACTATGGAAAAATATATGTAAGCATATGCATCATGTTAAAAATTGAGTATGGGAAGACTTAAAGTCCTAGTTAAATTACAAGTGGTGTAGCATGAGAAATAGTCAAACTATAATAGATCCTTGTTACATGGCAATAACCAAAAAAAAAAAAAACATAAACTTGATTAACTAAAAGGCCATTGCTCATGTATTATGTTGTTGTTAGTGGGATAATTTTATTTGATTATTTAATTAGGCTAGTAAGGCAACCCTCTAAAATTATTAGTAATAGATTTACATATTATTTCTATCAACTTTGAAGGTGACATCAATTAATATAGTTAGTTTTTAGAAGGCAATTGTTAGAAAATCAAATCAATTAGTTTTGTTGTAGGGCATAATTAACATTCGTGGAATTTAAATTTTTTTTTATCTTCCTTGAAACAATTTTTTTTACCTTTTTTTTATGCATAAATGTAATTAGTTGTGTTAAGTCATTTCCATACTCACTAACTGCTATAAGGTTCAAAATTAATTGTCAAGCCTTGTGTTTGAACTTATTTATAGTTGTTTTAAAAATAATTTGAAAGGTAGGTAGGTAGGTAGGTAGGTATGTAATTGAATATTTGAACACTTAAGCTTTAAAGAATGTGCATTCATTTTTAGCTTCATAGGTTCAAAGATCTAAATAAACTTTTTTCACTTGGTGCCCCTTTAGCCATTTAAGTTTGAAAAATGAGCAAGATACAACTTCCCAAAATAAAGAAGGTTGAAAATAAAATAAAATCTAGGCTCTTGTGAACACATATATTTTTTTGTGTCTAGTGAAGTGCAACTTATACCTCTAGAGAAATGCCAAACCTTCATACACAAACAATATTCGTCACATTATCAAATGATGTGAACTTGATTGACAACAACCGCATTTTACAACAATGAAACAACACACATGCATACTCATGATTTGCCCTTTCCAAAAGGCAAAAAAGTAAGTGGTGGAAATGTCCAATAATAATAAAAATATTGACAACGACCAATAATGATGATTTGCCCATTGCCAAACACAAAGAGGCAAATGAATAAATAAAATATTTTAGTATAAGGAAGCTTTAAAAGCCCACAAGTTTTAAGAACACAAAAAAAAACCCATTTATGAATGGAATGGACGGTTTAAAAATGCCCAACCACAAGTCTTAAGGACATAAAAAAAACTCCATCATCTTTGAATTGGAAGGTTTAAAAACCCCCAACCACAAGCTTGAAGAAGAATCAATCCTTTCCTTTGATTGTAAAGTATCATTGAGAGCAATGTTTGAGGTAATGTTTGCTAATGAGTCATCTTCTTAATTAGGGTTTAAGGTGTTCATTCATATCCATGGATTTTTTTTTGGCAATGAGTGATTTTTCCTTAAACCATTTTCTATTAGAATCTTGCACTTCAAAACAAATTGAACAACTATAAGAGTTTTGCAATAGAGCACAATTTAATTTAAGGTCCCCTCGCGGTGTTTAATAAGATGCTTCTTTGCTTCTAACTTAGACTTAGAGAGGTTGTGAGGATTGTTTAGTGTTTAACTAGACACTTTGGTGTTGATCAAGTTTTGAGGTTGATTTGGAGGCTAACTCAACCAGACTCATGGTATAGGGTTAAGACTCATGTGCTTGGTATGCGGCGGGTCGACCTCTATGGGTAAGCGGGGGTGACCCTACGAACTCGAGGGTACCACCCACCCACCCACCCATCCATCCATCCACCTACCGTGCTTGCTTTCCGAAGCGCCTCCCGCATGTGCCGACGAGAGTGACTTAACACACGGTCACTCAAACCGATCCAGCGGACGGAGTTTGGATCGGAATTCAGATCCGATTGTTGCGTCACACGCGTCTATTATCGGGCTACAAAATTGCTTCAGACAGATAATCGATCGGAGTTCAGTTTGCGGAGTTCGAGGGGATTTTGTGGTCGTCGGGGGGGGTGGGGGGGAAGCGGGTTCCTTAGTGAAGAAGCGGTAAAATTCCTTTCAGATGATGTGTGATTCTTCTTTCTTCCTTTTTTCGGTGACGCGTGGCGCTTGTCAAGAATTCTGAGCCTTTAGAAGCCAGAAGCGGTTAATAGATTGGGGAAGTGGAAGCATGTTTCCGAATAAAGAATTAGTCCATGAACGCGACACTTCTCATGCGGGAAGCGGTGCCTAGTGCTGCTACCCCTCTTCTCTTCTGAATTGGTTTTGTGTTTTGCACACTTTCTGGTTTTGGATTAGTGTAAGTAATTTGACCTCATCAGTTGTAATGATTCGGAGTTTAGGGGAAAACAAACCAAAAAAAAAAAGGTTCCATAGGAACCCAACACCAGAACTTGAGGGATATGATCTGCGGTTACAGGAAGGACTAGAATGCGGTGGTGCAAGAATCTCTGAGATTGTGGGATTTTAGCGCAATTGAAAAGGAAAGAGTGTCCGGGAATACGGAAACGTCTTTTCCAAGAATTGGATATACCGCGACTATCGCGCAAGGGATCAAAATTCGCTCAAGTTTCGTGGAGGTTCTGCTTTTGGGTGTTGGGGCGAGGATCATAATTCGCTCGTTTTTCCTCTAGGTTCTTTGTGGGTGTTTCTTGATCGCGAAAGTGGATGGTGCAAGAGGGAGTAGTGTGGTAACGAAACATGGGATCACTGGAGGACGCTGTTGTTGGAATTGGTGGGAATGGAATCGGTGCAGTAGCAAGGAGCAGTTTGCAAGAGGAAGAAGAAGAAGCATCAGCATCACCACCACAGCAGCCTATAGTTTATGTGAATGGCAAGCGCCACGTGTTGCCATCCGACTCTGCTCACCGCACTCTTCTCGAATATCTTAGAGGTTTGTGTTTTGTTCTCTCCCCAGCAGCAGCAGCTGCTCTTCTTTCCTTCTTCTTCTTCCTCTTCTTCAATCCCAAGAGGTTTCCATTTGTTCTGCTGTAATGGGTTTCTGTCAAACACCTTGGAATCGCCTTAAAGAAGTTTAGAATCATGATCTCGCAACTTGGGTATACTGGGAATCAACAATTCTGAGACTGTGGTTGCAATCTTCTTCTTCGTCTTCTTCTTCTTAGTGTGTTTTCGTGTCTGTGCCACAACAACAACAACAACAACAACAAACAGGGATAGGGCTTACGGGTACAAAGCTTGGATGTGGAGAAGGTGGATGTGGAGCATGCACTGTCATGTTGTCTCACTACGACACACAGCAACAGACAATTGTGTAATTCTCTCTTGACTCAGAACTCCAGATTCTATCATGGGTCTTTTGCTGTCGTTGGGCGAAGAAGAAGGGCTTGTTATGGCTCTGGTGTTTTGAGTACAGAAATCAGCAGCAGATCAAATAGTTGCAGGCTCAACAGGAGGTGGTGGGTGGTGGTGGCAGAGATGAGAGAGAGCGAGAGAGTAGAAAGCTGAGGAACTGGAAGAACAAACCAATCTGTACTCCCAACTGATTTGTTTGGTTTGTTGTGCATTGCAGACACCGTGCAATCAATGCATGTCTCGCACCCCTGTACTCTGTGGAAGGGATGCATGTGGTAACAGTTGAAGGCATTGGCAATCGCCGTAACGGTTTGCACCCAGTGCAGGTATGTGTGTGAGAGAGTTTGATGTGTTTGCACATTACTGAGTTGTTTGTTTGAAACTGACCGAGAGTGCACCACATCTTCCACCACATCTTCAATGCTGTTTTCTTGTGTTTCTGGTTGGAATCTGGCTGTTGGTTCTGTGGAGAGATCTGATTGTGTGTCTCAGGAGGAGGAAAGAGGCAAAGCTGTGTTGGTTTCATTTCTTGGGCTATGTAAATGCAACTGAGTTCTGTAACTTACACAGGAAGAGCTTGCAAAGGCACATGGATCTCAATGTGGCTTTTGCACACCGGGATTTGTGATGTCAATGTATTCTCTTTTGCGAACAACACAAAAGCCACCGACACAGCATGAAATTGAGGAGAGCTTGGCAGGGAACCTGTGCCGCTGTACTGGATACCGTCCAATCCTAGATGCATTTCGTGTGTTTGCCAAGAATGAACCTTCCCTGTATACGGATGAGGCCATACACACAGCAGCTGGTGGGGTGTTGCCCTCAAGCAGTTCTCATAAGAAAGGGGGGGTGGCTGGAATATGTCCCTCAACGGGCAATCCCTGTGATTGTGGAAAGCCTGCAGAGTTGCAATCAAAGAATGGATATGTGGAGCACAAGTCTCAGGAAGAAACTGGCAAGAAAACTGCAGCAAGCAACAGGAGCATCTTGACTGACCATTATGGGAAGGACAATATTGTACCCACAAAAGCAGAGCCCATCTTTCCCCCGGAGTTGGTCTCACGGAAGGCTAGCTCTCTGGTTCTCAGTGGTGCACATGGGTTGATGTGGTATCGTCCAACTAACCTCAACCAACTTTTGGACTTGAAAGTCAGGTATCCTCAGGCAAAGCTTGTCGGTGGGAACACAGAAGTTGGCATTGAGACACGGTTTAAGAACCTCCATTATCCAGTTCTCCTTGCTGTCACGCATGTACCAGAGCTTCTTGCTACAAAGGTAAGTTCATGGTGGTGGTGGTGCTCCTCACACATTTTTCCTTTCTCCTGCTTGGTTTACAAAAGAGCTATTGCTGTGCACATTATAGTCTGTCAGTTTCTACAGAATCAGTACACTTGTTTCAAAGCTTTTCTCTATACCAAAGGTAGATGCAGGAATGTGAAATGGATTGTTCTCAATTTGATGATGCAGAGACCCACCCACAAAGTCTGTTCTGTGTGCAGGTAAGAGATGATGGTTTGGAAGTTGGTGCATCAGTGACACTGACAAAGCTGTTGGAGTTATTACAAGAGATGGTGAAAGTGCAAAAGGAGTACAAAACTGCTAGCTGCAAGGCTTTCATTGAGCAGTTACGATGGTTTGCTGGTGCTCAGATTCGCAATGTTTCTTCCATAGGTGGTAACATCTGCACAGCCAGCCCCATTTCAGACTTGAACCCTCTCTGGATTGCGGCAGGTGCAAGTTTTACTGTGGTTTCACAGGGGCAATGCTCTCGAACTATAGATGCCAAAGACTTTTTCCTTGGCTACCGGAAGGTGAACCTCCAGAAAACCGAAATCTTAGCTTCTGTGTTTCTGCCATGGACCAGACCTTTTGAGTATGTAAAGGAGTTCAAACAAGCACACCGTCGGGATGATGATATTGCTCTGGTCAATGCTGGTCTTCGAGTTGCACTTACCCAAATCGATGGAGCTGGTTGGTTTGTGAAAGAGATTTCTCTGGCATATGGTGGGGTTGCTGCAATGGTGCTTTGTGCGACCAAGACACAGGAGTTCCTGAAGGGGAAGCCTTGGAATCAGCAGACTTTAGACCAGGCCCTATCATATTTGCAGAAAGAAATTGTGATTGCTAGTAATGCTCCTGGGGGTATGGTCGAGTTCAGGCGCTCCCTTATTTCCAGCTTCTTCTTCAAATTCTTCTTGTTTACGACATATAGACTTGAAGCAGACGCCAGTTTTGTTCATGACTTGCCCGAGAGCTACAGATCAGCTGTGGCACAATATATAAAGGAACCCTCTCATGGAGTTCAGTTGTTTCAGACACTGTCAAATGGGACTGCTGTGGGTCTACCTCTTCAGCATCAGTCTGCAAGCCTTCAGGTGACATATTGACTTCAAACAAATGTCTTTCTCTTCTCCTCTTCTTCATGCAATGGTGGGATCCAGAGGGGTAAACTTGCAGTGATACATGGAATGCAGGTGACAGGGGAGGCAGAATATGTGGATGACATTGCCATGCCGCTACATGGCTTGCATGCTGGATTGGTCCTCAGTACACGTCCACATGCACGTATTGTGTCTATTGATTCAAGTGAGGCAGAGAAACAGCCTGGTTTTGAAGGTTTCTTCTCTGCCAAGGATGTGCCAGGAGCCAATGATATTGGTGCTGCTGTACATGATGAGGAAGTTTTTGCAACAAAGACTGTCACTTGTGTTGGTCAGGTGTGACAGCCAGCCCTCTTGCTGAATGATTACCAGTTTGACGTCTCTTGGGATTTCTTATTTATTTGAAACATATGAGAAGGACACACTTTTGCACTTCACAAGATCCTTCACAAGAGGAGACTTTCGTTATTGCAAACTGGACATTTGCACATGAACTTGGAGCTAGCTTTTCTTTCTTTTTTTGTTTTGCATGGGACTAATATCTGCTGTGATGATCAGGTGATAGGGATTGTAGTAGCAGATACGCATGAGAACGCAAAAGATGCTGCACGGAAAGTGCGGGTGGATTATGAAGACATTCCAGCAGTTCTGGATATGCATCAGGCAGTTGCCACTGGCAGCTTCCACCCAGGATCAGGGCGGGTGCTAGAAACGGGTGATCCAGACTCTTTCTTTTGTGACACAGCAATCCACTCTGAAGACATCCAGATACTGGAGGGTGAAGTGCACATGGGAGGTCAGGAACATTTTTATCTGGAGCCGATGAGCTCATTGGTCTGGACTACAGATGCTGGCAATGAAGTTCACATGGTTTCTTCCACTCAGGTTTAAATTCAAACTCTTCATTCGTATACGTTTTGTCGGACAACAACTGATGGTTTACATATAGTACAACGACCAATGTAATGTCTTCTGAGAGGTTCCTTGGATTGACTCATCTTTGTTTTGTCTGTCTGCCAGGCGCCACAAAAGCATCAACGGTATGTAGCCCATGTGTTGGGCATCCCTGAGAATAGAGTCGTGTGCAAGGTGAAGCGCATTGGAGGTGGGTTTGGGGGCAAGGAAACTCGGTCTGCATTCATAAATGTTGCTGCTGCCGTTCCAGCTTACTTGTTACAAAGACCAGTCCGAATCACTTTGGACCGTGACATGGATATGGCTATCACTGGTCAAAGGCATGCCTTTTTGGGTAGATACAAGGTCTGTTCTGCAGCACTCTATACAGCGTTTCCCAAAACTGCTGGTGGAATTGTACTGAATCTTCAGCTGTCAGATCTTCCAAGTTGTAGAGGGCATGGACTGTTTTGTATCTGCCTTCTTGCAAAAGAAGTGATGGATCTAAGAAGCTAGTGGTTGGTTTGATGGTTGTGGGTTGGCTTTCAAGGTTGCATTTACAAAAGAGGGAAAGGTTCTTGCCTTGGATGTTGACATTTACAACAATGGAGGGAACTCTTTGGATCTTTCAGCGTCAGTGCTAGAGAGGGCAATGTTTCACTCAGACAACGTGTATAAAATTCCTCACATGCGTGTCCGAGGGAATGTCTGTTTCACCAACCAGTCAAGCAACACGGCATTCCGTGGCTTTGGTGGTCCACAGGGAATGTTGATTGCCGAGAACTGGATTGAGCGAATTGCTTGCACAGTTGGACGTCGTCCTGAAGAGATTCGGGTTTGCCTTTTCCTTTCCCTACTGATACCTTCCAGTTATTAATGTTGTTGGTGTCTTCTTTTTGTTGGTTCCTGTATAGAATGACTCTGCATGGTGTGCCAATATGGTTTGCATTGTGAGCATGGTGTGACTTTTGCTGCTGGGTTATGTTGCACAGGAACTCAACTTCCAGGAGGAGGGGTATGAAACACACTACGGGCAGATTGTAGAGGAGTGCCGGACACAGCGTGTTTGGGAAGAGTTGAAAGCCTCATGCGAGTTTGACAAGCGGTGTTCTGATGTGGAGGCATTCAATGCACAGAACCGGTGGAAGAAGCGTGGGGTAGCTATGGTGCCCACAAAGTTCGGCATCTCCTTCACCACCAAGTTCCTCAATCAGGTCCTTGGACTTAGGAAAAAAGCCTTCATCTACCTGTTTGCTTTTTGTTCCCTTTGTTTTCTTTGCCCTTGTTCCTCCTCCTGTTGGTTCAACTTCTGAAGCTATCTGTGTCTTTCTCACTCACACTTGTGCAGGCAGGTGCATTGGTGCAAGTCTACACTGATGGAACTGTACTTGTTACACATGGAGGCGTGGAAATGGGACAAGGTCTCCACACAAAGATGGCACAAATTGCTGCATCTTCCTTTGGCATATCTCCAAGTCATGTCTTCATATCTGAAACTAGCACGGATAAGGTCCAGCTACTTACTTGCATTCTCTCCTTTTCTCTTCTGGGTTACATATTGTAACACTTGGTTTGTTTCACAGAATCCTAGACTTCTACAGTTGAAATGTTTGAGTATGGTGGGTCATCTGTGTCCTTTGTCTTGAAGTAATGCTTGGAAAAAATAAAATTGTGTCTATGAAATTATCCAGATATCTTGTCTGAAGTTCTGACAGTGCAAAGGCTAAACTTCATCTTTGTTGAACTGCCACAGGTACCAAACTCATCACCGACAGCTGCCTCCGCAAGTTCTGATATGTATGGAGGAGCAGTGCTTGATGCTTGTGAGCAGATCAAGGCTCGTATGAAACCCATTGCTGAGAAGTCAACCTCAATGACCTTTGCTGAGGCAAGAATCTGTTACTCAAGCAATAGAATTTTTGTGCAATTTTCAGCCCTTCATTGCAGTCTGTTATATGATGTTTACTACTGCCAGTGAGTTTTCTCTGTCTAACTTTTTGAGTATGGGTATCACCCTCTGGTATTACAGCTAGCGAATGCTTGCTACATGGAGCGAATTGATCTGTCAGCACATGGGTTCTACATTACCCCTGACATAGGATTCAATTGGTCGGATGGGAAAGGGAAACCCTTCAACTATTACACATTTGGAGCTGCATTTGCAGAGGCTGAGATTGACAGTTTGTCAGGCGACTATCATCTACTACGGGTTGACATTGTGATGGATCTTGGATACTCTTTAAATCCAGTAATTGATATTGGCCAGGTGCGTGTCTGATAGGAAACTCCAAATCAAGAATGCAAATGTAATTTCCATTTGCCAGGTTGTTTCTTGAAATACTTTCCACTGAAAAAAATTTGTATTTTTCTGTTTCCAGGTCGAAGGTGGCTTTGTGCAAGGTCTTGGTTGGGCGATGTTGGAGGAACTGAAGTGGGGTGATCCTGCACATCCTTGGGTAAGACCAGGCCATCTCTTTACTCAAGGTCCTGGCACCTATAAGATCCCGACTGTTAATGACATCCCCATCGATTTTCGAGTTTCACTATTGAAGGTTAGCATTTGATAACTTATGTTTTCAGATCTAGTAGATGTACAGTATGCATTCAGAAACCTGACCAGACTCTGTTGAAAAAGATGTTTTTTGAGGTAGAAGATCCAGCTCTTTTTGCACTATTGGTAGATCAAGGATCTTGTTTACCCAGATTGGCAGTTGCATTTCCATGCCTAAAATTTCTTTGTTAAGAAATTTTATCTTATTTCTGAACAAATCTTTTACAATAAATTTGCAGGATGCTCCCAATAGAAGGGCAGTGCATTCATCAAAGGCAGTGGGAGAGCCTCCTCTCTTTCTGGCATCTGTTGCACTCTTTGCAGTGAAAGATGCCATTGCAGCTGCACGGCTTGAAAGTGGACACCATGGTTGGTTTGTCCTGGACACTCCTGCAACACCAGAGCGCATTCGGATGGCTTGTGCTGATGTCTTCACTGACACCTTCACTAACAGTGCTAACATGCGACCCAAGTTGAGCATTTAGAAGGTAAAGCCAGTGCCAGTTGCAATTCACAACCCTGATTTTTTTCTTTTATCCTGACAGTGAGTCAGAAGCAAGTTTTGCATTCTCTGGGTGGTCAAGCAAAAATGGTACTTGTGCATACCCACAATAACATACAAAGTGTTGTTTTGTTTGTTTGTGCAGAATTTCCATTGAGCTATGATAGTATATAATAAAGTGTACCTTTTTCTGTAGCAGAGCTTGCAGGGGTATTTATTTATTCGCTGGTAGGCAGACAGACCACCACCTCCTTTGCAGATTCCGGCAAACAGCTACCAGGATCATGAAATTTACAAGATGTGGCTGAGGCATTTCAATCCATTGCACAATGCTTGGAGTTTGTCACTAGTCACCATGATGGGGGCAGAATTCATGTACTGAAAATCAACTTCAACATCAACCCATCATTGTAGTTCACCCATAAAAGAAGTTACTGTTTATTGTGATCTCAATATTCCACTTTCGTGGGGCAAGCTTCAGGCAGTTATTGTAAGGTACAAAAGCATAGAAGAGTTTAAATAGATATTGACCATCTGTATCTTAATCCCCATGAATTTGTTCTTGAAAGTATTTCCATTCGTGTTTCATAACACAAGGTCTCATCACATGTGTGTGCTCTGCATCATGTGTTCTTGAGTTTTTGTTTGTCCATCAAGTCCCTTGAGTGCTGCTTCCTAAGTTCTTAATTTTATCCATCTCTTCAAACTATCCAATACTTTCTCACAGGAAGACGTTCTCTCAGTCATGCTTGCTCTAAAAAGCTTAGTGGAGGTTCTTTCAACCATTGCTTATTCTCCACTTTGGGAGCATCCTCAGCAATGCTCAGTATGTGAACCTGCAAAAATATTTCTGACATCTGAGTTTAGTTATTTACTTTTTTCCAACCCTACCCATAAAACTAAAACCAAGACTGCAATTAGGTGGGAGACTATTAGTATCAAACCACCTGGACCAAGCATTGGACCAAGAGAGGAGGCTCTCCCACTGCCAATTAGAAACAGGGAGCAGCAGATCATATTTATTACACTCTTCTCTGGCAAGTGTCAGGCTTTGAAGTTTGCTGTGCCTTTCACCAGCCTCAGCAAACTGTGCAAGAATGCTGGGCCAAATGCAGCCAAACCAGCATATGTGTTGAGCCAAACCAGCATATTTTGACTTTCCTCCAGGGATGATTTTAATTTGCAGGGTCAAGATAAATACATAAAGTGACCTTTGCCTTCTGGTCCTCCTTTCACCACCTTTTTCAACCTCAAACCTAGCTATTTGTAAAGTGAATTTTTTTATTAAATCAAAGGGTGAAACTTAGAACCACACACAATATCTAATGCACAGGATTCAAATTAATTATGGTAGCAGTAAGTGCATCAACAGCCAAAGTGCTCAAGAAAAAAAAAACATGATGAAAGAAAGATAAGGCAACTAAACCTTAAATGGATAGTTTAAGGCTTTCTGCTCAATTGATAGAGGCTGGATGTGTAGAAATATTTCATCACTTAGCAAGTAAGAGGGTAGCCAATTTGTGGCAAAACCATATTTTTCTTTGGCTCCATGAATTGCTTACACATTTTCAAAGTCTAGACACTTAGACATCTAATATGCACAAGTAAGGCCCCAGATGTTACTTTTGGTGCTGAAATGTGCACATTCACAACCCAATATGGTTTGCCCAGAAACATATTGAAGTGTCATTTGTGCATAATGGAAAAGTATGAATCACAATTTTGTATTTAGTGGAAGATCCAGAAATTGAAAAAACTACTTGTAAATTGTGTGGTGAAATTGACCTTAAATTGATTGTTCTTTCATAAAAATTACAAGATACCTTAATAAAAATTACAAGATAAAATTGACTTAAATCAAATTATGTTGTATTTATAAATGCAAGCCATCGCTTGCAGAATGGACAATGCGATTCATGAATTGTATCTTGACATGACACAAAAACACATAGCAACTTGCATGAATTGTGTCATGACATAATGCAAAAATAAATAGTAGCCTTCCTTAATCAACACGCGTTCTCTCTTGACCTAAACCCGAAATTACATAAACTCCTAATCAAGCCGAAATTGTTAGATTAATCCGCAAATGAACTTTTTATCAAAAATCTTAGAGATTATACTATTGTTTGATTAGCACTAGATTCCATTGGTACATGAACATTGGCAATCAAAGCATGTTCACAACAATCTAAGGGTGGTTTGAAATTGATCAATTGATGGGAAAAGATGTTGAGAATCCTTTATAAACCGAATTAGGTTCAATTAGTGCAATGTGTGATGCATCTTGGCCATCTTGTTGAACTTTACATTTCATGATGGTGAGATGCATGTTATACTTGTACACATGTGATGCAAACCTGTAAAATGGTGTGTGATATACCGTTGCCACTAGAAGTAGGTTTGCTTTGATGGCCAAATGTAGAGCATCACCAACCTCTCCACATTGTTTCAAGCTCCATTGCTCATCAAACCTTTTATTTGTTGTTATTTTTTCCAATCAAATTTGTTTCGTCACCTGATGATCCCTCTTCTCAGCTTCTCTTGCACATTTAAATGCTAGTAGTTGCTCCTTTTGAGCATCTCACACTCGAGTTGTTGCCTCCTTTTTTGCCAATTTTTGCTTGAATGTGGCACATGATGTTCATTCATCATCATCATGCTTTTGTTTTAGTTGATAAAGGGTTCTTCATTTGAAACTTGGTGGTGGGACTTGATGGGAGCTTCAAGCAATGTCAAGAAGTGATACAAACCAAGTGTGAGATCAACAATGTTGCATGCAATTTGCCCCAATCTGGCACCTTTTCCTACAAAATTCAAACCCCAATATGTAAATTAATCAATCATGTTTGATTGAATTCAAGATTCATGCTCCTAGACCCAATAGTGATTGACTCAATATTCACATTCCCAAACCCAAGGTTTGTTGACCAATCAAGTACCCCATTCAATCGGACTTCGTCATCATCCATTTATGTGTCATCAGTTTTGCATTGATTATCAATGTTGACATCTTTTTTTAACGTGTTAATGTTTTCATTTAAAACCTCGTCAACTTGCAAATCCATGTTTGGGTTTGGGGTTCACTATCCACAAACGCTTCAGATGGTTGGATCTTGCTTGCCATCACATTTGGATTCAAAGGCCAAATCCCAATGGTTGAAAAACCTTTGAATATGCTAGTTGTTGTTAGTGCCTTCTTGAATGTCAGAGACACCCATTGTGCCAAATCCTCCTTGTTAACACCCTTCACTAAGTTCTTAGCCTATGTCCAAACATTTTTATATATTTGGAAAACAGTTTTGAAAATTTTGAAACATGAACCATGAAATGGTTATAATGCATGTGAAGTGTGTGACAACATGATGATTAAATCTAGTTGCACACCCATTGCTTTGTGCACACATCAAAGGTAACATGCAAGTTCTAGCCACTTAAAATGAACAAATGGCAATTGGTTGGGCTTAGATTACCTCTAGAATTTTGAACAAAAGTAATGAAATGAAATATCCACTTGTCAAAAAGTATGGTTGTAATCCAAACTTTAAATTACATTGCCATTGTTGCACACAATTCATGTTTAGCAATGAAATTTTGTTTAAAATGCTTACCTATGAAAATGTATAAAATTGGGAACATTACACTTGTTGTGTTGGCACATGATAACACATACAACCATTTGCATTCATTAGGCATAATTGAATGCATTGTTCATGAATTGGTTCATGCTAGAACTAGGGTGCCTCCATTTTGACCAACTTTGGCATTAAATTCATCATATTTTCAAATCTATGATGGTGAATACATGTGTGCTTCATAAAGTTTCAAATAAATTTATGTAGAAACACTATCCAAAAATGGGTGTTTTGCAACTAGCCTTGCAACTCAATTTTTGAGTTGTAAAAGGCACTTGCAACTCATTGTATTTATACACCATGAGTGTTAACAGACAAGTTGCATGAATTGTAGAGTTGCAACTCATTGTATATACGGTGCAATTCATTGCAACTCAATTACAATTCAATCAAAACAACTCATTTTCAATTACTATTCAACTCCATAATAACTACACCATGATGTAATGTTGACATCATTGATTGTCATCCATATATTAAAATTTGACATGTGGCATTATGAAGATTTTTGGACATTAAATTTTTTTTTGAAATATTGATTTCCATCGCCCATTATAATTATTAATGACAATTTGAGATTGTAACACATGGCATAATCGAAAATTGCCACAACATATTAGTTGTATTTTGGAAAAAATAAAAAATAAAAATTTTAGTAGCTAGATAGGTCGAACATAACCATAGGTAGATAGGTTGTTGAGAATTCAAGCTCAACTAGTTAGGTTTCATTTGTTATTAAAGTAAGAAAGTAATTAAGTTACTTTCACAAGGTTGAATTACTTTCTCTGTTTATATTAATTTAGTTATTTGTGGTTTGGTCTTTAAATTAAATACCTTGATGTTGATGGTTTGGCTCTCTTTTCTTCATTGCACAAGTTTGTGTATTTCATGTGATAAGAACCTTGAGGAGTTTTTGATGTTATGTTTCATGTTGTGAACATCATGTTGTAATTTCTTTTCAATAAAGATTTATGTTTGCATTTGAGTAGGTCTTCTATTTGTTAACATGGTATCAAAGCGAAGTTGTTGAATGAGAAAGTTTGAAAGAGATCTAGAGCTAAAAAGTCTCTAGAACTAAAGCTTGAGAATCTCTAATAATATCATAGGAGTTTGTCAAGTGCAAAAGAGAAATGAAGAAAGGAAAGAATGTGAAGAGAAAGAAAAGAAAAAGAAAGAGGTGAGAGGAGATCAACATATTAAGGGTTGTGGAAGTCAGATATTTAAATCTAGATTTAAATCTAATGTGAAAAGATCTTGAAGTGAAACTTGGAGAGATTATAGAAGATTATAAGACGCTCTTATTTTTAGATTTTCAAAAGAAAAGGATACGATTTGTGAGAGTTATGAGCTTTTGAAAACTCTATGCCAGATATGGTTTTTTGGTCATATCTCCTTTATTTGAGCATTTTTGGATTTTTAGCTTTGGGATCTTATAAATCATAAAGGAATACATGTGTGAAAGAAATTTCGTGTCATTTGGAATTGTATTGAGAGAGATCCAAACATTTAAAGTTTCAGTCTTAGTTTTGAAATCATTTTTTTTTTAAAGTGATAACTCTTTGTGGCCATTATTAATAGAGCTGAAATTTTGAGCAAATATAGAAAACATATATCTAATGTATCTCCTAAAATCTCAAGGAGTTTGGAGTTGCTAAGAGTGAGTTGTAAGTCATTTTGTGTTTAAGTCCCAGTTTGAGGTGATTTCAAGGAAGTAGCAAGATCTCTCATTTTATGAAGTTAAATCAACTAAAATTACGAGAAATGGTAGTAGACATAGTTTTTCATGTTTCACCAAAATTTCAAATTGATCCAAGGTCATATGCGAGTGATGTAGCTTTGCAAAGTTGCTGTGACAAAAGTTTGTTTTGAGAAGACATCAAAACAAATTTTTGAAGTGGAGCAAATATAATTTGGGAGAACTTGAAGGAAGGAGTTTGAAGATTGGGAAGTGCAAATACATTATCAAGACCTTCATACAAAAGTGTGGTATGTAATCATGTATTTAATACCATACGAAATATTATACGAGATACGTACATATACATAAAACCTATGTATAATATAAAATTTCGTATA
>Ga0116229_10001837_pt1 | contig 33939 bp, 19 predicted proteins | sample S1TSphgellanicum_3_FD_87313 | JGI IMG/M metagenome (GOLD analysis project Ga0116229, IMG submission 87313) | Host-associated microbial communities from peat moss isolated from Minnesota, USA - S1T2_Fc - Sphagnum magellanicum MG | ecosystem: Host-associated > Plants > Peat moss > Unclassified...
AGTCCCGGGAGTCCCATTTGGCGCGATTTCGGGACTCCCACTCGGGAGTCCCGGGAAAAATAGCCATTTGGATGTAGTCTCCGTGGAGAGCTGCAGAGTATACTATAAGGGGGAAGTGGTTGGCTTCCCCAAGGGGGGAAGATGTTGGCTTCCCCAAGGGGGGAAGATGTTGGCTTCCCCACCAAGGGAGTGAGGTGGTGGCTTACTCCCGAGCCCGGAGTGTGTGTGTTCAAAGTGAGTTCGAGTTCACCCGTGGCTTGTCCCAACACCAAAAAGGTTCCATGATGAGTAAAGGGGAAGGTGATGGTTTCCCCAAGGTCCGGGCCGTGGTTCTTCCTAGCACTAAAGATGCTCCAACTTTGGACTAACCACTTGGAGTGGTTCATGGAGGGTCCGTGTGAGTGAGTCAAGCTTGTCCACTCTTCCTAGCCTTTCCCAGGGCTTCTAGCACGCCCCTCTCACCCTTTTCTAATGCTAGAAGTCGAGATCGTGCCCCAAGTTCCAACCGCTTCCGCATTGCCGCATACTTGGACCCTCGAGTGGGTCCACAAGGGACTTGGGAGCGCGACAACCTCTAATTCAAGTTTTGAAATGAGAAGTTCCTCAAATTACAAAACCTTTGGTTATGTTTTTTTTTTTTAAGCATTATGAATAGGTATGTGGAAATACATATGAAGAATATGCATCTTTTCAGCAACCATTCATATATCCAAATCGATGAGGAAATCAAATATTATAATACGTTAGCAACTTTGACATTAATTATATTATTTCTAGAAATGATGAATTCAACCCCCAAAAAAATTCTAAAAACAAAATGTTGTGAAATAAAATTAGTTTTTTTTGAAAATTTTCAAAAGTATTCTATGCTTCAACATGGAAATATTTTTTTATTTTACACATGTGTTGCCCATGTTTTGCAATACCAAAAAGAAACTAGTACCAAGTAATCACTCCAAAAATCAAATGATACCATGTTGGTGTAAATAAACCTTTTATTTTACAATTTGGAGGCTTGAATGAATGGCTTTGATTTTAAAATGATGGGCACACTTCTTTGGATATTACAAACATTTGAATCATTAAGCATATAGTTAATAAAAATTCAAAAGAGTCAATAACTAACTATTTGCCCCCAAAAAAAACATAAACAATTGACAAAAGGTTCATGTTTAAATTTTAACATTAATAGTTTTCGACAAGTACATAATGAAAATGTGAAATATAACACCACCTATATATATATATATAACTCAAGAGTAAATGATTGAAAATATTGAATCTTAATTCCTTTTTCAAACACAACAAGCTAAATTATCTTTCACAAGGCACAACATAAAATTTGACTTTATAAATTAAACATATGACCACTACCATGTTTAGATATTGCATATATGACAAAATTATTGTTTCAACCCAAGAGTCTAGACTTTAAATATTTGTAAGGGGTTGAAAGTTGAAACAAAAAAAACAAAATTCCTAACTAGATTCTAGATACTTATGTAAGTCCTAATGAAACAAATGAAAGACCAAGGGATTGAAAGTTGAAACAAGAAAATACAAGGTTTTGTTAAGTATAAATGAATCAAAATTGAAAATTGAATTAAAAACCAAAAGCCTATGAAAGGTAGTGGACTCAAATATTATACTAATAAAGTTTAATAAATAACAGACTATAGTAAAGATATGGACTTTAAAACACAAAAATATTTTGACCCAAGGATTAAACACCACATTGAGGGATTGAACTTTTGAACACAACAAAAACTAACCAATTGAATTTGTTGTGCAATTTTCATTTCATAATTAAAGGACATTGTTGAAAATGTACATTTTTCTTTCAAACATTCCCCCAACACTTGGATTATAAAAAATTCTGCTAGTTTGAAGTGTTTTCACATAGAACTTCACAACACCTTAAAAGTCAAAAGTTTCCCATAAATGGGTGAATGGATTTAACAAGATTGACAATGGTTCTATGGCAAAAACAATGTTTGCCTTCATAAAAAAGGGGTTAAATTGTAGTTCAAGGGCAATTAAGCTCAAGATGGGTGTAAACAAAATGTTTAACTACTATTCATAACAATAATGTGTTTTCAACAATGTGAATGCCTTTCAAAACTTTCTTCAACATCAACTTTAACCAATAATTGCAATACATTAATATTATCCATCAAATAACTTGCCATGAATTGGTTTATTAATTTTTTTGTAACATAATTTATAGCCCCTATAATACAACAACAAACAATAAAAAACGTAAAGTCCACTACAAATGATAGAATTAGAACATAGAAGACACTTGACATTGTGGACGTCTCTATCATTCCATTGTAATAGTTCAATCGAAGGAAAAAATGTTGCCCAAGAATCTTGGCACTTCCTAAAAGGTTCATAATTTTTCTTATTTCATTCCTTCATAGTTTTTACTTCATCAACAACATTGATTTTCTTAACCAAGTTAGTTGTGAGGGCTAAAACATTAACAGCCCACAAGGGCAAACCAAGATGATTTGTAGGATTATGATGTATGCATGTCAACAAGGATTCCACTTGAGTTCCATAAGCATATTTCGCTTATGACAACAATACATGTTCAAGTTTAAATTCAAGGGGGCATGATCAATATGCTTACATCATCAACATTTTTGTTACATTGAAAATAACATTCCAACAATGTAGTTTTAATCTATCTTGTCATCATATATCAATTGAAAATTTCCTTTTCCAAACACACATAATGGCCATTAAAAAAAACACAATGCAAATATAACACACAAATTTTCAAACACAAGGTTCAAATAGAAACAAAATGAAAGTAGAATGCCCACTCATAAATGACATTATGTAAACCCTTTGGTCTTGTTATAACCTAAAAATAGGGGCATAACATCATCACTCATTACAATAGATAAAGTCTACAATGAACACATATGCATAGGAATATAATGTAAAAGTTACAATTTGGAGCTAATCATTATAAAATAGTCGTTCTACAATCTGCTTAAGTAAACTACAAAGGTTGACCTAAAGACATTAAATGGATCATTTTTTTTTAGTTTCTTTTCAATTAGGCTATCATGGTCTTTTAATGTGGCAATCAACATTAAACATTTATGAACCATCCACATGCATCCCCATTCCTTCCTCCATTACATCCCAAGAAAAAAAGATATTTTGGCTTCCATGTGACCACAATTAAGAGGGCATTAACAAACATAAGTCTTAGACAATTGTAACCTTAAAAATTGATTTGAAATTAATACCTTAAATTTTCCCTAGTAACCCAAAAATTATGCCCAAAACTCCCATAAATTAGGTATTTGATTAATGTCCCTATACCTATTTAAATCCATCTATCGTGCATCACATCTTCTACACAATGGAAATTAAAAAGACTAATGCATGAATAGAAAATCTTCACACCATGGCATTTTTCCCTTTGATATGCAAAAGCTAAGAAAATAAAACACTCAAAACAATAGCTCTATGACCTTAAGCCTTATCCCCAAATATATAATTAGAAAAAATTCCCCTTAGCTTTTCAACACCTCCCTTCTTATACCCAATCTCCACCTAGCTCAAGGTCTTTCCAACCACACACACATCAAAACAAAACAACCAACTAATTTTTATCCCAAAAGTTGTGTTCCTTAATGACTTGTGCCTTCATTGTCATTGATTCCACGAATCGCATCCCATTCAAGTGAATGATAAGAAACAAGATGCAGGTTAGTTCCCAATGCTTAGACAAAAATAGACAATCCCATTGTCAACATAATTTTCTATTGTTTTCTAAGGTTCACATTATGAACCCTAGAAAACAATAAAAAATATTTGTAGGCACATTGCCACTTTCTTACATCATCATTCATTATTGAATTGAAGTTTTCAACCACCTTCTCAAATTCATGTACATAATGCAAATCACACATGACACCAAACAAGAAAGCGAAATGATTAGCAAAGTAGTAACAACTACAAGGTTTGGCAATGGATAAAAGAAGATCATAATGCACAATGTAGGCTTGTTCAAAATCAAGAAAGCTTTTAGTGATGAAGGTGACATCTTGAGAGATTTGTTATGGCAAACTTTGCAAGAGGATGGATGGCATCGGTAAAATTTGCTAGATCTAATGATGTAGATGTTAAAACTCTAGTGATGGATAAAAATATAATAAAGGTCTCAATGAAAAAGTAGTAGCAAAAAGAGGATGGCCCTTGGTAGCTTCCATAGTATCAATGGCTATTGTAAGCCCTAAAGTGGATGTGATTTGGTGACTTAAATAGTTTAATCCATTTTTATTTAAGAAATTTCACAAGGTAGGGGCCATGTCACTTTTGGGGTACAATTTCCTAGTGAATAAAAGATTGATTTAAATAAAACATGTCACTTTATGAGTTAGTGATGCACTAATATGAATTTTGTGTATGATTAATGTTACACCAAGAAGTATTGTATAGTGAATTATGGGATTAATGTAATACCTAAAAACCTTTCATTGATGTTGCATTTTTCCATGCTATGTGTGATATACACAAAAATAAAATAAAATAAAATACACCCAAACATGTCTCGTTAAAGCGGACCAAGTGGGGTTGGCCAACAAAAACAAGTTAACCATAAAATAAACCCATCGTATTTCATTAAAAAAATTGCATAAGGGTCCATATTAGTGTTTGTCAAATTGTTATTTTAGAAACTTTATGTGCAACTAAGTTTGTTCACTTTTGGCACCACGTAATGTTTAATAATGAAAAAAGTCAATTTAAAAAAACTTATATGGTATCAATTTTTTTGTCATATTGAATGCAGAATTACTAATTAACTTGCTTTTTTGGGGGTGTTTTAACCACTTATAATCCATAAGGGTTGGTTATCAAATGCCTACATTAGGAGTTGCCTAAAATATTAACCAAGTAGGTTTTAAGGTTTTGTTCTTTTTTGGGTGACATTAGTAACTAAAAACACAAGCCCATGTTGAACATTAGTTAAGTCCAAGTTGATAATGACTTTTGAACTATTGTTCTATGAAGTGATTGAGAATTACTAAATTGAACTCACAACAATGGATTACACATGTACAATTGAGGTTTATTTTCACCTCCAATTTCTTCTTGGCAAGGCCAATTGACAAAGATATATTCAAACTACTTTATTGAATCGATTTTCTTTGTCATTAACCAAAGTGCTAAACTTGAGTTTTATCAAAGAATACATGCTTCTTTATTTCCTCTTTTGGCAAAAGTTCAATATTGTTACTTCATAGTATATAGGATACTATGTGATTCAATACTGAATTCAAAGTTATTAACAAGGACAAGAAGCACAAAGGGTGATGGCAACACAAAAAACTAAAGGACTTGCCCAATTGGATTATATTAATTAGAAGTAGACATAATAACCCTTGAATATTTGACAACCATATAATATTAAAATTTGATATGGGTATTTTAGAGTGGTGTGTTACAATTATAGGGTTTAAAATTGATAACCTACATGGATGAAATTTCTAACATTTAAGTATTGAAAATATTATACCCAACCCAATTTAAAGGTTTTGTGAGTTATTTGGATGTTACTAGGTACATAAGTTCTTTAACTTGAGCAATTAACATGCAAGTTATTACTAACCTTATTGATAATTGGGTGTTTCACAACAATTGTTTGGTCATTCCCTATTTCCTTTGAACCCTAATGTTGTTTGCTCCTAAGGAAATAAAATCTCTTACATCAAGTCAAACATTTATGACTAGAAAACCAAGTTGTTTGGGTTTGCCTTCAATACTAGAATTAACAACACCATTGACACCATGTCTAAGCCCATACATGAGACCAACTTTGGTTTATATTTGTCTTGGGCATGTATATTGTTTATTGATTGATATGTAATATGATTTAAGTAATGATGTTTAAAATCAACCAATATGGTGTTTAATTATATGAAATATGTGAAGTAACTTTGTTTTTGGATGTTCTTTTCAATTTTTACCTCCTATTTCAACTACAAAACTAGTTATTCTCTAAGTGAATTTTTTTTTATTGAATTAAGGTTTACTTTAAGTTTTTAAAATTTTATTAAATTGATTTCAAATTTTTTCACATGTTCCCATGAATATTTTGGTTGTAAAAAAAATCCAAGAAAATCAACACGAACTTAAAATATCATTTAAAAATATGAAATATCAAAGACATTATATACTTTGACTTAGTTTTTTTATTGTGGATTCACCCAAATCCCATGTACTTTTCTACTTAAAAATAAAAGCTAATCCCCTTTAATATTGATATTGTATTTCCTTCAATTTACAAATTTCTCTATTGGAATCAATATTTGGACAAGGTAAGTATGAGAGCTAAATGAATAATACATTATATAATAGGAACTAATATCGTTGATTGCATTTCTTTTCGGTACTAATGTTTTTTTGGGTTGTAAAGTTAGTATCCGTTGGAATTGAAGATATTAAATCAAGTGGTTACAAGTTATATATTTTCAAAATAATGAATAGTCATGTACCATGCAAGAGATTTTGATCCCAAACATGTTATCGTTAGAGATACACAACAATGTGTTTTAAATCATGATCCCAAAAAATCAAGTTGTGTGGTTGATTGAAATGTTATTAACAATTATCCCTTGTTTAGTTGAAATTAATAATATCTATTATAATCAACTGGAGATTAAAATGGAGATTGTATTAAAATGGAACATATATTTCACAAAAACCAATATTCAAGTTCCGTTCTTGCTAGTTTTGATTTTCTTATTAATTATATTCATATCATACTCTAAAATTGTGTAAATATGTTACACTCATATCATAGTGGTATGAAAAGTTGACAATTTGTCCAATAATATACCCTTTTGGCAATACATTTCTTTGGAGATTTTATGCCATTACCATGTCAAGATATATCATACATACTATATATTTGTCCAATAGTGATTGGTTCCGTACAAGAAGATTAACTAGGGAAAAATAGACTTTAATAATTTGCATAATATTATTGGCCAATGTTGTTATATTTTATTTTATTTTGGCATAGGGGACAATTTTTTGTTTATGGCTTTGTGAATTGTGCATCCAACTTATGGTTGGGTTTAACGGTTTTTTTGTGCAAAATGTGAAATCTTTTGAGGCTACAATCCTTGCAATGATTTTTTTAATATTGTTTTGGGGAAAAAAATGTCAAAAAACATGATTTTTTAATATTAAGGTTGCAGGATTTAAAGTGGTTGCTCCTATAGCTTGCCAAATAACAAGAAGATTACAATTTTTTTCCTATCCTACATGTTTTGTTGCCATTTAATGATAAACATTTTTTGGGATGCTAGCCAATGATGCATCACAAAATTGAAAGAAAGACCATGGTTGGGCTATTTGAACAACATGCCTTGGATGCAAATTAATGTTATAGATTATGAACAATGAAGGTTTTGAATTTCGAAAACATTTTTGGTGATGAATAAATCTTTAATATGTTACCCTTTTTTAAAAAAGTGTTGGAGTTTGATAGCCATAATAATAATTAAAATTGAAATGGTTGAGATTTGAATTTATAATTCAAAACCTTTGGACCAAGGAAATCCATGTTATTATTACATAAAATATTTTCAATTCGTACGTTTGAGATTTGGTATTCGACATGATCAAATGTTACAAGTTGGATTAAAATATATTGTCCTTTTTTTGAGAATTGATTTGTGAATCCAGAATTATTTTATTTATGATATCAATAGTCCAAGTAGGTTTAGAGATGATTTAATACATTTAACTTGTTATCAAAGTTTTAAAGAAAATTTAGAGACAAAAGGTAGAGAGGTTCATGAATGTTTTTGACATTTCAAAGAATTTGGATGATCGGACCATAAAAATTACAAAAATAGGAATGACCAACATAAAAATTCCCACAAAAAAAATCAATGATGGACACTTAAACTAATGAAATTAAATTGATGAATCATGAGTTACTTTAAGTTATAATTCAATGATTGACATTCATTTTTCAATATATAAATTATCATATAATCAAATCAACACTAAAAAATAAATAAATTCATCAATCAAATGTATTTAAAATGAATAATCATTTAAATTTGATTATGAATATCCAATTGAACTTTTTTAGAAAAATAAAATTCCATTTTCCCTTTTGGAGCTTGAAAAGCGGAGAAATATATATTTGCACCATGGAATTTTTATTTTCAAGTTTGAAATGAAATAATTCCTAAATCGATTTTTGAAAAAAATTTAATTAATTGATTTAAATATATGAAAACAAATATGTTTAGATTTAAATAACCAACAAGAAGAATCATGAAAAAATTTATAAGTTTTTAATGGTTGTGGATCTTTCTACATGAAAATGATAAAATATATAGAAGGAAAATCACATTTATGTTTATATTTTTTCGGGAAAAGTTACATCATTCAATCCATTTTACTATTAGAATTTGATTAATAAACTTTTATAGCACAAACCAAGGCATGAAATCAAACCCATGAATATGGTTACAACCAACATTGACTTATACATTGGTATGGATTCATATCATGCTAGTGGGTCTTTGTTTCATCACCATAATTTTTTTGAAAAACCCCATAAATACTTTAAAATTCTCACACCTTAGTTTTACTATAGATGAATGGGAATTGGTGGTTTAGGGTAGGTTCTTTGACCCAGTTCCTCAAATATTTACAAAACCCTGGATATTATTAGGGTGGGAACCGGTTCTTTGATTTTTTTGACAATCGTCGATCAAGGGTGAGAATCCATTCTTTGATTTTTGAGAATTTTCGATCAAGGGTGAGAATTGATTCTTTGATTTTTGAGGAATTGTCAATCAATGGTGAGAATTGGTTCTTTGATTTTTGAGAACCGCCAGTTCAAAGCATACATATACCCTACCCTAACATGCCCAGTTCGAGTTCCCCAAAAAAGAGAACCTCCCAAAAAAGTTATTCAACTTTGGGCATGGGTCAGCATAATCTTCTTGAGGGGAGGAAAGGAGCAAAAGGGCAGATGACAAAACCTAGAAAAAATAAAAAAGAATAAAAAAGAATAAATAAATATATTTAAAAAATATTTAAAGTAAAATAAAATAATTACATAATAAAACCATCACCACAACATAAGTGGGTAAATGAGATGATGGGTGGCCCAATTTAGGTCATGGGGAGCTTGCTCAATGCTCATAGGAAAAGAAGGGTTGGTGATTGACATGCGAGAGAGAGAGAGAGAGTGTCCTAGCCTACTTGTATCCTATCCTCATTTAATGAGGGAAATAGGTGAACTACTACTACTACTAGTACTACTACTCTTCTCAAAGATACTTTACTCATTTACCTACTTCATTGACCTCAAACATGACTCACCCAATTCATTCATTCATTCATTCATTGACAACAACAAGATATCCTCTTCCATTCCAACTACATGTCATGTGTACAACATACTTAGCCCAACTAGATAGATAGATAGATAGATAGATAGCCCTTGAGTGAGTGAACACCATAACCATAATAACACCACCCCATAATGTGTCAACAAAGAAAGGCCTACAACAACAACAACAACACCATCCCCCCCATATTGTGTCAACAAAGGACTAGATATATAACCCTATCCGGAGTGTTCTAGAATGTAAAACCAAGTGTTGACACATGGATTCCCCCCTTATGACTCAGTTGTGGTTCCAACCTTAACTAGAGTTAGTATTTGAAACCCCTCTTTACACTACTACTATGGTGAGGGATTGGTGACCAATGGAAAAAAAATACGGAGAGCCTTCAAAAACACATCCAAAGGAGTAATTGGGGAACATGTTGTGGAACACAATGGGAACTTGTTGGGAACTTGATACTAAAAAAAAACTTGATGCAAACTTCATGGGAACAAAATAGGAAGTTGAGCTAACCAACCATGGTTAGCTAGGGAACTGGAACCCCAATAGAAAACTAGTGGGTGTGCTGGTTCACTCTGGCCTGTCCTCATGGTCTCCATTGTTGATTCATAATTAAGTTGTATTGAAAAATACAACAACTTATATTATAAGCTAATATTATTTTCTATTGAAATGCAACTTATTATAAGATTATATATTATTGAAATTTTATTTCTAAAAATAAAATAATTGTTGAGTATTATTGTTTTGTTTATTTATGAACCCATTTGAATTTTAGGTGAAAAATGGAGATGATTGAGTGAAGAGAAGCTTTTCACACCCTCCCCACCCCCAAATGGATTCATGGATTGGAGAATCTCTAGCTTTGGCTTGTGGTGGAGGGTGGCTTGTGGTGGAGGGAGGAGTCATGGAATTAGTAGATGACAAGTGGATGAAAAACATGGATTGGAGAATCTCTAGCTTTGGCTTGTGGTGGAGGGTGGCTTGTGGTGGAGGGAGGAGTCATGGAATTAGTGGATGACAAGTGGATGAAAAACATGACCCCCTTTAGCTTATTTTTGGCACTAGGAGTTTCCCAACTATTATTATTATTATTCCTGACACAAACATTAAAGACCCGTGAAACCAACCAACACATAATAATAACATGCAAACTGACTCACTCTTTTTATGCTAATGCCCTAATTTTGAGTTTTGGATGAGAAGTTATGACAAGGTTGACTTAGTTCATTAATTGCTCCCCTTGGAGGAGTTCAAGTTGGTTTCACACCATCTTCCCCAATTGTGGGTTTTTGGTTTTTTGGTGTGTCCTTGATTTTGGGGATTCAAATTTTGCTTTTGTTGAATGGTTTTATTAAGTGGGCCCAGGTGGTCTAGAAAGAAAGAAAGAGCTTAAAGTGGGCCTTACCCAATTTGGGAATTCAAATTTTTGCTTTTGTTGAGTGGTTTTATTAAGTGGGCCCAGGGGGGGTCTAGAAAGAAAGAAAGACCTTGAAGTGGGCCCTTAACCCAATTTTCAAAAAAATGAAATTCCTTTGCTTTTAGTCTCTCATTTAAGAAGAAAGGCTTCAAAATTCCCAATCTCAATTATTAAAATCTTTTTCAACTTTATAAGTAATTCAAAGAATTTTTTTAATAAAAAAAAATATGTTGTAAAACCAATGGCTATGACAAATGCCAATTGGCAAAATATGAGCTTCCTATTCTTTGTTCTTTGTGCAATAAAGAACAAAGAACAAGAAACATGAGGTTTTGGGTCATTTGAAGTTGATGCAAGTTCCATGTTAAAAATATAATAAAGTGTGAACTTGGCAAATTGGCCAAGATGTATTACATACCTCATTTTAAAGCTAGTTGGGAAATTCAGTTAATGCATATAATCTAATGTTAGAATGGAAATATTTTTAGGTTTGAATAGACATGCCCATGACACCCAATTATGTATGTATATATGTATGTATGTAAGTAATGGGTTGCTTTCATTTTGCCACATTTAGCATTCTTAAATGGTGTCTTCATCATTTAAGAATGCCACCAACAAAAGCAAAATTCACACACACACACACAAAATTCCAAATGTCATGAAGATGATGTAAACAAATGGCCACCCAAATTTTAGGGATGTTGTTGTGGGCATTTGACCAATTGAGTAAATATTTGTTTCATAATTTGGCATTCATTGTTAAGGAGAGTGTGGTTCACACTCCACCCTTACACACTAGGTGTCATGCAATGGCAACCCCAATCATTTATTTATTTTCAAAATGTTGAATGTGTGCAACTAATGTGTAGCTTCATCAATGTGTATCCCCAATACAAAGGTCATTACAAGTTACTTATAAAAATTGTCATTATGTGCATCTAAATAGGGTTTAGGGTTTTTTTATATTAAAAAGCAAGTCCTTTTTCCAAAAAAATTGAAGGTTTTTCTTTCCAATAAACTCATATGTTATCATATCCATCTTTTATGACCTTTTATATGTTCATATATAATAAACCCAATGGATTAATGGGTTATCCATGAACATATATATGTTGATGGTGAGTGTTGTTGCTTTACACACACACATCTATTTTGTTTTTGGATGTGTGCCCAAAAAAATCCAACTTTGTGGGACACACTTGTTTGATTTTTTTTGGGTTCTGGGATGTGTAAAAATATATAGAGACATGATTGCAAAATATTATGCATTTTATCCAAACATATAGCAATACACAACTACTTGAAACTTTTCGTGGTTTTTTAAAAATGAGAGCTATTTACATTAACACATTCTTTTTCCTCTAGAGTTAAATGGCTTAGAACTAATTTAACAATTGGTTGTTGAACATAACTTAAGGACCCACATGAGGCAGACTTGAGTGTGGGTCGGTTCCCATAAAGCATGGACCTTAGGCTTTTACCATGGGCATTTGGATTATTGTAATGCCCCACACAAGTAGAGGAACAAATACACTAGGTTTTGGGTTTAGGGACAAGGGGTTTAGGGTTAGGTTTACAGTAAGAAATTTGAGCAAGTTTTTTAAATGCTCTTAAATATCATATGCAGTGTGCACCCATTTGTCAATATCCAAAATAACTCATGAATGGATAAAATTGAATTTTAAGTGAATGAAAAGAATTGCTAGAAATTGAAATTTTTTTGGGGTCCTATAGTCAACTACAAGGTTATAAGCACAACTAATATACCAATTAAAAATCTCCAATAATTAGCTAATAAGACAATTAAATCAAAATAATTGGAACAAATTAGACTAATTTCACCGTGTATAGAAATAGCTAGAATAGACAAATATGCCATAATGAAAAAAGTAACAATCACAATGGCGCATATGAATATTCATTACTTTAAATATAGTTCTAAACTAGAAATGCAGAAATTATAATAATAAAAAATAGTAAATAAAGAGACCCACAAAAGAGGGGGAAAAATAATGATATAATATACACACACACACACATTCAGTAGACACCATTTTTTGTCACTATTACACATGTATGATCCTTATTGGAAGATTATGTCATATAAAGTGGTGAGGAAGATGAAGAAGGGCTTAATAATTATTACTACTTCAGATGCATTAAGAGTTTTCGGGGTATGATCATGTGTTCAATCATGTGTTGAACCATGATTTTAAGTGTAAGTGTAAAGTCCCAAAGTGGGGGTGCATTCACGAAAGAAGGGGGCCTAGGATGAGGTGATAGTCAAGTTCAACAATGCATTTTGAGAATTTCTCTCACCCAAAATAACCTTATCGACCATAAAGCACAAGGTGAACCTTATCATAAGCCTAAGCATTACATATAGTAAAGGACGTTGTGAAGCATCATTTCATCCATTTGTCTCATCATCCATCCGTCCATTCATCTGATCATCCATCCTAAGCATAAGCTTAAGCATAACATAATAATGTAGATTGTGAGATCGGAGGGAACTTACACCTACAATTTCAAAAGTTCTAGAAATTTGTTTGTTGGACATTATTTATTTATTGACTGCATGCCCTAAAGCAAGCTTGCTTGGTGGTGTGGTGTGGTGTGCCTAACTCGTGCAAAATTAGTTGGCAATTTTGTATGGTTATGGAAATTTCTCCAAACCCTAAAAAAGCCCTTGGGGATCTAAATAACTACCCCTTTTTGACAATTGTCATCCATGATCCATAACTAATGAATGTACTTGGTTGGTGTGTTTTGGTGAGGGAGAGAGTAGCCTAAGAAACAAACCTATACTACACCTCCGGCGGGGGGGGGGGGGGCCATGCCCCCCCACCCTTTTTTAACTTTGTTGTTTGGGGGGGGGGGAAGGGGACAAAAAAAAAAACCTTTCTCCCCCCCCGGGGGGGGGGGGGGGGGGGCCATGCACCACCACCATTTGTCAACTTTGTTGTTTGTGAGTGATTTATTAGCTAGCCCATTGGAATTGTTCTCATATGCTCACAAGTGCCTTCTTGAGCCAACAATTTGCACCCGTGTGTAACCGACCTTACCTTCTTGGGTCAAAAGATTTGGGCTCATTTTTGCTTTTACGTTAACCCATAAAGGATGAGGTAGACTTTTACATCCGATTTTGGAATTTCAAACCGCCCCATAATAATAATAATAATGCCCTTGTGACATGTTGATACATTGTGCTAGACTTGTGGCTCAAGAAATCTAACTCATTTCTAGAAACAACAAGTTGGGCTAAGAGATTTTTTGAGCTCCATCAAACAAAACCTTAGTGTAAAAGTGGGACTTATACACTCGTCGTATTGTCTTGAGTTAGGGTGGATGTAAATCCATCATGATGATTCCCACCCCTCTCTCACTCCATATACATGTATCACCTATGGGCCACGGCAATATGTCAACCATGTTCGGAACTTACATCTCATCCATGGTGGATGAAGGTTCTCATCCAATCTGGTCCCCCAAGAGTCTTTTTTGGTTCATGGTGTGTTCCCAATGGTCGTTCCCTGCAAATTCTGTCTCTAATGAGGAGCCTTTCTACTTACTTCATTGTGTTCCCTAACACATGTTTCCATGACGGGGGAATGGCCATTGGGAACACAATGAACCAAAAAGACTTCGGTTAACAAATTAATTGGGAATTTTTTGGATACTATTTTCTAGTATAAGTTCAAATTTTTTTTCTTCTAATTTTATGGAAAATCTAGCTAAATTTTTCAATATCTCAAATTTAATTAAAAAACCCTTGCCCTTTTATTATGCAACTCCCTTGCTCTGCATGTGTATTGACAGGCAGCCACTACAATTGCTGTTACCAAAAATTGGTCACAATAGTTTTTTTGTGACCAATTTTCACCTATTTTGTCCATTTTTTTTCTGTGGTTGCAATCCCATGATGATACATACTTTCAGCATCCCCAACAATGGTCAGTACGTGACCCTGCACACTACCATTGGATGAGGAAAAGTCAAAATGTGCTGGTTTGGCTCAGGAAATTGGTTTCGACAGGCTGGTGGTAGAAGGCATAGCTAAAGCTGCCCACTTGCCAGACAAGAGTGTAAGGAATATGAGCTGACTTCTGCTCCCTGTTTGTTTGTTTCTGATTGGCAAATCGTAATGATTGGTCGAGGTGGTTTGCTCGCTATTAGTTAGTTAGTCTCCCCATCTATTTTGCAGTCCTACTTTCAGTTTTTTTATTGATGGATTCACCAAAAAGTAACTAACGAAACTTGGATGTGAGAAATATTTTTGCAGGGTCACAAACTGAGCACTGCTGAGGATGCTCCTGAGGAAAACAAAAAGTTGGGGTTGCAAAGTGTGAACATGGTGAAAATAAACAAGTGGAGTCATTTGCAAATTCATCCTAGCCATTGATAGGCAATCACCAATAGTGAGTGCTCTATCATAGATTTCCTAGCACCACCTCAACCATAGATGGCTAGGCATGGAGGGCCAAGATCTTACACCCCAAATTTTTAGATTTTGCAACAAGGAACCGTCCCACTTCCTCCATTTGCACTAACACTTTGTTTTTCCCCAAGAGAGTTTGCCTCCACTTACCATATTGCAATCCATTTTTGCCGCCTCCACTAATTTGCTTGTTGTCGTGTTTGCCACCATTGTTGTGGTGTGCCTAAGGCTCATCATTTATGTTGCTCGATAGGATTTTATTTTTCATTTAGCAACTGAAGCTACATTATCAATGAACAACAAGAGTTTTTCTTTGAATGTTGTCAGCAACCTTTGTGATTTCTTCTAAATTGAACTTGAAGGGGAATTTGGATGAAGGCAACTAGAGTTGCTTCATGCATTGTGGAGCATGAGCATTGAGGTTTTGAGCCTTGAAATTTGAAGGTTTGCTATATTGTTGTTGAGTTTGGAAATGTCATGTTGCCATCAACTTTGAACCCTAGATGTTGTAGTGAATTTCTACATACTAAGAACTATAGACTTGGGTTCAAATCCCAAATCTTACAATCTTTAACTATATTGATATTTAGTATTTTGGGTAATTAATGTCAAAATCCATTTAGGTAACTTATGGTACGTTTATTTTATGACTATTTTTGCAACTATGTTACAATTACATTGTGATTATTGACTCGATCATCTTTCCATGCGAATGAGTTTTAGAGTTTTATTCATCCACTAATAAGTATAAATGTCCCATTAGTCACATTAATAATCAACATTTAATCACAATTAATTTGCACATAACCGCTAAAGGTGTATTATGAATGTATTAGGGGTATATTTCTAGGGGTGTACATAAAGGTTATATTTAAAAGGTATATTTTAAGTATATTTAAAAATATATTAAGGGATTTCTAAGGTTTAATAGGTAGGTTAATAGGCAAGTATGTAGTTCCCAAAATAAGCCTAGGTTGGGTAGTTAGGTAGATATGTAAGTTTAACAATGTGCACACTACTCATATAATTTACAAAATTGAAAAGGAGGACAGAAAAAAAGGGGATAAATTTTTTAGTTGCAATTTAATTTGGATCTTACTTTAAAATGATCCTATTTACCTACTTATTCATTTAAGATGTGCCATGTGTCACAATCCTAACCAAGCAAATTGAATGATCATGTTTTAATTTATATATTTTCTCAAAGATTGAAAAATGTTACCATGTGATAGTACATCCATTGTTAATGTTGACTAAAACACGGTAGTCATAAATCAAAATACGTATACGATTAATCAAAAGATGAAACAATATTTTATTATTATTTTCCTTCCATCTAAAATCCATGTTGTCTATGACTATGGTCGCACATGATTTGTCTAATGCAACTAATTAGATTTTTGTTGTATATGTCATTTGAAACAAAAAACTTAATTGTAACAATCAATTGCAAAATTTTATTTTTCTTATATTGTATGGACATTGTTAACCTTATAGTAACCACAAATTTGACCTTCATAAATGTTAATTTATAGTTATTTTACTAATAAAATATTAACATGAAATAAACATAAACATGACTTTTATATGTATTAATCTATAGTTATTTTGTTAATCATATGTTAATGGGTATTAAGTATAGATCTGACCTTTTTAAATATCAAGTTAGAATTTATAATTATCTCATTAATTAAATTATACCATCACTACTACATACCTTGTCCTTTATCTAGTCCTTTCTTATTAAATTTTCTATCAAAACAGATATCAAACAATTTTGGGCTAAATTAACAAAGATTAGTCATTTATAACAAACAAGTGTTAGTAAAATGGACAAATAGAAGATGATTAAAAAATGCACAATGCCATAGTGGCATGTCTAATATCATTAAAATATAAATATTGTTAATTAATGTGTCATGTCAACATGGGTCCAACTATTATAATATCTAACAAATCATAATCATGTTTGAAATGACTTAATTAATTAAAAACTAGTACATTCACCTAACTAAAATCTACATGTCATCATATGACTAACTAAGTTTTGTGACATAATGCCAAATGGCATGTCCGTTCTAACTAATCTTATCATTAAGTGTGTCATATGCGACAAGTCCATTTGACTCATTGCGTCATTATATGCAATGATGTGGCATGGCTAATTTGACTAATTATGTGACTAAATGCAATGATGTGGCATGTTTTTCTAATGAATTATGTGATTAGATGTGACATGATATGGCATGTCTAGTTGAATTTATATAATGACTAAGTGTGATGATGTGGCATGGCTAGTTTGATTAATTGTGATTGAATGTGATGATGTGGCATGTCATTTTTAACAAATTATGTGACTAAATGTGACAATATGGCATATCCAATTGAATTTATATCATGACTGAGTATGATGATGTGGTGTGGCTATTCTACTTTATCTATCTAACTAAGTTTGTTGACATGGCATGTTTGTTGTGACTGAATGTGTTATTGAATGTGTGATGATTTGGCATGTCCATACTAACTTATGTATGACTACATGTGATGATAGGGCATGTCCACTTTCACTTATTATTTTATTGATTGTGATGAATGGCATGTATAATCTAACTAATATTTTAATTGAATGTGATTACATGGCATGTTTGCTTTCACTAAAAGTATGACTAAATGTCATGACTTTATAATTGGGTTTTCAAATTATGTTTTTGAGCATTTAACATAACGAGATTTTGGTATTGAAGGTATTACAAATTTGGAACATTAGTGAATCTTAACCTCATTAATATTCCAAATTTGCAATACTTTCAATCCTTAAATCTTGATATGTTAAATGCTCAAAAACACATTTTGAAAACCCAAGCACAACAAACACAAAAAAAATCTTTAAAAAATGATAACATGATTATGCCTAATTCTAAGAGAAAATATCCAAAATCAAAAATTGTGACAAAGTAAATAAATACAAAGCATAACTTGTATTGCAAATGAACTTCATATATACAAAAGTCAAATGTACATCTACAAACTTCATATCTTGCACAAGTACATTAAGAGAATCCAAGAACTTACATATATTTATTTGTTAACTTCTAAGGCCAAAGTACTATAAACCCCATTACATCTTTTATAATGCAAATTAAAGGGTCATGATCAAGCAAAGGATATGGTAAGGAAGTGGCAGCTTGTAAACCTATAGCAATTGCGACAAAAATGCATAAAATTAGCATTGTTTTACAATGTGTTAAAGCTACCACTCCACCATACTTGATGAAATTCCAATGGCACAAGCCTACCCTTCAGCTTTAGTCAAAAGGACAACACATTCGTTTGGTTTGCATTGCAAAAAAATGTAAACATTTGATTATTAAAACAACAAATGTATAAATAATTCTACTGACTACAATAATAAATTCAAACATAATATAAATTAATTAATTTAAAAGGCTTACACTTGGTTGGGATTCTCCATCTTATTCAAAAGTTGCATCTTTTGAAGTTGATTTGATTTGAGCACTTGAGGGCTTATTTGGTCCTTTTTTTGACAAAATTGTAACATCTCAAGTTGTCACTTGTGGGTTTGACCTATATTGTTTATAAATCTATAAATCCCCAAACACCCACACATTGTAAATGAAATCACAAAGAGCGCATAAAAAAGTTAAATTTAGTCATTTAAAGCAGGTTAAATAATGAATTTTAGGTTTTTAGGTTAATTGCCAATCATCTATTTACTAATCCCTTACATTGGTTGTCAACCAAACATAAGATGACACTTCTTTCCAATGCACATTCTCTAGTGTGAACTGCATCTACCCATGTGGGTGAACCCCACATACCCTCTAGTGTTTGCCACTTTCAACAAACCTTTCAAATATGGCTAAAGGTTACTAATTAAGTTGTTGTTTTCTACTTCTGAATTAAAAAGGAAGGGCAATGTATTTGAGAATGGCATGTTGCCTATGCATTTGAATGAACAATGATCTATCAACAACATAATGTGTGGGCCTAAACTCCTAAATGTAGGATTAACCTCATCCCACACATTCTTCATGTTCTTCAAAACAAACTCCCTTCCTGCATTTAATGAATGGCATATTTGGGTATGTTCACATTTTTCATTCCCCCATAAAAACATTAGTTTCAAAGCTTCAACTTTTGTTAAATGATACTCAACCATTGGAATCTGGTTTGGGATGGTTGTTGATGACCATATCCCAATGTCAAACACCACCTTGTCGAATATTTCATATGTTTTGCATCACATAGTAACCCACTAACATCTACAACCAGTAAGTAACATATTGAATCTATCATGGGCTTGCTTGGAGAACCAATGTAATCACCCACTAAAACATCGGTGATCACCTCTTTATGTTCATTTGTGAGCATTATGTTGTTGTTAACCCCCACTTGGAAACTTCATGATTTGGAACGAGTTTGACTATCAGAATTTACCCCAATAAGGCGATTTTTTTTGAAACAAAGGGCAAATGGACCACGTTTTCAATTTGTTCCTTGCTTGTTGCATCCTCAAGTGGACCAAATTCTAAAGGAATATCAAATCCAATAAAGCATGATAGGTTATGTTCGGTCTCATTTGTTGCAAGCTTCTTTGTTTATTTCTTTAGTTCCATGCTCTAGTGACAATTTTAATCCCTGATCCTAAAAGTCCAACCCAAATCCAATCAAGAATTTAGATTCTATAAGGTAGTGCAACTTGGAAATTTGGAGTGTAACATATGACATAAACCAATGTGTAACAAAAGAATGAACATACCTCTCCCATACTCCCAACATCTTGCTCTACTTTTTGAACAACAATGTTTTTCCTCCCCTCTAATGTAGATGTAGAACCATGCATATTGGCACCATACTTTAGAAACTTCCACATTTCTTCCATCATACTAGAGATTTTCTTTTGGTTTTCCATTAGTTCATCAATGGTCTCTTGGATTTCATCTTGGTTGTTTTTGAAGGTTTCGAAACACCGGTCAATTTCAAAGACCATACCACCCCCATCTCCTCCCAATGCATCATAATCAATAGGTTCATCTTCCTATACAATCAAACCAAAATTTAAATCAATATGGATTTACAATTACAATCAAATTCATTGCCCCTAGCTAAAATAAACCACAAATTACTTATTGCTTTTGTTCAAATTATTGTCTACATAAAAAAATAATTTGCACAAATTTATTGGATGTAAAAAACTATTATGATTTTCTACAACCTTGCAGTAACACCTTATTTGTAAACAAGAGTTATATAATGAAATTATGAGTTCACCCAATTTGACTGAATAAACAAAAAAAACCAACGAATTTGCAATAACCTTATAACCCTAAAATAATTCTCTTCAAACCTACACAAGCATATTTTGCTAAATTTTAAACAAATTGAAACCTAAGTCCAACTATTTTTATTTGGATTGATTAATTGTTTTGCAAACCTATCATACCATAAATTACAAATTAAACTATCAACATTGAACTTGAGATAACTATAAAAACTAAAAATTCAAACTGCCCAATCCAACAATTTCACACCTATTCAACATTTTAAAGTTATATAAAAATGTCTTTTATCTATAAACAAATAGGGTGGAAAACAATGTTCATCAATGGGACTAAAAATTGTAACACATGTTTATCTAGATGATTATCAATCTAATCAAAGGATTTTTTACTTATACTTTGAACTCATCCTTGTCTTCATGATCTGGTCATTTCCGCTTGTTGCCCTTTTTTCTTTCACATTCATATTGGATTTCCATTAATGTTGGGAGCCTTCCTAGATCCATCTCCTAAACCAAACCAAATCCAAATGTCAAAATTTCAAATTGCATAATGAATATGAATAAAACACCTAGGAAAAAACATGTGTAAAACAACATGATTACAAGGAGGGCAAAAACAGAAACCAAGTGCTCTGCATTTCCAAATTCTCTAGCACATTTAATGCGATGTCCACTCTTTTGACATGACCATGGTTTGACATCTAAATAGATTGTTCAATTTTAGCTTCCTACTGCAAAATTGCGTTTAATTGTAAAATGTGATTTAGTCTAGTTATGTTAACCTAGTACCCTTCTTGTTATTATGTTTATAGGGTTCAAATTTAGATGGTATGTTTAAAAACATAAACATTAACCATGTTTGTCATGATCATCCCATTAATTTTAGTTTCTTTGTACACATTTTAACACAATTATGTGTCAAAATCTAGCTATTAATTGTTACTAATATTTTCTTGCATTCTAGATTGACCTAATTATAGTAATATTGGTTGTTGCAAGAATAGTGTTTTATTGAGATGCAATTTATTTTACTCATGTGGGAAATTATATTGTTTTATAATATGTTATATTAAAGCATTAGAAAACTTTGAAAAATAAATAACCATTGGAAAATTTTATAATATAATTTTATATATATGCATGCCACAATAAAAATAAAGTGTCTGTTTTTAGTCACATTCCCAAATGCATGGCATCACAATATCGGCCATGTTGTTTCATGTGGCATATATAAATCACATTCTTTTATTTTGTATTACATGTGGATTTCATTTAATTGTTTTCAATCATTCTTACATTAATTCAACTATAGGTGTAGATCCATTGATTGACTTTAGTCACAATAATAAAATATATTTACACATGTAGTCATAGTGACTAAGTTTAGTCAAGTTATTAGAAATATGATCATGTGGCATCATGAGACTAATTTCAATCACACCATTAATACTATGAATACACATATGCTCCAAACGATCCACGTGCTTGGTTAAAATGTCTATTGTGACTAAAGTGAAAATAAAACTTAGTCATAACAGACATTGCTACATTTGTGGTTAGTTAGGATAAACATGGTTAGTCATGTGGCCTTTCCAAATTTGACTACATAATCATGTTAATCAAATTCAAGTAGTGGAAAGGACATAGTTTTGTAGTAGTGCATGTATCAAATACAAATTTGATTATTGTATGTGTTAAATTAGAATTTGGATAAATATTAACTAATTAGTCTTTGGTTAGTATATATTAGTTCCTATTTAGTTAGGTAATTATTTTAGTTATTAGTAAGAACTACCTAGCTTATATAAGGATGTGAGTTTGAATCTTTTGTATTTTTGTTCATTTGCAATAACATTCATAAAGTTTTCTTATTAACTTTTGAATTTCAATTAATACATTGTGTTTAGTTTGAATATGCATACATAGGAATAATGAAATTCATTTGTACATGTTTTAAAAAAGTGTATACTTTGTTTATCAACAAACATGTTGTGTTAGAATTTTTTTAGCCCACTATTGTAGCTTTAAAATCTATTTTTTACTTGTTTTATTATTATTGGAATATTGTAGCTCATTATAGATAAACCTATTTGTTTCATTTCTTTTTGTTTTTTTGTTGAGATTTCTTGACTTTTAATGGTTGCTTGTGTAAATTCTAGCCACTATAATAGTACAATACATAAAACTACAAAGCATAGCAATGCCCTTGACATTATTGTATTATTTGTTTACTAAATATTGCTTGTATTCAAATCCCATTATAACTATTGGATTGGATTTTAACAAGGTCTACTATGTCCCAAAAAAGAATTATAGTCTAGTGGCTCAAGGCTTTTTGGCATGTTTTCATTTCCAAATTTTGTGTGATCATGTTTCTTTGGTTATTGTAACGAGTAGGTCCAAGAATCAAGGATTGGGGTGATTATTGTTGTGATCTTTGTGTTATGTTTTCTTATTTTTGTGAATTTGTGATCATGGGATCCTTATGTTTCTATGAACATAATAGAGTGGCAAGCTTACAAGGGTCATTAATCAAAATTGATCATCATGACAATGTTGTTGTGTTCATTTGGTATTATTCATGATTTTGATACCACCAAAACCACATTATGAAGAGCCCATGTTTTTTTCTCTCTGTGTCATGTGATTGTGTTGGTGTTGTTATGTTTTTGTAATCTTCACAACATGTGATTTTGTGACCATGGACTTCAAAGATAGTGGTAAACTTGCAAGGGTTAACAATCAAAATTGAACATCATGAGGAGCAAGATTAATCTTGTGATTGTGTTTTCATGCTCATTTGGTCATGTTTGTGATTATGTGACCATTGAGATTACATTGCAAGGAGCCCAAACGGGTTACAATTTTCTTGAGTGGAACAAACATTATATGTTGTTGCATTCTTTTGAATATTTTGAAATGCCATGATGATTTAAAACATTTTCACCAACCTTTCCACCTAATTGTGTGAATTGCACATTTCCTACGCGTCAAAATTTTCAAACATTCAAATTATGGGTGCAAACAAGATAACACAAACCACACCCATTTACTTTTTGGGAAATATTCCTATAATATTCCTGAAATATTCTTGAAAAATACTTTTAAATTTTTTTAAAAAATTTAATAGTATTTTATTAAGGTTTATGTTAAAAATTTAGCCAAAAATGTCATTTTTAGAAAACATCAAATTCATTTACAAGTCCTTTTAGTGTTTAAAACCAAATGTTACAATGTTTAATGAGTGCTTTTGTTTATTTTTTATTCATTGGATTAATTCCAAATTAATTCACATGTTTCCATGATATATTAAAAATACAACCATATAAACAAATCTTACAATTTCAAAATCAAATTAAATTACAACTTTAAAACATGAAAAAATCAAGCAAACGTTACATTTGCTATGGTATGTGTTATTATGACTATACCTCTATATGACATTCAAACTAGTTTAAGATAAAATATATAAATTATTTTTGATGTTCCAAGGAATTTGTGATTTTTTTTCTAGGTATTAATCCATAAAACTAGGACCATACATAAACTACAACTTTAAAACAACTAATTTCAAACGTAAAATTAAACAAGGCACTATAATACATCATATTACATATATTAAGAGGTGATTGCCCCCATTCACACAAAAATATATATATTGCAATGTGGACAAAAAATGTAGCAATTTTACACTTTTAAAATCTGAAGGGTTCATGAATATATGTAAATGGCCAATAAGATATTGATTTTTAAATATTTTTTATACATATAAATGTATAAAATATGTTTTTAATACAAATAGTTATACTATAAAAAATATATACATGCAATAAAACATTTTCCCCTTGAAACACAAGAATTTGATATTACACAATACTAGCAAATTATCAATTCTATTCATATGTATGAAAATATTATAACATTTTTGTGATGTGGTTGTTCCATACTACAAGATTGTCATTTTAAAATTTCATTATCACACAATTGGCATTGCCTTGTATGGTATTTCATTCCAAAAACCATAATCAAAAGATATTTTTAAAACGATGAAGCAAATCGTGACCTAAATATATATTTTCTTTACAATGACTATGATTTTAATTTTTGTGTCGTGTCATCATGCTTGTCATCTTGGTGATTGTGTAATTTTGTAACCATAAACTTTGAAAAGAATGACAAACTCGTAATGGTCAATAATTGATATTGATAATTGTGAAGAGCAAGATCAATGATCTTCAATAATGTTTTCTTGATCTTTTGTTTGTGTATGTGCTTTTATGACCACCAAGATTGTGTTGCAAGGAATTAGAAATGGTTTTTCCCTTCATGTTCAAACATCATGTAGTTTTGTGATTATGTCTTCATGTTAACATCATCATGAAAAATATGTTCATGTTTCTATGACTATTGTTTGAGTTTAAGGGAAACCTTTATGTTGACACTCTAACTTTGTAAGAATTAAACAAGTAGAAGTCCCTAAGAAAGTTTCTTACGTTGATATTGTTTCTTCAAGTGATTTTATTTTTTCAAGTGTAGTCAATGCTATGAATGTTCCTTATGCTATGTAGTTCAAATGCATAATCTTAGACCTTCTTATGGCAATAGAAAAAATATAGATATAGAAAAAAAATTAGAAAACCTATGAGTTGATGAATAGGCATTTCCAAAATACATGGGTATTGAAACTTCCTTAGGTAAAGTTCATCTTGGGTTCTAATGGCAAAGTCACTCAAGTTTGATGCAAGGTGTGCACCCAAATGAAGGTAGATATAAGCTCTTTGTTCATAAGTTTAATTCTTTATGGAAACATGCAAGTCATCACAAGGCTTTAATACATGCCAAGGATTAGAAAGGTTGGGAACATTATTTCTTGAGAAACAACATTCATGTTACCAATGGGAAGTTATATTTTGCAAAAGGTCTTGAAATCGTGTTGTAACAAGTCATTCATGATGTAATTCAAATTCATAGGAAGAAAAAAATGGTCCAATTTGCTTTGATTTTTCATTTGTTCAATCATGGCCACCCCATGACAAAATAAATAACAATGCAAAAGTTATTTGTGCAATTGAATGTTCCTAACAATCCCATGAAACATTGGTATGATGGGGCAAGTTGTGAAATAATAGATTATATGCGCAAGCAAGTTTTGAAAAGAACTCAAAGTGTTGTCCTTAAAGGAAGGTTTGTTTTTCAAGTGTCATAATGTTATTACTATGGATAACTAATCTTGAATTTCAATGAACTTGGGTAAGAGTGCATGTATTTCTCACACTTTAGTGTGTTATTTCAGTAGTGGTAATCTAGACAATCTCACCCTTATAATTATACATTCCCTTATGTGACAAAGAGGGTTGATTAAAGAAGAACTAAGTGAAAGTTGGTTCATTTGTTTTAGTGTAGATGAAACCTTTCTTTTTAAAGGCTACCACATTGGAGTGACATCATAGAACTAGAAGAAAAATATTCTTGTTATACATGATTAGGCGACATTGCATGGCCCATAAAACAAATGTTTTGTCTACTTGCTAATGGTGGCCAAGTTGAAGGATCGACTATAATTACTATACGTTTATTTCTCAAGCTCTCCAAGAAGTGACATTTGGAATTCACTGGGTTCTTTGATATTGTGGAAACATGAGAAGTTAATATTTTGAAAAATGCCAAGACTTGTTGGATATCAATGTTGGAGCCTTTGAAATGCTCACTTCATGGCAAAACAAAAACAATTGATCATGAAAATTTTATAAGATAGCCCTTTAGTTGTTCAAGCAAGGTTGAACCTTGGTTTTTTCTATGATCTTCACATAGTCTTGTTTTGTTTGCTACCATTGTAGGAGACAATCAATGCCTTTATCAAATTTGTTCATGGAAGGGATGTTTTCATTTTTGATTTTGTGGTAATTGTAAAGACGTGTCAAGTTGATCTCTTCATGATGTATTATGATCCTATGACTAACTACCAATGTGGGCATTTCCAATTGATATGTGATGTTGTGGATAAAAACTATATCATAATCACCCAAGATTGCAGTACTAACTTTGACACAAGTATAAAAACCTTTTGTATTTCGCATCATTGGTCATTCTTAACATGCTCACATTTTCAATACATATTAAAGCAAGTTAACCAATGTGTAAGGATGTTTTACCAACAGTTGCACAAGTGAATGGCCAATGCTCTATTATAATTGACATGCTTGTCACATAATTGAAATGCCTTTTGCGAATTTTGAGTCGATGAATACATTCAACATTCAACTTTGGATCTAACCTAATGTTGATTTATCTTTCTCCTTGCATTTTGGTGTCATTAAAAAACACTATTGTGAGTCAAAGAAGGTGAAGCCCTCATTAGATTAACTTGTGTGGAACCTCTAAATGCTAATATTTTGGATTTCTAGCAAGCCATGTTTAAATTCTCTATGAAGGTGCAAGCACCCAAGGCCATGGCTAGACCTTTTGATAGTAATTTTGCAAAAAAATATGGGTGACAATTATCAATAATGGGTTGTTGATTGAATGACTAAATGAATATTTGAAATTAGTTCAAATATATAATTCACATTGTTTCAATTCTTAGATGTGTGGAAGATGAATATATATTTTCCATTGTTGCATTTATGAAAGACATATTTCACAACTAATTAGGGCAATATTGAATTATAATTGTATTCATATTTGCATTAAAAAAAATTATTCATGAAAATTTCACTTACCAAGAGGTTATTACAAGTTGGAATTTTTTTAAAATGTGGATTTGTGCTACCACTTCAAAACTTGTTTTCATTCAATTTTGGTGTCCTAGTTGTTTTTGTTTTCATGATCTTAAGAAGCATAGTGATTTATTTTTTCCATCATGAGATTTACTATCATTTGGATGTGGGGTAGGACTTTGAGTTGCATTGGGCAAAATCTAACATCAAATTAAAGTTCAACTCTCATTCGATTATTAATGTTTAGTGGGCATGTAATGTATTTCACTATAACCAAATTAATTTTTTGTTATGAGCAATGTAACCACATTCATTATAGTTGTTTTTTGGTGGGTGCCAGCTAGACTTAGTTTCCAAAACAAAAAAAAACCACTTTGGATTTATTTTAAGAAAATCATGTATGCCAAAAATTGAGTCAACAAGTGACCTAAAAGCAATTTGTTCCTCTACCAAAACTAGATTAGAAGCTTTAATCATAGATGCAACAAAATTATTGACATTCACACACATTTTAGATTTTATTGAAAAAACCAAGTGATGGTGTAGTTTGAGTTTGTCACCTTACAGTACATATAAGTGGTATTGACTCATAACTACAAGTTAGGAACTCAAGCTATTCAAAATTTAAGGATTCTACATTAGTTTGTGGCATTTGAGTTAATCCCAAAACACTTGGGCAATGCAACTTAGAATATATTTTAACGATTTAACTAAAGTTGAATTTGTTAAGCTTTTTACAGGTTTATTTTTAAATCACTGCTTTTAATAAACATACATATTCAAAGAATCTATTGTTTACTTGTTTGTAGTAAAAGGTAAATAACACCCTAAACTTTGTTGTTGGGTTTTTCCTTTAACATGGTGGAAAAAATGGGGGAGAAGATGTTCCTTCAACACAACAACATTTCCATGAAGTTATATGCAATCACTAACCTTTAAAACTTGTTACTACTTGTTGGTTTTTTTGTAAGAGCATCTCAACCCACACCCCTTATTTGGGCTTCTACCAATGTTTACACATCTAACATAGAGTGCTAATTAATTCCCCATCCCCACCCATAAACTTGAAGAAAAAATAATTACACAATATGAAGTAGGAGACCATTTAAATGTCACCACAAAACATTATGCAAATCAGCCAATCAAACGTGACCATTTCCTTTTGCTAACTCTTTCCAAGATCAATAAACACTAGGCAAATTTACAATTCCATGTCATTCAAGTGATGTAATTCATCTAAAATGTTGTTTGGAGGTCATTATAATTCTACCTTTGCAAAGGTTTTGATGACTAGGACACAAGGTGGAAAGAAGATGTCCTCTTGACACAGTAACATTTGTATGAAGTTTGAAGTTGACAAAAAAAAATGACATGAAAGGAAGTGAACTAGATAATATTATAATGTGAACATAACAAGTTTTTAGGGTTTTAATTTTTGTTTTTAATAGTCATCAACTTTCTATGTGTTAATGACGGAAAAATTTCCATTGTTTTTTGGTTCTCCAAGATAGTTACAACAATAACAATTTCAAGAAAGCTTGTGAGGATGGGTAGGATAATTTGTTTGTTTGTGTATTATACAAAGCTTATTGGTGTAGAGCTACTAATGGTTGTGGAGGGTGTGACATTGAAAGGAGGTTTGGAGCATTGGACAAGGGAAGGCATGATAAGAAGGGGGATTTTGAAGTAGTGCGGGGTAGTTGTTCTTCTTACACAATTAGTCTCAAGAGATAATGGGTTTTTCTTGTCTTGATTGGTAGTTGTTGTATTTGGTTTTTGTTGCGCCAGTAACTACATTGTGGCAAGCAATGTATCCTAGATAGGAATGTTTTCTATAAAGGGTTGATGTTGAGGTATGATGAGAAAAGAGAGGAAGTCTGAGTTGTAGTTAAAGGGGCATGCAGAGAATAAATATGCATTTGCATTGAATGCAATAGATACTTATTGAATTTCTGTTTAATCCATGTCATGGGTTGGGTATTTGAGTGAACATTAGAAACCTCCATTGGGTTGTCCTTGGGTTGGGCATAATGAGAGAAATGAAAACATAATTGGGAAATTAATAGAAACATATATGTAGTCCAAATTTGCACAAAGATATGCCATTCTTGAATCGTTCTAATCAACTTGGTGAATATCACTAATAATGTGGTTCAAACATTGAGTTCAAGAATATTTGTGATTAGGATTTTTAATCAAGGAATTCAATGTTTATTTGCATTATTGCATTTGTTGGAGGTGGGTTAGCACTTCACTTGGATTAATCGAACATTGAGAGTTTTGACCTCAAGCTATACTTCCGTAGATTTACATTTTTGAACATCTTTGTATGATCCTATAGATGGTCTAATCAATTAACCATTGTTATATCAAGTTAAGAAGCAAGCATCATGTGTGTACTAGTTGAAAATTGACACATAAAATATTGAATTTTATTCTATCAAGTCTGTAGTAATAGTGGAATGTTGAAAACACTGGGTCAATAGCCTCGGTGATGTAATTTGCTGGAATTAATGGTGTTTGGATTTTTGAAAGAGGTGTTTCTACTATGAGCTATATTTGCACAAGAGTGTTTTCTTTCTACACCCTTCTTTTGGTTACAAAAATACTTAAATAAGTACTACGAGTGAAGATAATTTTTTTAATATATTAATATTTTGACCTTATGTCAATTGATCATCACTGGTAGTACCAGTGTGAAGCAATGCAAATCCCAAGTAAGTATTAGGAGTGAGGATGGCGGTAAGTCTCCAGATGAGGAGTTGAAAGCTTCTGATCACTGTTCCAGACAGTTTTGCTGCAGTTCGTTCAAAGTGAGTAGATTGACAAGCTGTTGGCACCCCCAAGTCAAGTTCAGTGACAGAGGGCCAGCAGGGCTTTCACCTGCACACCAGTGGGTTTGAACCTAACAAACTTCTTTGAGGTCCCAGGGTATCAGACAAGGACTATATCAATGAGTCATCACTCCTCGGGTTTAAAAAATAAAAGAAAAGGGATTAAATCTTGTTTTTTCTTGTATGGGGTACCTTAGAAGATTTTGGGTTACCAGCTCAAAGGAATAAAAAAGGACCCAAAAAAAAAAGCAAAGTCTACAGCAATAAGAACACCAACCAACTGTTTTGTTCTCATGTCACTGTGCTAGCGCAGCGCTTGTTGGGTCAACAGTCAATAACTCCACGGGACTTGCTTGCTTGCATTAAATGCATGTCGTCTTGTGGGACATGCAGGAAGGAAGGAAGGAAGGGAGCCCCGCTGCAGCCACGAAATCAGTTTAATGATTCGGGAATCAGTGAATGTCCTCCTGATTCCTGAAGTGAAAGCAACTCCAAATCTTGAGTATTATTATTAATTCTCACTCTGCTGGTGGTGGTGTAGAATCCACTGATCAGCGGCAAGGAAGCTGAAAAGTTTGCAATTTATTGAATGCATGTTGTGTGCATTGACATGATAGGCGCACAGAGAGAGAGACAGAGAGAGAGAGAGAGAGAGCTAGCTATATATACATGTGATGCTAGCTGAATCTAGTATGACTGAGCACCGCTTCTGACATTAAGCAGAGGATGATCAGTTGCAAAGCTTTTGCTTTACAAATTTTCTTCTTTCTTTCTTCTTTTTTGCTTACTACTGGGTTCCTTGCTTGTTGTTTCACAATGAAATTCCCGAGTCTGTTGAATGCATTGTTGTTGCAGGGGTTTGTGCCCTATTTTTTTTTCTTTTTTTTTCCCAACAAATTTTGTTTCTTTCTCCACCAAAAAACTTGGGAAGCTTTTGGATTAATTTTTTTCCCCCCCCCTTCTACTAGTGTTAATTTGACTAATCTTGCTAACTTTTGGGAAAGGTTTGTCAAAGTTTTAGATGTAATAAAATTGAAAATTAAAAAAATGTGATTGGTATGGGTATCAAGGATGTTTTTTTTATTTTTTATTTTTTATATATATAAATTTTCCACCAAATTTTTTGATGTTGCATGTCATTGGCTAGCTTCCCAAGAGGGATTTAGCATTAAAAATTGGAACTTAGAAAATTTTCAAAATGGGTTTCAAAACTAGTTTTAAAAAAGGCTACCAAACTAAAATCAGAGTCCAAATGTGGAGGAATTTTTTTCATCTAAAATAATATAAATTTGGTAATTTTTTTCAGAGTACTGGAATTTCTACTCAGATTTTATGTTTTTGAATTAGCGCAAAGGAAAAAGATTCATTGCGAAGAAAGAGAACAAAAAACAACCCACCAAAGGGGAGTCATACAATTTCCACTCAGATTTTAGAGGGGGGAATTTCTTGTACCAGTTTTTGCGTATAGGGGGATTTTTTGGAATTTTTCGTATGGTCATTCATGGACCATTTAAAAGAAAAATTTAAAAATAACTACCTCATTTTCAAGCCTAACTATTTCATTTCTTTCTTAATACCTACTTATTTTCCTATTAATTTTCTTAATAAATATCCCCTTCCTTTCCTATTAACTATCTCCATTTTGTTACTACCTCAATCCTTTTCCCTATCCACCAATATGGATATGAAAAAATAAATTAACATGTGTTTTTTCATGTCCATGAAATGTATATTAATTTAAATTAAATTTGACATTAACATAAATAATGAAAAATGATTGAAAAAATCACATCAAAGCATAAGAAAAAAATTAAAATAGTTATAATTTTAAAAAACCACTAGGACCAAAACAGTACCCTATTTATTTGTGGTTCACACCATTTAAACTGGTACCCAAAACCAGTTCCAACGACTTTGACCAAACTAGAACCAAAAGCTTCTTCTCCAAAAAGAAAGAAAGAAAGAATGCAACATCCCACATTATTTACAACTGGTGTCATGTTCACATTATTTAAATTAGAAACCGAAACCAGTTCCAACTGAATTTAATTAAGCCTGAACAAGCTTCTTTTGATCGAACAAAAGGAAAGAACCGACCAGCACAACTGGTGTCGTTGTCTTCATGTAATGGAAATTGGAACCAAAACCGAAGCTTCTTATTGAAAAAAAATAAAAAGAACCACCGCCGAGCATGACTGGTGGTGTCATCTTCAAATAATTAAAATTGGAACTGAAACCAGTTCTAATTGATTTTATGAACCTCAACTGAGTTAATCTTTGGTTTCACCTTGGTAACCAATTCTCTAGCAAATAGGTCTCATATATAGATAGATACATAGGTAGGAAAATAAGTAACTACTAAGGAAGTAGATGGTTTACACATATGTAAAAGAGCTGTTTTTACTACCTACTAGCAACCTGCTTGTGGGTTGTTAGTAGGTAGGTAGGTAGGGAAAAACAAAGCAACTGAGTAACCACCATGGTTAGTTAGTGTGGGAACTGGAACCCAATTAAAAAATTGTTTCCTGACCACATACCATTCATCCTTCATTGGTATGCTGGTGGGTGCTGGTTCCCCTCCCACCCTTGAGGAGTAGGCATAATCTTCCTCCCAATAATTTCTAGGAGGGAAATTCATCGATATAAGATGCCCTCCACATACACTAGAAATTTTCTCTGAGTGCTTTTATGTGTTTCTTGGTTGGGGTGCCTGGGAACTTGGGCTCCCACCCTTTTGTTCCTGACACCTTGAACAAGAGAACAGCCTAAAGACCCGACTGGCCCCTTCTCCTATAAGCAAACTTTGGGAAGAAGAACCACCCAGCTTCACAACTGGCATATCATCTGCAAACAAATGATGCTCATTTATGAAACCTTCAAACATAATCTTCTTCTCTTTTCTTTTTTTTTGTTGTTGCTGTGATGGCAGGATTGTGCATCGTGCAAACGCAACATCTGTTATTGGAATAATTGAAAAGCAAACTTTGCATTGATTATATAATGAGCAGCCAGGTACTTCCTCCTATTCTAAGCTCCTGGCAACCAGGTGTGGGTGGCCTATTAAGATGAACTCATGGACGAGCACAGAGTTGACAATGCACTCTCGGTCCATTATCTCATATGAATGAAAACCATGAGAACTGCTGCCAAAACTCATTGGGAATGCGACAGAAATGGGCTCACAGTAAGTAGTCTGGGAGGTGTGGGTGCCAGATTCAGCTGCGGAATCAACACACTACAGCGAAAGCTGAGAGAAATGTCCAAATAAATCTTCGAATCATGGTCCAAAATGTGGCCTCCTCTTTTCTGTAATTCTTATAATCCTAAATTGGAACACTTCAACAAAATCAAACATCTGTCCCCACCAAAGTTAGACTAAATGCATGGCTACCACACTAGCTTATTTCTATTCACTATTTTGGTACACAAAAGCACTTGGACACCCCCCCCACAATTTTCTGGCTAACTGAATTCTTGACGTATGTTACTTACTACTCCCTATTGTATGTATGTAAGGAAGGTAAGGACTAAGGACACACAACATAACCAAGTGGGTCTGGAGCTGGTTCCAGTACATTCATTGCTGTTGTTGTTGTGTTCTGACAAATCGTGTGACCAACAAGAGAGTGTTGTATTTGTGGCAAGGTTTTCCTTTCTCAGCGGTTGTCCTTTTGTGGCTGGCTGAAAATACAATTTCAAAGAATGTGACAAGAATATCATGTGACTGATGTTGTTGTTGTATTTGATACTTATTATTTCTTTGTGTGTAGTTGGACAAGTTGTGCAAGTTTGGTTACTTTTAGTTCACAACAACAA
>Ga0116229_10001841_pt1 | contig 33897 bp, 32 predicted proteins | sample S1TSphgellanicum_3_FD_87313 | JGI IMG/M metagenome (GOLD analysis project Ga0116229, IMG submission 87313) | Host-associated microbial communities from peat moss isolated from Minnesota, USA - S1T2_Fc - Sphagnum magellanicum MG | ecosystem: Host-associated > Plants > Peat moss > Unclassified...
GAGCCGCCGGTGATCGATGGCTATACGGGGGACCAGCGGTTTTTCATCGCCTACGCCCAGTCCTGGCAGGGCAAGCAGCGCGAGGGGGCTTTGCGCGCCCAGCTCCTCTCCAATCCCCACAGTCCCGACGCCTACCGGGTGAACGGGATTGTGAGAAATATGGACGCCTGGTACGCCGCCTTCCACGTCAAGCCCGGCGACGCGCTCTACCTGCCGCCCGATCAGCGCGTGCACGTCTGGTGAGCCTCTGACCACGGGTTTCGGATCGCAGGTTTGGGGCGACGCGGCCTCGACCACCCCTGGCGCCTGCCCTCACCGAGCCTGTCGGTGTGGGCGGCCTTAGAGCGCTGGCGGGTCAAGCGCGAAGAGCGAAGCGTCGCTTGAGGCGACCGAGCACGGCGGCGCATCCGCCCGCTCGGGGCCGCCTCCTCACCGCGTCTTACGCTTCAAAGCGATGTAGAAAGCCCCCTCCCCGCCGTGATGGCGGTCCGCCTGGGACAGCCCGGCGACAATCGGGCGAAGCGCCGGGTCCGCCAGCCATTCCGGCGCGCGCCGCCGGAGCACGCCATCGCCCATCCGTCCCTTGCCGGTGATGACCAGGACCGCGCGCGCCCCGTCTTCATGGGCGCGGAGCAGGAAACTATGCAGGGCTTGGCGGGCGCGATCCTGATCGAGCCCGTGCAGATCGATCCGGCCCGCGATCTCGTCGCGACCCCGCACGATCCGGCGCTTGCGACCCGGCTCTATGGTTTGGGGGGCCTCATAGGGCTGGCGAGGCCTGGGCTTCGCCTTTGGGGGGGCCGCCGTCGCCAGAGTCGCTGAGGCGCCAGCCTTCGACGACGTGGCGGGCGGCGTCGGCGCGGCGGGCGCCGGTAACGGGGGCGGCGTACGACCCGGCGCCAGGCGCACGGTGGCCGCAACCGCCGCCCAAAGGGTTGTCTCTTCCGGCCGAAGCGGGCGTTTCATCAAGATGGGCCGGACTTGCCGTCCGCCGCGTCGGTGTTTTGGGCGTCCAGCGCGGGCGGCGTCGGCGCAGGCAAGGGCACAAGCCTCATCATGGTGAGCGTGTGGCGCACCCGGCCGGCCTCTGATCCCGCCGCCGGCCCGCGGCCGAGGTAGAGATCCGCCCGCACGGCGCCCTTGATCGCAGACCCGGTATCCAGGGCCATGACCAGGCGACGATAGCTCTTCATCGCCCCCGTCAAGATCGGCGAGGTCGCCTCGATCCAGTAGAGATCGCCATAGGCGCGGTAGGCCGTATCGACGGCGATGGAGCGCCCCGGCGGCAGCGGCAGGCCCGCGCCTCCGATCGGTTCGCCGCCATCGTCGGGCGCGAGCTTGAAGAAGATGTAGCGCGGGTCCAGGTCCATGATGGTCTGGGCTTGGGGTCCGCGGTGGTCGGCGAGCCAGCGCCGGATCGCGTCGCCCGAGGCGTGATTGGGCGCCAGCAGGCCGCGGCGGACCATTTCGGGTGCGATCGGCGCAAACGGCTGGCCATTGTCGGCGGCGTAGAGGGCCTTCATCCGGGTCCCGTCGGGAAAGACCACGCCGCCCGAGCCTTGGATCTGCATAAAGAACAGATCTTCCGGCCGCATCCACGCAAGCGGGACGGCGGGGGGCAGGAGCTCGATATCGGTGCGGTTCGGATAGGGGACCAGGGCGCCGTCGACGGCCAGGCGCGGGGTCTTGCGGTCGCCCACCTCCGACGACGCTCCGTCGCCGGACGCGGGATCGACCAGCACCATATCGTCGGGCTTACCGCGAAGAGCGGCGGAGAATTCGGCGTCGGGCTTATGACGGGCCGGGTATTCGGGGGCGAAATAGGCCGTCAGAAGGCCGGTCGTGGGGACGATCTGAGCCCTGAAATTGGCTTCGAAAAACCGACGCGCCTCAGCTTCATCGACCGGCCCGAGCGCCTTGGCTCGGGCGCAAACAGCCTCAGCGGCAGGGTCGCGGCTGAGCCCGCAGCCCAAGCGATACGCGGCGAGCGCCTCGACGTGGTCGTCATCCCTCCAGTCGCGAAGATCCGTCAGGGGAACGAGACTGGCCATGGCCGGGGGCGGCGTCCGGGGGCGCAGCTGGGGTCCGCGCGCTTGGGGACGATAAGAAGGCGCTGTTGGCGGACGCCTCCCCGCCGGCGCCTCTGGGGGCGTCGTCGCGCAACCGCCCAGCGCGAAAACGGCGACCAAGGCCAAGACCGCAAGCGCGCCGGCGAGCGTTTGACTTGAGCCCGCCGCAGGGCGGATCATCAGGCCTCCGCAGCGTCCACGCGGGCGAGCGCCCAGTTGGGGTCGCGGCTGGTGACGAGACGTTCGAACGTCCAAAGCTCGGCCGTGCGACGGTCGTCAACCGCTTCACCCTTGACGTCTTTGCTTCGGCTACGGAGCTCCGCCAGGAACCTTACCCGAACCCGGGCCAAGTCGCCGGCGAGCGAAATATCATCCAGGTCCGCGCGGGGGCCTTGCAGAAACTCCACCTGCTCGGTCCGCCCGTCCGCATCGCGCTGGGCGATGCCGGCCTCAAACGCCTTGAACACGGCGGGGGTGGTCAAGGGCCTCAGCTCGTCGCGATCGCCGGCCACATAGGCGCGGACGATCATCTGATAGGCGTTGCGAGCGCCATCCAGAAAGCGGGCCGGATCAAATGTGGAATCGCGCGCTTTCAGCGCCGACAGGCCCGCCAGGGCCGCGGCCGGCTTGGGCTCGTCCGCGCGAGCGGGGGTGCGATTGGGCAGCAGGCGCGCCCGAGCCGGTTGGAGACCGTCCTCCGGCTGGCGACCTACACGACGACCGAGCACCGAGTAGAGCTGAAACAGCACGACGGCGGCGACGGCGGCGACAATGACGAGTTCAACGACTTGCAAGGGGATAACCGCAGCTTTCACGGCGCAATAGCACGGCCGAACCTGTGATATAAGACATCATAGCTCCTAAGACAGGGCTAACGTTCGGGCGAGGGCGACGTTGCGCCGTTTTCCTGCCCATGGTAGCGACGCCGCCTTCGTTCGAGCATGGGCTCTTCCCTTAAGAGACTGCTCGACCCCATCTCCCGCGACTTCGGAGACGATTTTATGACCGACCTGCCCGGCGTCCCGCCGCAAGACGGCGCAATGGGGTTCGGCGCCCCTGGCGCCCCGCCGCAGATTCGTATTCTGGCCCAATTCACCCGCGACCTGTCGTTCGAAAATCCCCACGCGCCCGACTCGCTGCGCGTGACAGACGGCCAGCCCAGCATTGAGCTCGGGGTCGAGATGAACGCGCGCGGGCGGTCCGATGGCCTCTTCGAGGTGGACCTGAAGCTGACCGGGCGGGCGACGCGGGAGACGACCACCGTGTTTCAGGTCGAGCTGCTTTACGGCGGCCTGTTCGAACTGGTCGGTTTTCCAGAGGACCAGTTGGAGCTGGTGCTTCTGATCGAGTGCCCGCGGTTCCTGTTCCCCTTCGCCCGCCGCATTATCGCCGACCTGACGTCCGAAGGCGGCTTCCCGCCCTTCAATCTGGACCCGATCGACTTCGCCGCGGTTTACGCTGCGCGGGCTCAAGCCGGCGCGCTGCAGCCGCCCATTGGGAACGCTTAAAGCTCGACCCCGAGCTTGGACCAGAGCGTTGCGTCTTTCAGGACCTCGGCAACGAAGCGGGCGTGCATTTCCCGCTCGGCATGTGTCGAGCGGGGCGGCAGGGGCCTTGGCCGCGGCCCATAACCGCCGGTCGGGCCCACCTGGCCCTGGACGCTGACCTTGGTGGAGCGCGGCTTAAGATCAAGCCCCCGCTCCTTGCCGCCCTGAAGCTCCAGATAGACCATGGCCAGAAGGCGCGTATCGACCAGGGCCCCATGCTTCTCCCGGTCCGCTAGCGAGATTTTGAAGCGCTTACACAGCGCGTCCAGCGAATTGTACATGCCGGGAAAGCGCCGCTTGGCCAGTTCGAAGGTGCAGGTCCACCGCGCGTCGGGCAGCGGAACCCGCCCGGCCCGCTCCAGCTCCGCATTGACGAACCCACGGTCGAAGGCGGCGTTATGGGCGATCAGAGGCGAGTCGCCGATGAAGTCCAAAAACGCGTCGCAGATCGCGGGCTCATGGAACCGTGGCTTGTCCCGCAGCGACGCCCGCGAGATGCCATGCACCTTCTCTGCTTCGGGATCCACGTCGCGATCGGGGTTGATGTAGCGGTGAAAATGCTGGCCGGTGGGGAGCAGGTCCTGTACCTCGATACAGGCGATTTCGATCACCCGGTGGCCGGTCTTGGGATCAAGCCCTGTGGTTTCCGTATCCAAAACGATTTCGCGCGCCATGAGGCAATTATTGAGGCGCTTCGCCGGCTGGGTCCAGAGGGGCGCAAGCCGCCGCCGATCGCGAGTGGACTAGGGGCGTTTCGGCCGCCAGCCAGATGAACGAACCGTCGCCAGGATTTCGGCGACGCGCTGGGCGGCGGCTTCAACGCCAGCGTCGGTTTCAATGATGAAGTCGGCGCGTCGCCGCTTTTCGGCGTCGGGGGTTTGGCGGGCGAGGAGCGCCGCCAACTTGTCTTCGCTCATGCCAGGCCGGGCGAGGACGCGGCTGCGCTGAAGCGCCTCGGGCGCTGAGACCACGACCACAGCTTGAACCATGCCCTCGGCATGGGTCTCGAACAGAAGCGGGATGTCGAGCACCACAACGTCGGAGTCCTTCGCCGAGCGAAGGAAGGCGGTCCGCTCGGCCGCGACCAGGGGATGCACGATGGCTTCCAGGCGCTTAAGCCCTGATGGGTCCGCCGTGATCCTTTCCGACAATTTGGCCCGATCGATCGCACCCTCGACGACAACCCCCGGAAACGCGGCCTCGACCGGCGCGACGGCGGCGCCGCCGGGCGCATAGAGGGCGTGAACCGCGGCGTCGGCGTCATAGACCGGGACGCCGGCCTCTCGAAACAGGGCGGCGGTGGTGGTCTTGCCCATGCCGATGGAGCCTGTCAGGCCCAGAACGATCATGAGGCCGCCAGGCTCGCCAAACACCAGGCGCGCGCCTGATCTCCGGCTGGCGCGGGGCGACCGAAAAAGGCCTCAAACGAGGGTCGGGCCTGACCGATGAGCATCGCCAAGCCGTCGACGGTCTTCAACCCAAGCCCCTCGGCCTGACGCAACAGCGGCGTTTTCAAGGGCTTGTAGACCATGTCCATGACCACCGCGCCGGGCGCCAGCCGCTCCAGCGGGACAGCCGGCGCGTCGTCGCCTTCAAGGCCTGCCGCGCTGGCGTTTATCAGGACTGCGGCCGCCTCGAACGCGGCGCCCGCCCTATCGAGCGGCGCGGCCTGAACCCGGGGGCCGAAAAGGTCCGCCAAGGCCTGAGCGCGGGCGTCTGTGCGATTGAGGATGGTGATTCTGGCGACCCCGGCGTCGAGGAGGGCGCCGAGCGCGCCGCGGGCGGCGCCGCCCGCGCCCAAGATCGCGACCGCGGCGTCGTGGAAATTCACCTCGGGCGCCTGATCCTGAAAGCTGGCGAGAAGACCCAGGCCATCGGTGTTGCGGGCCTCGAGACGTCCGTCTGATCGGAACACCAGGAGGTTGGCGGCGCCTGCGGCCCTCGCGGCGCCGTCCGCCTCGTCCGCCAGCGCCAAGGCGCGGGCCTTGAAGGGAATCGTGACGTTGACGCCGCTGACGCCGCCGCCCCGCAAACCGTCGATAAAGGCCTCGAAGCGATCCGGGTGCAAGCCGAACGGGATATAGACGCCGTCGATTCCGCAGGCGCCCAGCCAGCCATTGTGGATGACGGGGCTCAAGGATTGGCGAACAGGCGCGCCGACCACGCCGGCCACAAGGCTGCGTCCAGATAGAGCGTTCAAATTGGCCGGCCTCATGGTGCAAGCTCGCCCTTTGATCGAAGCACCTGAAGCACGCTCAGGAGCGGCAGGCCAAGGATCGTGAAATAATCGCCCTCGATCCGGTCGAACAGCTGGGCGCCCAGGCCCTCAAGGCGATAGGCGCCGACGCAATGGATGATTTCATCGGCCTCGGCGGCGAGATAGTCCGCGAGGAAGGCGTCGGAAAAGGCGCGCACGTGGAGCGTCGCCGTCTCCAAGGTTCGCCAGACGACCTGTCCGTGGCTCGCCAATGAAACGGCGGCGTGAAGTTTGTGGGTTCGACCGCGAAGCTCCAGCAGTTGAAGGCGGGCCTCGTTGAGGTCGGCGGGTTTATCAAATAGGCGGCCCTGAAGATCCAAGGTCTGGTCCGCGCCGAGCACCAGTGCGGATGGATAGCGACTGGACACCTCGATCGCCTTGGCGTCGGCCAAATCGGCGGCGATCGCGGCGGGTGTGGCGCTTTCGGCCAGACGTTGGGATTTCAGCGTCGTTTCGCAGACCTCGGCCGGCTCCGTCTCGAACGCCAGGCCGGCGCTGGACAGGAGCGCGATCCGAGCCTGGCTTTTTGAGGCGAGGATCAAGCGCAGGGGCGCACCAGCGTCTCTCAAAGCGCCGCCTGACTTTTGCGCGCGTTCAAAAGGTTGATCACTGCTGCGGCCGTCTCCTCGACCGAGCGCCGGGTGACATCGATCATCGGCCAGCCGTACTTTTCAAACAGGCGGCGGGCGAACAGCGTCTCCTCCCTGACCGCGTCCACATCCACATAGCTGCTCTCCCGGTTCTCGTTCAACGACAGCAGGCGGTTGCGGCGAATGGCGATCAGGCGATCGGGAGAGACCAGGAGGCCCACCACCAGAGGCTTGGTCAGCTCGAACAGCTTGGGCGGCAGCGGCGCGCCCGGCACCAGCGGCACATTGGCGGCGCGGACGCCGCGGTGGGCGAGATAGATGCTGGTGGGGGTTTTTGAGGTTCGGCTGACGCCGACAAGAACCACATCGGCGTTTTCGAGGTTTTGGCCGCCCTGACCGTCGTCGTGGCCGATGGCGTAGTTCAACGCTTCGATCCGCTCGAAATAGTCCTGGTCCAGGGTGTGCTGCACGCCGATCTTCGTCGTCAAGGCAGCGCCGAGGTAGCGGCCAAACACGGAGGTGAGAGGATCCAGCGCAGCGATGCACGGGGTCTCAAGCGCCCGGCAGCGCTCCTCCAGCTCGGTGCGGAGCTCGCGATCGACGATGGTGTGGATCACGATGCCTGGCGCGTCCTCGATTTCCTTCAGCACCCGCTGGAGCTGCCGGGCCGAGCGCATCAAGGGATAGATATGCTCAATCGGCAGAACGCTGACAAACCGCGCGCTGACGGCCTTGGTCATGGCGTTGAGCGTATCGCCGGTGGAATCGGAGATCAGGTGGACATGGAAATAGATCGCAAGGCGGTTCTGCGAGGTCATGGGGGCACGCGGCGATCATTCGGTCAGAGGGAAAAAGGGTCGGCGGCGTTGGCGCGGTTTAACTGGGCCAAGACGAAATAGCTTAAGGCGAGATTGATAAGCGGGGGCGCTTCACCAAGTCGCACCCGAGGGACTGGGGATCAATCTGGGGATATTGCCTCGGCTGGCTGGGGATTGAAACACCGCGCGAAGGCGTTTTGGGCGGCCGCGCCATCGCCATGGGGAATGAGCGGAGTAAGTAGGGCTGACAGCGTCGAGTCGTCCCCAGGGCGGCGGAAGTGTGTCAGTCCTGTTACCAGGCTGTGAAGGAAAGATCACCGTTCCACAGGTTTTGCGCCTAAGGCGGCCCCTTGGACGGGTCGGGGCCCCAGCGGGGGCTAGGCGTTGTCGGGTTGTTACCGCTTTCAACAGGGGGTGGAGAGCGCCAGCGCCCTGGTGGATAGGGGGAGCGAACAGGTGGGACAGCCGGTGCAGGGTTAAGAGATTGTTAACCTTTCCGACGGCCCTACTCCCTTCGCTTAAAATCCTATTAACTTTTCATTAAGGATAAGAAGAAGGCGCGACTTGAGCCTGACCGCAGGAGGCGGTTTAAGGGCAGGGATGACACAGCACACGCGGCCTACCCTTCTCAAATCCCTCGCCGGCGAAACCCAGGCGAACCCGCCCATCTGGTTCATGCGCCAGGCCGGCCGCTATTTGCCGGAATACAGAGCCTTGCGGGCCACGGCGCCGGACTTCATCGCCTTTTGCCTCGATCCGGAAAAGGCGGCTGAAGCGACTCTGCAGCCCATGCGGCGCTTCCCTTTTAGCGCGTCGATTGTGTTCGCAGATATCCTGCTGATCCCTCGGGCGCTGGGCCAAGACGTATGGTTTGAAACCGGCGAAGGTCCAAGGCTGGGCCCGATCCCGTCGGTCGAACAGCTGGCTGAGCAGATCGACCAGGCTCCGATCGCCTTGGCGGCTGTGGGTGAAACCTTGTCGCGGGTGCGCGCGGCCCTGGAGCCCGATCGGACGCTGATCGGGTTTGCGGGCGCCCCCTGGACGGTCTTGACCTACATGCTGGAGGGCGGATCGTCGGATCGTAGTCAGGCCCGCAGCCTGGCCTATACAGAGCCGGATCGGATCGACGCCTTGATCGACGTTCTGGTTCGGGCCACGGCGAAGTATCTGGTGATGCAGGTGAACGCGGGCGCCCAGGCCTTGCAGCTATTTGAGTCTTGGGCCGAGGGGTTGTCCGAACCGCTGTTCGACCGTCTGGTGGTCGCGCCGCACAAGAAGCTGATCAACCTGTTGCGGGAGGCGGGCGTCAGCGCGCCGGTTATTGGCTTTCCCCGGGGTGCGGGCGCCCTGGTGGAGGACTATGCCGCCGCGGTTCCTGTGCAGGGGGTGGCTTTGGACACCCAGGTTCCGCTGGCGATGGGTCGTCGCATCCAGGGCCTGGGCCGAGCGATTCAAGGGGCGCTGGATCCTTTGCTGTTGCGGGCGGGCGGCCCGGCGCTGGATCGTCGCGTCGAGACGCTGCTGGAGGCTTGGAACGAAGGTCCATATATATTCAATCTCGGACACGGTATCTTGCCGGATACGCCGATCGACCATGTGGAGCGCGTGCTGGCGCGCGTGACCGGAGCCGTTTGATGTCCGACAAGCCCCGTCTGGCCGTGGTCCTGCTCAATCTGGGCGGACCCGACAGCCTGGACGCTGTTCAACCGTTTCTGTTCAATCTGTTCAATGATCCGGCGATCATCGGCCTGCCCAACCCATTCCGCTTCTTGATCGCCAAGCTGATCTCCACCACGCGACGTGAGGAGGCCAGCGCCAACTACGCGCACATGGGCGGCGCATCGCCGCTGTTGGGCGAGACCCAGGCCCAGGCGAAGGCGCTTGAGGCCGTTCTGGCGGATCGGCTCTCGGGCTACGAAACGCGGCTATTCGTGGCGATGCGCTATTGGAAGCCCTTTACGGAAGACGCGGCGGCGGCCGTGGCGGCGTTTGCGCCCGACGAGGTCGTGCTCCTGCCGCTTTATCCCCAGTTCTCCACGACCACCACCGGCTCTTCGATGAGGGCTTGGCGCAAGGCCTATCGCGGCGGCGGTCGGGTGCGCACGGCGTGCTGCTATTTCGATGAGCCGGGGTTTGTGAAGGCTCACGTGCGCAAGATACGTGAAACATTTGAGCGCGCCGGTCGGCCCAAGGGCGTGAGACTGTTGTTTTCCGCCCATGGCTTGCCGGAGAAGATCATCGAGAAGGGCGATCCCTATCAGTCTCAGGTGGAGCGCACCTGCGAGGCGGTGATGGCGGAGCTGGGATCGGGCTGGGATTGGCAGGTCTGCTATCAGAGCCGGGTCGGGCCGATGAAGTGGCTGGGGCCGTCGACCCCAGAAGCGATCAAGGCCGCCGCCGACGAGGGTTTGGGCGTGCTGGTCACGCCCATCGCCTTCGTCTCCGAACACGTCGAAACCCTTGTTGAGTTGGATCGGGACTATGCCGAGCTGGCCCAGGCGTTGGGGTGCCCCGTCTATCTTCGGGCGCCGGCGCTGGGGACGGATCCGGCCTTCATCGAAGGGTTGGCGCGCACGGTCGCCCGATCTCTGCCGAGCGCGCGGGCTGAACCGGGCGCCAGCGGGTGTTCGACCGGCTTCTCCCAGTGCCCCTTCCGATCGTCTAAAGCCGTGGCCGCATGAACGACAATCTTCTCCACAACACGCTGATCGCGATTCATATCCTGGCGGTGATCGCCTGGATGGCGGGTTTGCTCTATCTCCCGCGCTTGTTCGCCTATCACGCGGAGGCGCCCGTCGGCTCGGAGATGGACAAGACCTTCCAGGTCATGGAGCGGCGGCTGTATAGCGTGATCATGACGCCCGCCATGATCGCCGTCTGGATATTGGGTCTGTCCCTGGTTTGGTTCGACGCGACGAAGCTGTGGGGACCAAGCTTCTTAGGCACGCCGTGGATGTCGGTGAAGTTCACCGGCGTCCTGCTTCTCACCGGCTTTCAGGGGTTCCTCGGCGCCTCGCGCAAGAAGTTCGCCAACGGGACCAATACGCGCAGCTCCAAGTTCTGGCGGATGATGAATGAAATCCCGTTCGTTCTGGCCATTTTGATGGTGTTGGCGATTGTCACCAAGTTTGGGGACGCCCGGTTTGGGGGGTAAGAGTTGAGCACGGCGGCGCATCCCAATGAGACCCCGTCCAACGCAGAAGCATTCGGTTTCCAGCGTCGCGGCGATAGAGCTCGCTCTTGACCCAGACGCCGGGCTATGGTTGCCCTAGGTTGGGCGTCGCCATCGCGCCGTTCCCCTCAACGCCCGGCGTCCGTCGGTGCGGCCACCGAAAAACATTCGCGCTATCGTCCTGATCGGCGCTTCAGTCCGTTTCGCCGGCGTCGCTCGGCGCGCAGCCTGTTATCAAGAGCTTTCCCATGCCTGACGAGTCCGTTCTCGATCCCGATACCGCCCTGACCGCCGCCACGGTCAGCGGCTTGCAGCGCGTGTCGTTGCAAGAGCTGAAGGACAAGCCCCCGGCGGACCTGGTCGCTTTCGCTGAAAGCCTGGAGGTCGAGAACGCCAGCTCCATGCGCAAGCAGGACATGCTGTTCACGATCCTGAAGGCCTTGGCGGAAGACGGTGTGGAGATTTCGGGCGGCGGCGTGCTGGAGGTGCTCCAAGACGGCTTCGGCTTTCTGCGCTCGCCCGAGGCCAACTACCTTCCGGGCCCCGACGACATCTATGTCTCGCCGTCCCAGATCCGAAAGTCAGGTTTGCGGACGGGGGATTCCGTCGATGGGCCGATCCGCGCGCCTCGGGAAGGCGAACGCTATTTCGCCCTCACCAAGGTCGATACCGTCAATTTCGAAAACCCGGACAACGTCCGCCACAAGGTGCACTTCGATAACCTGACGCCGCTGTACCCCGAACAGCGGCTGACCATGGAGATCGAGGATCCGACGCTTAAAGATCGCTCCGGGCGCGTGATCGATATCGTGGCCCCGTTAGGCAAGGGTCAGCGCTGTCTGGTCGTCGCGCCGCCGCGGGTGGGTAAGACGGTGATGCTGCAGAACATCGCCAAGTCGATCTCCATCAACCACCCCGAATGCTATCTGATCGTGCTTCTGATCGATGAGCGGCCGGAAGAAGTGACCGACATGCAGCGCACCGTGAAGGGCGAGGTCATCTCCTCCACCTTCGACGAACCGGCGTCGCGCCACGTCCAGGTCGCCGAAATGGTGATCGAAAAGGCCAAGCGGCTGGTCGAGCATAAGCGCGACGTGGTGATCCTGCTGGATTCGGTCACCCGTCTGGGGCGCGCCTACAACACCGTGGTCCCCTCCTCCGGCAAGGTCTTGACCGGCGGCGTCGACGCCAACGCCCTGCAGCGGCCCAAGCGCTTCTTCGGCGCGGCGCGCAATATCGAGGAAGGCGGCTCGCTCACCATCATCGCCACGGCGCTGATCGACACCGGCTCGCGTATGGACGAGGTGATCTTTGAAGAGTTCAAGGGCACCGGCAATTCCGAAATCGTGCTGGACCGCAAGGTGGCCGACAAGCGCGTCTTCCCGGCCATGGACATCTTGAAGTCCGGCACCCGCAAGGAAGAGCTGCTGACGCCGCGCGACGTCTTGCAGAAAACCTATGTGCTGCGCCGGATCCTGAACCCCATGGGCGCCCAGGACGCGATCGAGTTCCTGCTCGACAAGCTGCGCCAGACCAAAAACAACGCCGATTTCTTCCAGTCGATGAACACCTAAGCATCCGACCGTTGAAGGGGATTTCGCCGTGATTACGCTGTTCCACGCAGCCCGGACCCGATCCCAGAAGGTTATGTGGATGCTGGAGGAGATGGGGCTGGCCTATGAGGTCCGTCCGGTCTCGTTTCTGGAGCGAGACCGCGATGAAGAGTTCGCGGCGCTGAATCCTGCGGGCTTCCTGCCGGTGATGAAGGACGGCGACACCGTTCTTTTGGAGTCGGCCGCGATGATGGACTATGTCGCGGCGCGATACGGCCCGACCCCGTTGGTCCCAAGCCCGACCGAAAACACCTACGCGGCCTACCTGCAGTATTTCCATTTCGGCGAAGCGAGCCTGGCGGCGCCGTTGATGATTATTCCCTACAGCCTCTATTTCGCGCCGCCGGAGCACCGCGATAACTATGGGATGGAAATCGCGCGGCAGATTTTTCGCCGGCGCTTACCCTTGGTCGAGCAGCGTTTGGGCCAAACGCCCTATATGGCGGGGGAGGCCTTCACCGCCGCCGACATCTCCGTCGCCTATGCGTTGAACATAGGCAAATGGTGCAAGGCGATCGCTGATTATAGCCCAGCGGTGGCTGACTATATGCAACGGGTCGAGGCGCGACCCGGCTATCAAGCGATGCGCGCGCGGGCTTAGAAGCACGCATACCCCGACATCCCTCTATGGAATCAACACCGTCGCGCCCGTCGTCGCGCGCGACTCCAAGGCCTCGTGGGCCTGGCGCACGTCCGCCAAGGGGAAGGTCTGGCCGATTTCGATTTTGACCGCGCCGCTGGCGATCATCTCGAACAGGGCCACAGCGCTGGCGCGGAAGGCGGCCGGGGTGGCGATGTAGTCGAATAGCGTGGGCCGGGTCATGAATAGGGACCCTCGGCGCGATAGCTCCAACGGCGCCACAGGTGGGACGGGTCCAGAGGCGTTGCCGAAGGTGACGAAGAGGCCGCGCTTGGCGAGGCTCCCCAGGCTGGCCTCGACCGTGTCCTTGCCCACCGAGTCGTAGGCGACCTTGACCCCCTGCCCGTCCGTGAGCTTGCGCACCTCCTCGGCGACGTCGGCGTCGCGATACAGGATCACATGCCGGCAGCCGTGGGCCTTGGCGAAGTCCGCCTTATCCTTGGAGCCCGCCGTTCCGATCACCTGCACGCCGCGGTGGTGAAGCCACTGGGCCAGGATGGCGCCCACACCGCCGGCGGCGGCATGAACCAGGACATGGTCGCCGGCCGTGAGAGGCCAGATCCGATCGGCGAGAAACTCGGCGGTCATACCCTTCAACATACAGGCCGCGCCGGTCTGAAAGTCGATGGCGTCGGGCAGAAGGATGGCGTTGTCGGCCGGCAGGGCGTTGGCGTCGGCGTAGCCGCCCCCGGCGGTCACATAGGCCACGCGGTCTCCGGGCTTGAAGGTCGATACGCCGGCCCCGACCGCCTCGACGACGCCTGAGGCTTCTCGCCCCAGGACCGTCGGCAGCTGCAGCGGATAGAGGCCGCTGCGTTGGTAGGTGTCGATGAAGTTCAATCCAACCGCCGCGTGCTTGACCACGATTTCGCCGGCGGCCGGGATGGGCGCGGGGAGATCGACGACGTCAAGAACGTCGGGGCCGCCGGTCTTGCTGATTTGGATCGCGCGCATCAGGCCAGAGCCTTGCGAAACGTTTCAAGCGTCCGCGCGTTCGCCTTGGCCGCATCCTCGGGGTCGAAGTGGTCGCCGCCCTCCCGCGCGAAGGCATGGTCGCGGCCGGGGTAGGTGAAGACCTCGACCAGGGGGCGGTTCTTCAGGGCGGCGATAATGCGCGCCTGAGCGTCCTTCGGCACGAATTGATCTTCCTCGGCGATATGCAGGACCAGGGGGCGGGTCAGCTTATCGGCTTCGGCCAAGTATTGATCGATCGTAACGCCGTAATAGCCGACCGCGGCGTCGACGTCCGTGCGGGTCGCCGTCAGGAAGGCCAGCCGGCCGCCCAGGCAGTAGCCCACAGCGCCCACATGGCCGTCGCATTGGGGATCCTGCCGCGCCGCATCGATGGTCGCCTGAATGTCTTCCACACCCAGGTCCGTATCGAAGGCGTTCATAAGCGAGAAGGCCTTGTCCCACTCGGCCTGGCTTTTGTCTGTGATGTCCACCCCCGGTTCGAGGCGCCAGAACAGGTCGGGCGCGATGGCCAGAAACCCTTCGATAGCCAGGCGGTCGGCGACGAGCCGAACCACGGCGTTTACCCCGAAAATCTCCTGGATGACGATCACGGCCGGCGCCTTTTCAGCGGCAGGACGCGCGACGTACGCTTGGAACTCGCCGTCTTTGATGGAAATCGTTAGACTTTCTGCGGCCATGAGGGGCTCCCTTGGTTACGGTCGGGGGTGTAACGTCTAAGACCGGTGAATGCTCATAACATTCTCGTTGATCTGGCGCGGGCGCAGGAGTGCAGGATGAAATTCAAGGTCGAGGCCGAATGCACGCCAGAGGAGGCGCGGGCCTTTCTCGGCTTGCCGGATTTGGCGCCGCTGAACGAGCACATGGTCGAGGAGATGAAGCGGCGGCTCGACGCCAATATCGCCATGCTGAACCCTGAGGACGTCATGAAGAGCTGGATGACGCTCGGGGGTCAGACCCAGGAGCAGTTCATGCGGCTGATGACGTCGGCGGCGAGCGCGAGCCTGCGGGGCGGGTCGAGCAAGGGATGAGGGATACGATTTTCGCCCTGGCCACGGCGCCGGGGCGGGCGGCGGTGGCGGTGGTGCGGCTCTCGGGCCCCGACTGCGCCCGCGCCTTGGCCGCCCTGGCCGGCGCTGCGCCGTCGCCACGGCATGCGTCTTTGAAGACGTTACGCGACCCTCAGTCCGGCGAGCGGTTGGACCAGGCCCTCACGCTGTGGTTTCCGGCGCCCCAAAGTTTTACCGGAGAGGACCAGGTCGAACTTCATCTGCACGGCGGTCGGGCCGTGGTTCACGCGGTGTCGCAGGCCTTATTCGACCTCGGTTTGCGACCCGCCGAAGCGGGCGAATTCACCCGACGGGCGTTTGAGAATGGAAAGCTGGATCTGATCGAGGCCGAGGGCGTCGCCGATCTGATCGATGCGGAGACCCAAGCCCAACGGCGCCAGGCCCTCGACCAACTCACGGGCGCCTTGCGGGGCCGCGAAGCCCGCTGGCGCACGCTGCTGATCGATGCGCTTGGGCTTTTAGAGGCCGGCATCGACTTCCCGGACGAGGAGGTCCCTGGCGGCGTCGTAGATCAGGCTTTGGGCGTTCTGCGAGACCTCAAGACGGAGTTGACGGCGGCTCTGGTCGACTCTCGGGGCGAACGCGTGCGCGAGGGCTTCCGCGTAGCGATCCTGGGGCGTCCCAACGCCGGCAAGTCAAGCCTGCTCAACGCCTTGGCCGGGCGGGACGCGGCCATCGTCACGCCCATGGCCGGCACGACGCGGGACGTCATCGAAGTGGCTCTGGACCTGGAAGGCTATCGGTGACCTTGGCGGACACCGCCGGGCTCAGGCTTGCCGAGGATATGGTGGAGGCCGAGGGCGTGCGCCGCGCCCGCGCCTGGGCGGCCGCCGCGGACTTGCGGCTGTTTGTGGTGGATGGGTCGCAGGCCAGCGACGACGGTTGGGAAGACGAGGCGGTCATCCTTGAACCGGGCGACCTTCTTGTTTTGAACAAGTTGGATCAGGCGGTCGAGGCCCGGGCGGATCAGTGTCGGACCTACGCCGCCGCGCACGGCTTGGACGTGGCGCCGGCGTCGGCCTTGACGAAGGCTGTGGCGGAGGTCGAAGCGGCGCTATCGCGGCGAGTTGTGGAGAGGCTGGCCGGCGGCGAAGCGCCGACGGTGACGCGGCTTCGACACCGGGAAACCCTGGCGGCGGCCCTGGTTCAGCTGGAGCGAGCCCTCATGCCGGGACGCGCCGCCGAGTTGGTGGCGGAGGATGTGCGGCTGGTTTCACGCGCCCTGGCCCGCCTGTCCGGCCGCATTAACGCCGACGAAGTGTTGGATAAAGTGTTTGGCTCTTTCTGTATTGGCAAGTGATGTTTCACGTGGAACACCTCGCTCGGCAGGAGTCGCACACGAACACGCCCCATAACAACGTTTCACGTGAAACAGCCTAAGGTCGCCTCGACCCCGCCTCGGTTCCGGCCTATACGGCAAGCCGCCATGACCCTTCCCCCCTCCCCTCACTGCAAAGCCGTCGATGTGATCGTCATCGGCGGCGGACACGCGGGTTGCGAAGCTGCGGCCGCCTCCGCCCGCCTGGGCGCCGCGACGCTGCTCCTGACCCACCGCCTGGATGGCGTCGGCGAGATGTCGTGCAACCCCGCGATCGGCGGCCTCGGCAAAGGCCATCTGGTGCGTGAGATCGACGCCCTGGACGGGGTGATGGGGCGGATCGCCGATGCGGCCGGTATCCAGTTTCGCCTGCTCAACCGATCCAAGGGCGCCGCGGTCCGCGGCCCCCGGGCCCAGATCGACCGCCGCCTCTACCGCGAAGCTATGCAGGCGGAGCTGCGCTCGCAGCCCAATTTGAGCCTTCGCGCCGGCGCGGCTGAAGACCTTCTGGTCGAACACGGGCGTGTCGCCGGCGTGGTGCTGAGCTGTGGCGAGGTCGTGCGCGCGCCTCGCGTGGTGCTGACCACGGGGACGTTTTTAAAGGGCGTGATCCTCCGCGGCGATCTGCGTATCCCGGCTGGGCGCCACGGCGATCCGCCGGCCGTGGGCCTGGCTGAGCGTCTCTATGCTCTGGGTTTTGCGATGGGTCGGCTAAAGACGGGCACGCCGCCGCGTCTGGACGGCCGGACCATTGATTGGGCTGGAGTGGAGCGGCAGGAGGGCGACGCTCAGCCGACGCCCTTTTCCTTCCTGACCTCAAAGATCGAGACCCCCCAGATCGCCTGCGGAATCACCACCACGACGCAGGCGACGCACCGCATCATCGCCGACCATCTGGGCGAGTCCGCCGTCTATGGCGGTCGCACCACGGGCCAGGGTCCCCGCTATTGTCCGTCGATCGAGGACAAGGTGGTGCGGTTCGCGGACAAGTCGGCGCACCAGATTTTTCTCGAGCCGGAGGGACTGGACGACGACACCATCTATCCCAACGGCATCTCGACCTCTGTCGCGGAGGAGACCCAGTCCGCTTTCCTGCGGACCATCCCCGGCTTGGAGCGTGTCGAGGTGAAACGGTTCGGCTACGCCATCGAATACGACTACGTCGATCCTCGTGAACTTCTGCCGACCCTGGAGACCAAGCGCCTGCCTGGTCTTTATCTCGCCGGTCAGATCAACGGCACGACGGGATATGAAGAGGCCGGGGCGCAAGGTTTGGTCGCGGGACTGAACGCAGCGCGGGCGGCGGCCGGCGGCGACGCGGCCATCTTCGCCCGCGACGAAGCCTATATCGGCGTCATGATCGATGATCTGGTGACCCGCGGTGTGACCGAGCCCTACCGCATGTTCACCAGTCGGGCCGAGTTCCGCCTGACCTTGCGGGCGGACAACGCGGACCAGCGACTGACGCCTCGCGGTGAACGTCTCGGCCTGGTCGGGTCGCAAAGGGCGGCCGTCTTTGGTAAAAAGGCGGCTGACTTGGCGGCGGCGCGCGACCGCGTTCCCAGCCTGACCTTGACGCCCGCTGAAGCCGGCCGCCACGGCTTTCGCGTCAATGCCGACGGCCAGCGGCGCAACCTGTTGCAGCTTCTGGCCTATCCGGACATTGGGTTTGACGCCCTAGCGGCGGTCTGGCCCGAGCTTGGCGCGTGGCCGGACGTGGTGCGCGAACAGATCGAAATCGACGCCAGCTACGCCGGTTATCTGGATCGCCAGGCGGCGGATGTGGACGCCTTTCGGCGGGACGAAAACCTGCATCTGCCGACACGGCTCGACTATGCGGCGGTCGGCGGGTTGTCGGCGGAAGCTCAGGAAAAGCTGAGTCGTATCCGTCCGGCGACGTTGGGTCAGGCCGGCCGGATAGAGGGTATTACGCCCGGCGCCCTCACGGCTCTTCTGTCTCATGTGCGGCGTCACCATGCAGCCTAATGAGACCGTACCGTTGGCTGGGCTGGAGGCCCATCAGCCGAGTTTTGATCGCGACGCCTTCGCCGACGCCACGGCGGCGTCGCCGACGGCCCTCGCGGCCCTGGAGACCTATCGCGAGCTTCTGGCCGATTGGAACGGTCGGATGAACCTCGTCGGCCCGTCGGCGCTGGCGTCCTTCTGGCTGCGCCATGCCTACGATAGCGCCCAACTCCTGAGCTTTGCGCCGTCGGCGACGGTTTGGGCGGATCTGGGGTCAGGCGCAGGCCTGCCTGGGATCGTCTTGGCCATACTGTTGAAGGATCGGCCCGGCGCCGAGATTCACCTGGTTGAAAGCATGCTGAAGCGGACCCGGTTTCTCGCCGAGGTCGCCCAGACGCTCGATCTTCCGGTGATTATCCATGCCCGCCGCGCCGAAGATCTGAAGCCGCCCAAGGGTCTCGAAATTGTGACCGCGCGGGCTTGCGCGCCGCTGTCTCGGTTGCTGTCTTACGCCTATCCGTGTCTTCGCGGCGGCGCGACCGGCCTCTTTTTGAAGGGCCGCGACGTTGAGCACGAATTGACGGACGCCCGCCTCGCCTGGCAATTCGACGCCCGTCTCCACATCAGTCTCAGCGATCCGTCTGGGCGGGTGCTTCAGCTCCAAAAGGTGACCCGTGTCTGACATGAAAGCCCGGCCGCCCCGCGTTCTCGCCATCGCCAACCAGAAGGGCGGCGTCGGCAAGACCACCACCGCGATCAACCTCGGCACCGGCTTGGCGGCGGTCGGCGAGCGGGTGCTGCTGATCGATATCGACCCCCAGGGCAACGCCTCGACGGGCTTGGGCTTGCCCAGATCGGCGCGCTCGTCCAGCATCTATGATGTGCTGATCTCGGAGGCGCCCCTGTCGGCCGTCACGGTGGAGTCGTCGGTCCCCGGCCTCGATCTCGTGCCCGCCGACGCCGACCTTTCGGGCGTCGAGATCGAACTGGGGTCTCAGCCGCGGCGGAGTTTCCGGCTGCGGAACGCCATCGCGGGCCTGAGTTCGGCGTCAGCCCAGCCTGGTCCGGGCTATACCTATATTTTGATCGATTGCCCGCCGTCCCTGAATCTCCTGACGGTCAACGCCATGACGGCCGCCGACGCGGTGCTGGTGCCGCTCCAGTGCGAGTTTTTCGCTCTGGAGGGCCTGACCCAGCTCCTGCGCACGGTCGAGTTGGTGCGCGGCAGCTTGAATCCGAAGCTGGAAATCCAGGGCCTGGTCCTGACCATGTACGATCGGCGCAACAGCCTGTCGTCCCAAGTGGAGCAGGATGTTCGGGCGCACTTCGGGGAGAAGGTCTATAAGACCGTCATTCCGCGCAACGTCCGCGTGTCCGAGGCGCCGTCTTTCGGCAAACCGGCGCTCGTCTACGATATCAACTGCACCGGCAGCAAAGCCTATATGCGGCTGGCCAGCGAACTCATCGGACGAGAGCGGGACCGTCGCGCGGCGGCCCCGGCGGCCTGACACGCGCTCACCTTTGGCTCTAAAGCCGCGTTGTTGCTTCACGTGAAACATGGGCGGTCCGGCCTCAGGGCGCCTGGCGTACGGAGATGATTATGGTGGAACCCGCAGGGCGTCGAGGATTGGGGCGAGGGCTGTCGGCCCTGCTCGACGAAGGCGTGGTCGCGGAGACGGTCCTGCGTGATTCCCCCCCGCCGGATAACGCGCCGCCGGTGGCGGGGCAGGAGATTCCGATCGAGTTGATCCGGCGCAATCCGGACCAGCCGCGGCGCCATTTTGGCGAAACGGAATTGGAGGAGCTCGCCGACTCGATCCGCCAGCGCGGCATCCTCAGCCCCATCCTCGTCCGGCCCGCGCCCGGCGCGCCTGGGGAGTATCAGATCGTCGCCGGGGAGCGGCGTTGGCGCGCGGCCCAGCGCGCCAATCTCCATACCGTGCCGGTGATCGTGCGGGCCCTGGACGATGTCGAGGTGGCTGAGATCAGCATTATCGAAAACGTCCAACGCGCCGACCTCAATCCTCTTGAGGAGGCGCTGGGCTACAAGACCTTGATCGATCAGTTCCATCACACCCAGGACGCCGTCGCCAAGGTCGTGGGCAAAAGCCGTCCTCACGTGGCCAACGCCTTGCGGCTTCTCGCCCTGCCCGAGGCCGTTCGAGACCATCTGGTCGGCGGCCGCCTGTCTGCGGGCCATGCCAGGGCGATCGCCGGGGCGCCGGACCCGACCTCGCTCGCCCAGACGATCGTCAAGGAGGGCCTATCCGTCCGCCAAGCCGAGGACCTGGCCCGCCGGTCCGTCGATAAGCAGATCAAGCCGCGGAAGCGGGTTTCAAAGGCGCCGGGCCGAAAAGATTCCGATACTCACGCCCTGGAGCAGGACCTGGCGGACATCTTGGGCCTGGTGGTCAACATCATCGATCGCAATGGCGCGGGCGAGGTTCGGATCAGCTACATGACCCTGGAGCAACTCGACGACATCTGCCGCCGGCTCTCCAGCTCGGCGGACGTTTAGGGCGCGCCGTCCCTCGCATAGGCCTTGATGAATCGCCGGGCCGCATCCTGCGCGCGCGCCCTGAGGTCGCCGCCGCTGAGTTCGCCCCCCTCGAGTTCCGGCGGCAGACCCATCAAAAGCCGGATCTGAACCCCGCCCACGACCATGCTGACGAACATCTCCGCGGCCTGGGCGGCGTTGTCGATCTGCAGAAGACCCGAGGTTCGGGTCGAGAGGTAGGTCGCCAGGCGCATCCGGGCCGCCCGCATGCCGGCGTCGTAGATGGCGTGGGCCATTTCCGGCATCTCCGCCGCGCTGGTGACGCCCATGCGCAGCAGGCTCACGGACGCCGGCGTGATGATCGCCTCCAGGATTGATGTGGCGTAGACCGTCAGCGTGTCCAACGGATGATCGTCGGCGCCGGCCAGCTCCAGCACCGCGGTCAGAGCGTCGCGACGCCGCGCCATGATGGTGCGGACCAGCTCGGTCTTCGAGCCGTAATGATTGTACACCGTCTGCTTGGAGACGCCCGCCCGGCGAGCCACTTCCTCGATCGGCGCGTGAACGCCGCGTTCTGCGAGCACCTCGACGGCGGCGTCGAGGATGGCCTCGTGTTTACGGGTATCGATCTGGCCAGGCGCGCGCGGCATTCTGATACTATGGACGAAATGGTCCAACTATCAAGGCGGCTCGGGCCTCCGCCGCCCTGCCAAATGTTAGGAGGCCATCCGCAAGCCTTGATCCGCCACGTCTGGCAGGGGCCAGAGCTTCATCGGTTCGGCCGGTCGCTGCACCTCGGTGAGCGCGATCACGCGCTCCAGTTCAGCCAGGAGTTGGGCCGTTGGCCCGTCGTTCAGAAAGTGGTTGGCGCCCTTGACCAAGTGAAACATGCCCGCGCCCTGTCCAATCGTGCGATCCGCCAAGGCCCGCGCCACCTCGATTGGCGCAAAGTCGTCCAAGTCGCCGTGGACCACGTGGATGGGCAGGTTCAGCCGTTGCAGCGCCAACCGCACCGCCGGCATATGATCGCGCTGCCCCCGCACCTCGAGGATGGCGTTGCGCAGGTCCCGGGGAATGAGGGTGAGCACGCGCCCGCCCATTTCCATCAAGCGTTTTGCGGTCGGCCCAGGTTCGCCCAGGTAGGCGGACAGCAGCATCAGGCTATCCACCTTCTCAGGGTTGGCTGCGGCCATCAACGTCGCCACGCCGCCGCCATAGGACTGGCCGATCAGCAGCAGCCGCTGACCGGGCGCCGTGTCCAGCAAGGGGCTCAGCGCCTGGGCTTGAACGGCGATATCGGGCACCGCGGTCATCGGTTCGCTGAAGGCGTAACCCGGCCGATCGACGACGATCATTTCCCGGTCTTGGGGCAGCTCCGCCAAGACGTCGGCCCAATACTCCGCCCACGACGGCGCGCCGGTGATCACCACGATCTTCCAAGGCGCCGGGCTTTCCCGCGGCGTCCGTAAAGCCGACAACCGCCAGCCGAGACCGCCGCCGGCGTCGAAATAGAACCGCTCGATCAGGCTTTCCGGAATTTCCGGCGCGATGGGCGCATGTTCGTATCGACCGGCGCAGGCGCATGAAATGCAGGCCCAGCCCATTTCGATCACGCCATGAGGTCTGCGTCGCATTGTTCCCGCCCTCGCCAACAATTTTGTTGCGACCATTAAACGCACATACAGCTTGACGGTTCTTGAATCGCGCGTTCATCCCCTGTTGTCGAGCATCCGCCGTCGTTTCCAGGTCACACCGCCTGCGCCCTCCCGACCAATCGCTTACGCCGCGCGATCGCCTATATTGGCGCCATGATGGAAGGTTCGAGCTTCGCCGACGCCGCTAATGTCGCGCACCCTGACGGACTCATCGGTCTCGCCCTCCTCCAGGATGAGGTGAAGCGTCTGCCCGATAGTCCGGGCGTCTACCGCATGTTGGGCGACGGCGGCGAAGTCCTCTATGTGGGTAAGGCGCGGTCGCTCAAGAAGCGGGTGTCCCACTACGCCCAGGGCCGCTTTCACGGACCGCGCATCGCCCACATGGTGCGGTTGACCCGCGCCCTTGAGGTGATCACCACCGGCACGGAATCCCAGGCCTTGCTGCTGGAATCCAACCTGATCAAGCGGCTGAAGCCCCGCTTCAACGTCGTGCTCCGCGACGACAAGAGCTTCGCCGAGATCCTGATCCGCCGCGACCACGCCGCGCCGCAGATTCGCAAGCATCGCGGCGCCCACACCATCACAGGGGACTATTTCGGCCCCTTCGCCTCGACCTGGGCGGTCAATCGCACCGTCAGCGCGCTGCAGAAGGCGTTTCTGCTGCGGTCCTGCACCGACAACGTGTTCGATAGCCGCACGCGCCCCTGCATGCTGCACCAGATCAAACGCTGTTCGGCGCCCTGCACCGCTGAGATTTCGCTCGATGATTACGCCGCCCTGGTGGATCAGGGGCGCGATTTCCTGACCGGCAAGAGCCGGGCCGTGCTGGAACGCCTGTCCCGCGACATGCAGCAGGCCGCCGACGAGATGGAGTTCGAAACCGCCGCCCGCCTGCGCGACCGTATCCGCGCCTTGTCGTCCATCACCCTTGAGCAATCGATCAACCCTGAAACGGTCGAGGAGGCGGATGTCTTCGCCCTCCATGCCGAGGGCGGCCAGGCCTGCGTGCAGGTGTTCTTCTTCCGGGCCGGCCAGAACTGGGGCAATCGCGCCTATTTCCCCAGGGTCAACACCATGATCGCCCCCGATCAAAGCGAGGCGGAACCTGAGGGCGGCGCTGTGGGCGGCGACGAAAATGGCGCCATTCTGGAGGCTTTTCTGGGCCAGTTTTATGAGGACAAGCCGATTCCGCGCCTGATCCTTCTGTCCCATGAGCCGCCCAACCGCGCCCTGTTGGTGGAAGCCTTCAGCGTGCGCAGCGACCGCAAGACCGAGATCGCGGTTCCGCAACGGGGCGAAAAGCGCGACCTGGTGCTGCACGCCTTGACCAACGCCCGCGAGGCCTTAGGCCGGCGCATGGCGGAGGGCTCGGCCCAGGCCACCCTGTTGGCGGGCGTCGCCGAAGCCTTCGGCCTGGACGCCCCCCCTGAGCGGATCGAGGTCTATGACAACTCCCACATCATGGGAACGAACGCCGTCGGCGGCATGATCGTGGCGGGACCGGAAGGCTTCCAGAAAAACGCCTACCGCAAGTTCAACATTCGGAGCGAGGATCTCACGCCCGGCGACGATTACGGCATGATGCGCGAGGTGCTCACCCGCCGCTTCTCGCGCCTGGCCAAGGAGGAGGCGGCCGGCGAAACGCCGGTGCGGCCCGATCTGTTGCTCATGGACGGCGGCCAGGGCCAGCTCGACGCGGCGCTGGAGGTGCTGGAAGCCTTAGGGCTCGACGATATCCCCGTCGTCGGCGTCGCCAAGGGGCCGGACCGGGATGCGGGCCTGGAGCGGTTCTTCATCCCCGGCCGGGCGCCCTTCATGCTCGAGCCGAAGAGCCCCGTGCTCTACTACCTGCAACGGCTGCGCGACGAAGCCCACCGCTTCGCCATCGGCGCCCACAGGGCCAAACGAAAGGCGGAGATGGCGAAGAACCCGCTGGACGAGATCGACGGCGTCGGACCGTCCCGCAAGCGGGCCCTGCTGCACGCCTTCGGCTCCGCGCGCGGCGTCGCACGCGCCTCGGCCGCGGATCTGATCAAGGTGGATGGCGTCAGCCAAGCCCTGGCCGACCGCATCCATGCGTATTTTAATCGGTAGATGAGCCGTGCTCGCACGCGTCAGGCGACGCTTCGCTCGGCGCGCTTGACTCGCCCTCAGCACGGCGGCACGTCACGCCCATGATGATAGCCGCCGCCAACCCACCTTGGCATTAGCGGACGATCTACGCTAGACCCGCTAGGGGCTCTGGTTGGCGCCCATCGACAACCTGGGGCGGGCGGGGGCTTATGCTATTGCAACTAAGGTCCCTGGCCGCAGCCGGCCTTCTTTTTATCTGTTTGGTTTCAACGGCCTTAGCGGATCCGCCGCCGTCCGAAGACATCCCCGACTTCGCAGCGATCGCGCACAGCCGCGTTCCAACGGACACCTCGGTGCGCACGGGCGTGCTGCCCAATGGGCTCCGTTACGCCCTCAAGCACGCGGACCTGCCCAAGGGGAGCCTTTCGATCCGGCTGGGCGTCGATGCGGGCAGCTTTGACGACCCGGACGGCGATCTTGGCGTCGCTCACTTTGTCGAGCACATGGCCTTTCGATCCACGCGCCACTATCCCGACAATTCTGTCGACGGCGCTTTCGCCAAGAGCGGCGTGGCGTTCGGCCGGGATCAGAACGCGGTCACCGAGGTCTTCACGACCGCCTTCTCCATAGACCTTCCCAAGACCGATGACGCCTTGCGCCAGAACGCCCTCCTATGGCTCAGGGACGTGGCGGACGGCGTCGTTTTTGATCCCGCCGCCGTGGAGACGGAGCGGGGCGTCGTGCTCGCCGAAAAGGAGGCGCGCGATGGGGACGCCGACGCCGCCTACTGGGCGCTCCAGAGGTTCCGGACGCCCGGTCTTCAAAGCGTCGATCGGCCGCCGATCGGCCTGGACGCCACGGTGCGGAGCTTAAGCATCGACCGGATAAAGGCCTTTTATCAACGCTGGTACCGGCCGGACAACGCCGTGATCGTCATGGCCGGCGATCTGCCGCTGGACGTGATGGAGGCGGATGTGAGGCGCAGCTTCGGCCCCTGGACCGCCTCTGGACCCGCGCCTCAGCACCGGCCCTATGGGTCTATCGACCCCGACCGCGGGTTGGATGTGTTTTCGACGATCAATGGCGCCGACATCCCCCGCCTCGACGTCTGTCGCCTCGGCCCCCCCGACCCCAAGCCCCTGGGCGACTATGCCGATCTTCGCAAGTCGGCCCTCGCCGCGATCTGGCGCGAAACCCTCAATCAGCGCCTGGCCCAGCTCCGCCTCGCGCCCGACAACCACATCATCGGCGCCCGGTTCGTTGCGCCGGACCGCCCCCGCGATCATCGGGAGGTTTGCCTGTCCATCGTCACGACCGACGCGGCCTGGGCGCCGGGTCTCGCCGCCGCCCATGATGAACTCCGGCGGTTCCAGACCTCCGGGCCGACGGATCTGGAGGTGGATCAGGCGATCGATGCTGTGCGGGCGAAGGTGAGGGGCGAGATAGACGATGCGCCAAACCGAACGGCCTCGACCTTGGCGGACGCCATCCTGACAGCCATGGCCGACGGCCAGCCTCTTCCGGATTTGCGCCAGCGACTGCGCGGTTATGACTTGGCTGTCGAGAGCGTCGCCCCTGCCGATGTGCGCGCCGCCTTCAATTCGGAATGGACGGGCGGTGGGCCCCTGGTCAGCCTCGTCGCCCCAAACGTCCCCGCGCCGGCTCAGATCAAACAGGCTTGGCTCGCCGACGAACGGCGCCCAGATCCGCCAGCCTATGTCGATCGCAAGGTCGTCAAGTGGGCCTATACGTTCCAGCCGCCGGGCAAAATCGTCGCGCGCGAGCCCCAGGCGTTCGGGGCCTTCGTCCGCTTGCGGTTCGCCAACGGCGTCGTGCTCAATTTCAAGCACACGACCTTCCGCAAAGGCTACGTCGCTTTTGTGGTCAGCTTCGGCTCAGGCCGCCCCCAGCTCGCCAACACGGATGTCCTGACCGCCCTCCTCGGCGGCCCGTTGGTGGCGATCGGCGGCGTCGGCAAGCACAGCTTTGAGGACCTGGCCAAATTCGCCCAGACCGATTACCTGTCGTTGGTGATCCATATGTCCTCCAGGGACTTCTTCTTTACCGAAAGCGAGCCCGTCGCGAACATGGGCGATGAGCTGAAGGTTTTCGCCGCCCTGCTCCAGGACCCCGCGTTTCGGCCAAGCCTTGATCCCCTTCTGCGTGAAGCCGCCGCCTTGTCCTACCGTCGCTTCGACACCAGCCCGCCCCTGGTCGCCGCCCAGGCGCTTGGGGCGAGCCTCGCGCCCGGCAACCCGCTTCTGCTGCCGCCTGAGAGGGAGTTTTTAAAGACAGACAGCAAGAGGTTGGCGGACATCTTTCGGCCCGTGATGACGCAAGGACCGATCCACGTGGCGCTCGTCGGCGATATCGATGAGGCGACGGCGATCGATCTTGTCGCCAACTCTCTAGGCGCACTTGCGCCCCGTCCTCCGCCCGGCCCAGCGCCCCATGACGTCTTCTACCTGCACTATCCGCAGGTTTCGCCGCCGGTCCTTCACGCCGAACATCACGGACCCCCGGACAAGGCCTTCGCCGAATTGAATTGGCCGCTCTATGTGGCGACGCCGGAGCGACGTCGCGAGGAATATAGCCTCAAGCTTCTCGCGGCGATTTTCGCCAACGAACTGCGTCGCAAGGTACGCGGCGACCTCGGCAAGACCTATGCGCCAACGGTCGCCACGACCATGCCGGACCACGCGGACCAGGGCGTGCTCTCGGCCGATATCGAGAGCTATCCTGGCGATCTGGACGCCCTGGTCGCCGCCGCGCGCGTGATCGCCCGGACCCTCGCGTCCGGCGCCATAACCCAGGCTGAGTTCGAAGCTGCGCGCGCGCCCCTTCTGGAGCAGGGACGCCGAGACCTCGAGACGAACACCTCGTGGGCGCTAAGCCTGGCCATATCCGACGTGGACCCAGAGGGCCTGCATGAACTGCTGGACTATATAGGCCTCCTAAGCGACCTGCGCCTCGACGACATTACCAAGGCCGCCGCTCGCTGGCTCGCCCGAGAGCCGGTGGTTGTTCTGGCCGCTCCGGCCAAGGCGAAGGCAGGCGCCCCATGAACGCCGGGTTTCGGATTTACGGCGCTATCCTCACGATCAGCGCCCTCGTCGGCGTAGCTGCGCGGGCGAGCGCCGCGCCGTCCGCGCCTGCGCCAACGGTGGCGGCGCCCCCCGCGGCCGATGTGGCGCAGCAATGCGTCACCGCCAATAGCGACCGCAGCTATGCCGATGACCTGAAGATCTGCGATACGGCGCTGAGCCAGCCCGCCGCCCTGGCGGACCCGCAGCTGCACGTGCGGCTTCTGGTCGCCCGCAGCGCCGCGCTCGCCGGTCTTGGTCGCTTGAGCGAGGCCGAGGCTGTTGCGAACGAGGCGCTTAAGCTGGCGCCCGACGATGTCGACGCCCTGATCGCGCGGGGCCAGGCGCGCGACTATGCCGACAAGAACGACGCCGCCTTCGCAGACTATGACAAGGCTTTGCAGCTTCGGCCCGCGTCCGCGCTCGCCTTGGCCCGTCGAGGCAGCATTTGGTATTACGCCCGCCACGATGCGGTGCGGGCGCGGGCCGACTACGACGCCGCGATCAAGGCCGATCCTGAGGCGGGCCTAGGCTATCATTTCCGCGGCGCGCTCAATCTTGACGAGGGAAAATACGACGCCGCCCTGGCCGACTACGACCGGCTGATCAAGATCTGGCCCAATAGCCTCTCCTCTGCGCGTCAACGGGGCGTGGTTTTCGAAAACCTGGGTCGAAACCCCGATGCGCTCAAGGTCTACAGCGACATCCTGGTCGCTCACCCCCACGACGCGGACACCCTGACCTACCGCGGCGCTTTGCGGATCGCGATGAAGGACGCCAAAGGCGCCCTGGACGACCTGAACGCGGCGATCGCGACGGACCCCGATCAGCTTCGGGCCTACCGGCTCAAGGCGGGACTGTTCGAGGACGACGACAAGTTGGACGCCGCGGTCGCCATCGCCGAGGCTGGCGTGAAGCGCAAGCCTGACGACGTCACGACCCTCGTCGCCCTGGGCCGACTCTACCGCCTATCAAAGAAGACCGACCTGGCCTTGGCCACGTTCAATACGGCGATCAAGCTGGACGCAAAATACGCCGACGCCCGGGTTGAGCGCGGACTGCTTTACTGGGACAAGGACGACGACAAGGCGGCGATCGCCGAGATGGACGCCGCCATCGCGCTCGACCCCACCAACTCAGACCCCTTCTACTTTCGCGGGCGGCTTATGACCGAGACCGGTCAGGCCGAAAAGGCGCTGACGGATCTGGATGAGGCGCACCGGCTGTCCCCCAAATGGGCCGCCGTCTTGGTCAGCCGGGGGCTGGCGCTCAGCGCGCTTGGACGACCGCAAGACGAGCTGAAGGCTTACGACGCCGCCCTGGCTATAGATCCCGACAATACGGACGCCTTGGTCGACCGCGCCATTTCCTTGCGGGATTTCAAACGCAACGACGAGGCGGTCGTCGCCTATCAGGCCGCGATCCGTCAACTGCCCAAGCGGGCTGACCTTCATGCCGCCCTTGGCGAAATCCGGCTGGACCAGGGCGACCAGGCCCAAGCGCGGGCCGAGTTCGATCAGGCGATAAGCCTGGACCCGACCTCAATCCGGGCCTTGGACGATCGCGGCAATCTGCTGGCCGATCAGAAGCGCTATAGCGAGGCGCTGGCCGACTTCCAGCGCGCCATCAAGGCGGCCCCGGATGAGGCTGATCCGCGCGTTTACCTGGCCCAAGCGCTTGAGCAATCCGGCGATAAAAAAGCGGCGGCCTTGGCCTATGACGAGGCGGTGCGCCTCAACCCCAAATCCACCTTCGCCCTTAATAATCGCGGGCTGTTGCGGTATCGAGGCGACGATTACGATGGCGCGCTCGCCGACTTCGACGCCGCCAACGCGATCGATCCCAAATACGACGCGCCCTACTTCAACCGCGGCTTGGTGATGATCCAGCTGGACCGCACGGATCGCGCCATCCGGGAGTTCGACGCCTATCTGCGCCTGGACCCCGGCGACGCGGACGCTCATGCGCAGAAGGGTCGGTGCTACCGGATCTTGGGCGATGAGCTGCTGGCCATCGAGGAGCTCGACCGCGCTCTTCAGGCAGACCCCAAGCTCGCGCTCGCCTGGTGGCGTCGAGGCTTGGCCAAGGCGGCGCTCGGCGACGAGGCCGGCGCGGCTGCGGACAAGAAACAGGCTAAAATTCTCGACCCCAAGGTTGATGGATAGGAAACGCAGAGCGAGCGGCGACGGGTAAAACGTCTCCGCCGCGCGAGATTTTGACGCTTCGCAGCGCCGGCCTTGGCGCGCTATTGGAACGTGCGACATGTCCGGGCGGGGCGGCGACCCACCGCGCCCTAGAGGGAGCAGGCGGCTGCTGACCAAAATCCGTTCAAGCTTGACGCCGGCGGCGGCGCCCGCCCGCCTCGCGACGCTGCTCTTCGTCCTCGCCTTTATCACCGCCCTGGTGCTGGAGTTCTGGCTTCAGCGGGGAGAGCCCCTGTGGTTGGACGAGGCGTGGACGATCGGCATCGCCGGCCCCGCCCCCTGGATCGACTTCTTCCATCAAGTCTACTGGGACGTGAACGCACCCCTCTACTACCTTTTGATGTACCTCTGGCAGGGCGTGTTCGGCCAATCGGACCTGGCGATGCGCGCGCCCAGCCTGATCTTCGCGGTCGCCACCCCGCTCGTCCTCGCCTTCAGTCGTGTCGAGGGTCTTGGACGCACCGAGCGGCTGACCTGGGCGTCGGTGACGGCGCTTTGGTTTCCGGCCCTGTGCTACGCCCAGGAAGCGCGCAGCTACGCCATGCTGCTGTTCATCAGCACGCTCCAGACCGTGGCCTTTATCCGGGTCTTGCAGCGGCCCAGCACGGGTCGTGCGACGCTGTGGGCCGCCTTCGCCGCCCTGGCGATCGTCACCCACTACGACGCCATCTTTCTGGGCGCCGCCCAAGGCCTGATCTATCTGGCGGCGCGCCGGATGCGCGCGGTGCGAACCTGGCCCGCGGCGCTGGCGTTTGCGCCAGCGTTCGGCTGGCTCGCCTATCATTTGCCGCGGATCGCTGAGTTCGCGCGGCCGGGCATCGCCTGGTACACCGTGCTGGATGTCGACGGCCTGAACGACAGCCTGCTCCACCTGATGGGCCAGCGGCAATGTTGGGTCCTGCTCGTGGTCGGCCTGCTCGCGGTCGGCCTTCGGTTCATCCCCCTCCTTCGCTCGGAGAGCGCTGGAGGCGAGGCGCGGAGCCCTGGCGTCGCGTCGGTCTGGCTTGCGGCCTTGGCCGCCGTCTTGAGCGCGGCCGCACTGATCGCGATCGGCTTTTTGCGGCCCAGTTTCGCGCCGCGCTATCTGACGCCCGATGGTCCGGGCGTGCTGTTGGGCATCGTGCTTTTGATCGGCGCCATCGCGGGCCGGCGCGCGGCCTGGGCCTTAGGCGTGCTGGTGATCGCGCTCGGCGCCGCCGTCACGCGCCAGATGGCTCTGGGCGTGCGCATGGCGCCGCGCAGCTACAACTATGAGCGGGCCTCGCAAATCCTGGAAAAGGTCCACCCGAAGCATCTGGTCTTTCTGTGGGATCACCCTGTCGATCCCATTGAGCATCCCGAACAGCTCGCCGCCGCCGGCGACGCCTTCTTTCGTCGCGATCATGTGAAGCTGACGGTAGACCCGGTGATCCTGAAGCCGGGCGAAGACCCCAACACGCGTCTGCTGGCCGGCGCGGCGCCGCCCCACTCGGTGATCTTGTGGGTCTATGATGTCGGCGTGCACGACACCGCGGCGATCGACTTCCCACCCAGGATCACAACGCTCGATCCCGCCTGGACCTGCCGTCATGGCGGCGGCGACACCTTTGGCATCCTCGCCTGTTGGCGCAAGAGCGAGGCGAAATGATCAAGCTCTCGATCGTCGCGCCCTGCTATAACGAGGCGGACGGCCTGCCCGCCTTCGTCGAGCGGATGACGGCGGCCGCCGAGGCCGGTGTCGGCGCCGCCTACGAACTGATCCTGGTCAACGACGGCTCGCGGGACCGGACCTGGGCTTGCATCCAGGCCATGGCGTTGCGCTACGCCAGCGTGGTCGGCGTCAACCTCAGCCGCAACCACGGTCATCAGCTCGCCGTCACCGCGGGGCTCACGCTGGTGCGGGGCGAGCGGGTGCTGGTGATCGACGCCGACCTGCAAGATCCGCCGGAGCTCCTGAGCGCCATGATGGCGCGCATGGATGAGGGGTTCGACGTGGTCTACGGCCGGCGCCGTACCCGCGCCAGCGAAAGCCGGTTCAAGCTCGCCACCGCCAGCGCCTTCTATCGCCTGCTCGCCAGCCTGTCGGAGGTCAGCATCCCCACGGATACCGGCGACTTCCGGCTGATGTCGCGGCGCATCGTCGAGCGGCTGAACGCCATGCCGGAGCAGGACCGGTTTCTGCGCGGCATGGTGGCGTGGCTCGGCGGCGCCCAGACGGAAATCCTCTATGACCGCGACGCGCGTCATGCCGGTCAGACCGGTTATACCCTGCGCAAGATGGTGCATCTCGCTGTCACCGGCCTGACGGGCTTCTCGACCGCGCCTCTGAAGATGGCGGTGGTTCTGGCCTTCCTCGGCATGGCCCTGGCGGCGGCCATCGTTGTCTACGCTCTGGTGGGCTTCTTCGTCGGTCACGTCGCGCCGGGCTGGACCAGTCTTGCTTTGATCATGGCCTTTTTCGGCGTCGGCCAGCTGGGGTGTCTGGCGATTATGGGCGCCTATCTGGGCCGCATCTATATGCAGGTGAAAGGGCGGCCGCTTTTCCTTATAGACGAGGTGGTGGCCAATCCCGCGGCCCCGACCTCCTTGAGCCGTGACGCCTGATGCTGGACGCCGCCGAATTCGATAAGTTCGCCGAAGAGTATTTCGCCACTCACGCGGCCAACATCCGCATCAGCGGCGAAGACCCGGACTATTTCGCCCGCGCCAAGATCGACGAGGTCGGCCGCCGCTGGGCCGCGCTCAAGCCCACCGAGCCGCAAGCGATCCTGGATTTCGGCGCCGGGATCGGCAACGCCCTGCCCCATCTGGCCAAACGCTTTCCGACGGCTTCGCTCACCGGCCTGGACGTGTCGGAAAAGAGCCTGGCCATCGCCGAGCGCCGCTTTCCAGGCGTCGCCAAGCTGGTGCGCTACGATGGGGCTGAGATTCCGCTGGCGCCCCAAAGTTTCGACCTGATCTTTTCGGCCTGCGTCTTCCACCATATCGACGCCGCCGAGCACGCCCGCCTATTCGCCCACCTGAAGCGCCTTTTGAAGCCCGGCGGCCTGATGGTGGTGTTCGAGCACAACCCGGTCAATCCCGTCACCCGCTACATCGTGGCCACCTGCCCCTTCGACGAGAACGCCGTCCTGATCCCGGCGGGCGAGCTCAAGGCCCGCCAGCGGAAAGCGGGCTTCGACAAGGTGGGCGTCACCTATACGGGCTTCTTCCCCGGCGCCTTGAAGGCGCTTCGACCGCTGGAGCCGCTGATGGGCGCCCTGCCGGTTGGGGCGCAATACTATACGCTGGCCCATGGTTGAGAGTTCTGGGTCTAAAGCGCTCTACGTCCGTCTTGCCCGGACTTGGTCAGGGCATCCATGGCGCGCCGCATGGAGCGCCACATGGCCTTCAGACCTCGCGGTCGGCCTCCGTCCCTCGCGCAATGGGCCCCCGGAACAAGTCCGGGGCAGGCGGAAGAGGGTGGGGATGTACGGGGTGTTGGGCTCGGTCGGAAACAATGTCCTCCTTGGCTAACCCCGCCCCCAAAACCGCCCCGCTCAGAGCCCTGGCCGCCCTGGTCGCCCGCTTCGGCCTAGCCGGATTGATCAACACCGGCCTCGGCTTCGCCGTGATCGCCGGCCTCGACATTGGCCTACACGTCTCGCCGCCCCTGGCCAATGCGGCCGGTTATCTGGTCGGGGTTGGCGTCGGTTTCGTGCTCAACCGCCGTTTCGTATTCAAAAGCCAGACCAGCGCCCGCGCCGCCGCGCCCCGCTACATCGCCGTGGTCCTCGCCGCCTTCGCGCTGAACCAGCTTATTCTGCACATGGCGGGCGCGGCCTTGGGCCAAGGCGCTCTACCCCACCTCGCCGCGCAACTCGCGGGTATGGCGGTTTATACGGTAGCGGTGTTCGTGGCCTGCCGGTTTTGGGTGTTTCGGGCTGAGGGGTAGGGGCGCTACAGACGCCGCTGGCCACATTGCGTTTGTACTTACAAACGCAATGTACCGGGAGATTGGCGGCCAGACCAAGCTTCGCCCAATCAGCGCCCGCTACATGCATCAGGAGGAAATCGATTATTATGAAGGACAAGCTTAAGCCCATGCCATCGCCGCCGAGCGACGAGGCCGCTGAGGCGTTCGTCGCCGCCGTCGTTGCTTGCGGCGCTGAAAGCCAAGGCTAAGGCCAAGGGCGTTCCCTATACGCGCTATGTGAGAATGTTGCTGGAAACGGACGTGGCGGGCTCGCGGTGAAGATGGTAGGCTAGAGCGCGTTCCGAAAAGTGGGAACCGGTTTTCGGACGAAACGCGCTCTAAGCTTTTGAAGATAGAGCATGATTCAACGATTAGATGGTTCCATCTAATCGCATCATGCTCTAGCGCCCTACCCCGCCA
>Ga0116229_10001842_pt1 | contig 33892 bp, 31 predicted proteins | sample S1TSphgellanicum_3_FD_87313 | JGI IMG/M metagenome (GOLD analysis project Ga0116229, IMG submission 87313) | Host-associated microbial communities from peat moss isolated from Minnesota, USA - S1T2_Fc - Sphagnum magellanicum MG | ecosystem: Host-associated > Plants > Peat moss > Unclassified...
ATCCGCCAGTACGTCGCGCTGCTTGATGCGGCCAAAATTGGCATCGGGCTACTGGCTTTTGCCACCGTGCGCCTGGAAAAGCACGGCGATGCGGAAAAACGCTCCCCGGTCGACGCCTTTCGCCAGGCCGTCAAGGGCTGGCCCGAGGTGATTGCCTGCTACGCCATGACGGGCGAGATGGACTATCTGCTTCGGGTCGAAGTCGAGGACCTCGAGCACTACTCGCGCTTTGTCATGGGGCACCTGCTCAAACATCCGGCGGTGGTCGACGTCAAATCAAGTTTTTCGCTCGAGCGCATCAAGGAAACCACGGCCTTGCCGATTGCCGATTAGGAACGATGGGCAAAGTGCGGAATGCATCATTGGTTGGCGTCGCTTTTGGTGCGACACTAGCGCACCACAATTTCTCCCGCCCCGTGTTCGAGTCCGATGACGATGGATAACACGCCCTTTTCCCGCCACCAGGAGCGCCCGGCATGGATGATCCTGCGCGTTGACGGGGAAAACATGCATCGGGCGCCGCTCGAGGAAATCGACAGCATGTGGGAACTCTACGAGCGCGCCTGCCTGCAGTTCCCCGAGCGCCATGTCGCGCTGATCCGGCTGTGGGGCCGGCCCGTGGCCGTGGCGGTGATCGTCGACGGTCGCCTGGCGCTGACCCGCACGGTCGGCTTCACCGGCGAAATTCGCGCCGACTTCGATCGCCTGCAGCAGGAAAACCCCAACTCGGACGTGCGCATGGTGGAAGTCTTTGGCAAGCGCGCGCTGCGCGACGAGGTCCTGGCTGAGCAGGTGCCGCAGACAACCGCATAGCCCGAGCGGGCGTTGCCCCGCCTGAACGCCCGAATCTGCAGTTCATCGCCGTTTCCTGCGCTTTGTCGCATGCTCCTCGTGCGCTTGCGGGTAATCCCTAAAATCCCCTGTGAGATAATTTGCGCGCCCGGCAAGACGGGCGCCCCGCACATGAACTACTCCCCTTTCTCCAACAAGCGCCGCATCGCGATTGCCGCGAGCGCACTACTGGCCATCCTGTTGGTCGGCGGCGCAGTCATGCTAAGCAAGCGCTCACACGCCGACGCCTCCGACAAGAAGGCACCGGCCGAGCTGCAATTCACCGCAAGCGATTTGACCTACGTCACTCCGCGCGCACTTGCGGCAAGACTTGAGATCACGGGCAACCTCGAGGCGCGCAGTGAAGCCACGGTGAGGGCCAAGGAAGCGCTTGACGTCAAGGAAATCCTGGTGCGCGAAGGCGATGCCGTGCATGCCGGACAGGTCCTGGCGCAACTCGACACGGCGCAGCTCGCAGCGCGTCTGGCCCAGAAGATCAGCACGCGCGATTCGGCCAAGGCCCAGTTCGAGATGGCCGAGAAGAATCGCACCACCAACCATGAGCTTCTCGAGAAGAAATTCATCTCGCAAAATGCCTTCGACAATTTCGACAGCACCTACAAGGCCAACCATGCGACGCTCGAGGCCGCGTCAGCAGAAGTCGACGTGGCGCGCATCGATCTCAACCAGGCCACGGTGGTCGCGCCGATCTCCGGCATCATCGGCAAGCGCTATATCAAGGTCGGCGAGAAAACCTCGGTCGACGGCCAGCTGTTTTCGATCGTTGATCTTGACTCGCTCGAATTCCAGGCGTTGGTGCCGGCCGCCGAAGTCACGCGGCTGAAAAAGGGCATGGCGGTGGCGATCAGCGTCGATGGCATTCCCGACCAGACCTTCTCGGGCACGCTTGACCGCATCAGCCCGGAGACCGAGACCGGCACGCGCTCGATCATGACCTTCTTCTCGGTCACCAACGCCGGACACAAACTGCGCTCGGGCATGTATGCCTCGGGACACGTGGTGCTCAGCAGCTCATCGCCAAGGCCGTCCCTGCCGCTTGCGGCCGTGCGCACCGATGCCGGCCAGTCGGTTGTCTGGACGGTCGAGAACAACACCTTAAAACGCAGACCGGTTGAGCTCGGCCTTCAGGACCTAAGCCACGGCTGGGTCGAGATCAAGCAGGGCGTCGACGCCGCCGTGCCCGTACTGGCATCGAAGTTCGATGACCTGAAGGAAGGCGCACCGGCGCGCGCGCTGGCAGCAGGCGATGACAGCGCACCCAAGCCGCAAGACACGCACGCCCACGCCTGAGTCTTCCAAGCCAGGGACAAGCCATGTGGATCACCAAAGTATCGATCAATAACCCGGTATTTGCGACCATGGTGATGGTCGGCCTGTGCGTCTTGGGCACCTTCTCGTATGTGCGCCTTGGCGTCGAGTCCTTGCCCGACGTCAGCTTTCCGGTGGTCTCGATCACCGTGCTCTACCCGGGGGCGTCGCCTGAAGCCGTCGAAAACGACATCTCCAAGCCGATCGAAAACGCCGTCAACACGGTGTCTGGCATCAAGGTGCTGCGCTCGACGTCGCTCGAAGGCCGATCGGACACCGCCGTCGAATTCAGGGTGGGCACCGACGTTGCGCGCGTCACGCAGGAAGTTCGCGACCGGGTTGCGCAGATCCGCCCGACCTTTCCGCGCGAAGCCAAGGAGCCGCTGGTCGAGCGCGCCGACTCCGAGAATGTCCAGCCGGTGGTGCAACTGGCGGTCGTGTCGACCACGCGCTCGATGCGTGAACTGAGCACCCTGACCGATCAGGTCATCGTGAAAGAGCTGCAAAAGACATCGGGGGTCGGCCGCGTCGTGACTTCCGGGGCGCGCGCGCGCCAGGTTCGAATCCAGGTCCGGCCTGACCAGCTCGCGGCCTACGGCATCGGCATCGATCAGGTCATGGATGCGATTCGCGCCGCCAACCAGGATATTGCCGCCGGACGCATCTCCAATTCCAAGACCGAAGCGCTGGTGCGCGTCGATGGCAAGCTGAAAAACATCGACGACTTCAACCGCATCGTGGTCGCAAGGCGCGGCCCGGCAGGTGCCGATGCGCCGGTCTATCTCAACGCCGTGGCCACCGTCACCGACGGCGTCGAAGAGCCGCAAACGCTGGCCAGAACCGACGGCAAGGAGTCGATCGGCCTTAACGTCTTCAAGGTGCAAGACGCCAATATCGTCGATACCGGGCGCTCGATTGCCGAAGCCATCGAGCGCATGAAGCCGCGGCTGCCAGAAGGTGTCGAGGTGGTCACGCTTTATTCCGACGCCGACTGGGTCAACGACTCGCTGCACGGCGTGAAAAAGACCCTGCTCGAAGGCGGCGTGCTGACGATCCTTATCGTTTTCCTGTTCTTGCGCAGCTGGCGCAGCACGGTGATTACCGGCCTGACGCTGCCGATCGCGGTGATTTCAACCTTCATCGCGCTCTACGCCCTGGGCTTCACGCTCAATTTCATGACCATGATGGCCCTCTCGCTTTGCGTTGGCCTTCTGATTGACGATGCCATCGTTGTGCGCGAGAACATCGTGCGCCACTTGCGCATGGGCAAGTCGCACCTGCAGGCGGCGCGCGACGGCACCGAGGAAATCGGACTGGCGGTGATGGCCACGACCTTTGCCATCGTCGCCGTGTTCGTGCCGGTGGCCTTCATGTCGGGTGTGGTTGGCAAATTCTTCTACTCGTTTGGCGTCACCGTGACGGTGGCCGTACTGGTGTCGCTGTTTGTCAGCTTCACGCTCGACCCGATGCTGTCTTCGATCTGGGTCGACCCGCCGCACTCGCGCCTGCTCGAATTCCCGCCGCTGCGCTACTTGCTCGACAAGGTCGAAAACGGCGTGGAGCGCTTGCACCGGGTCTACGACCGGGCGCTGCGCTGGGCGCTATCGCATCGCCGCAGCACCATCGCCATTGCCGTTGGACTGTTTTTTGGCAGCGCGATTGCACTGATGCCTTTCATCGGCAGCGAGTTCATTCCCGATGTCGACGAAAGCTTCATCAGCCTGCACATCACCACGCCCGTCGGTGCGAGTCTTAGCTATGCCGACGAAAAGACCGCGCAGGTCGAGAAGGAACTCGCCAGGATTCCCGAGATCAAGCACGTCGACATCGACATCTTCGGCGAAGGCCGCGGCCAGGTCCGGGTGAACCTCGTGCTGACCCCCATCAGCGAGCGCCACCGTTCGCAAAAGGAGCTGGAAAAAGTCATCCGCGACCAGCTCGAACATATCCCGGGCATCCAGACCGCCGTCGGCTACGAGACGCCGATCTATATTGCCGTGCTCGGGCCCGATGCCCAAAAGCTCAACCAGTATGCGCAAGCGCTCTCCGATGACATCGCCAAGATTCCAGGCGTCGTCGATCTCTACTCCAGCAACCGGCCAGGCGTTCCCGCGATTTCGATCCGACCGCGCCCCGATGTCGCCTCCGATCTCGGCCTTAGCACCTCGGTCATCGGCAATGCGCTGGCGCCGCTCGTCGGCGGCGAGACCGTCAGCTACTGGCTCAATTCGGATGGCCAGAACTACGACGTGCGCGTGCAGCTGCCGCGCGACGAGCGCACCGATGCGAACACCATCGGCGACCTCTTGATCAGTACCAACAAGCTCGACGGCAACGGCGCAGCGCGCCTTGTGCCCTTGCGCCAGGTGGCAGACATCGTGGTTGCCGAGAGCCCGCAGATGATCAAGCGCCAGGACTTGCAGCGGCGCGTTGCCATCTACGGCAACGTCGAGGGCCGCGCCAAGGGCGACGTCGGCTCGGACATCAAGAAGCTGGTCGAGGCGCGCCAGCTGCCGCCAGGCTACCGCATCTCGATTGGCGGCCAGCAGGAGCAGCAAGACGAATCGGGCGCGGCGCTTCTTGCCGCGCTGGCGCTGGCGGTGATCTTCATCTATCTGGTCCTGGCCTCACAGTTTGCAAGTTTCCTGCAGCCGCTTGCCATCATGGTCTCGCTGCCCCTGTCATTCATCGGCGTATTGCTCGCGCTGGCCTTGACCGGCACGACCTTGAACCTGTTCTCGATGATCGGCTTTGTCATGCTGATGGGCCTGGTCACGAAGAACGCCATTTTGCTGGTCGACTTTGCCAATCGCGCGCAGGCCGAGGGCATGTCGCAATTCGACGCTTTGATCACCGCAGGCCAGGTGCGGCTGCGGCCGATCCTGATGACCACCGCTGCCATGGTGTTTGGCATGCTGCCTTTGGCACTGGGGCTTGGCGAAGGCTCCGAGCAGCAGGCCCCGATGGGACGAGCGATCATCGGCGGTGTCTTGACCTCGACGCTGCTAACGCTCGTCGTCGTGCCGGTGATCTACACCTACCTGGATCGCTGGGGACGCCTGATGGCGGCGCGCCAAAGGCGCCTGACCGAGGCCAAGCTGGCCAGCATGGGCCTGCTTGGCGATGGCCATGGCGGCTCGGCTGCGCCCGTGTCGGGGCAACCGGCATCACCGCTTGATGATCACGTGGCCTAGTTGAGCGAGGTCACGCTGTAGCCGCGCTTTCTGAGCTGGCTGATCAAGCCGTCATCGCCAAACAGGTGCAAGGCGCCGACGGCAAAGAACGTCTGGCCTCCCAGGTTCAGCTCGGCAATCGCCGCATCGGTCATGGACGCATCGCGGGCTGAAATGAGCTGGCTCGCCATGAACTGGGGAAACAATCCCGGCTCCTCGTGCAACTCGATGAGCATCTTTTCGATCACGCTGGCATCGTGCGTCTGCCAGGCCGAAATCAGGCGCTTGGCCTCGCTCGCGATGCGGCCATCGTCAAGGCCGTCGAGCGTGCGTCTGAGGGCATCGACCTGGGTTGCCTCGGGCGCGCCGCCAAGCAGCTTGAACTGGACATCGGCACCTTCGATCTCGATCACCGGCACGTTTGCGCCAAGCGCCGCCCCGGTCAGAAGCGCCTCGGATCCGCGCCGCGGGTCAAGCCCGGTGGCAGCGAGCGTGAGCACCGAGAGCAGGTTGGCTGCGACCCAGGGCCGCATCTGCTCGATGCGCTCCTCGGGCAGCGTCAGCTGCTCTGCCCGCGTTGCGGTGCGCGCCATCAGCGCTTCTGAAATGTGCCGGGCGAGCGAATCGCCCACCGGGTAGAGCCCAAAGGTCTGCAAGGCGTGCCCAATCGCTGCGGTGTTGCGCGGGTCGAGTTCGATGGCGAGCCGGCTGCTCTTGCCAATCAGATCACGCGTGGGCGCGTCAAGGCCTTCGCCCGCGGCGCTGCCCAGGTGCAGCGTACCGTAGAGATAGAGCACCGCACCCGAGTCTGCGCCTGGCGCCACGACCTTGTAGATAAACCCCCGCGGCGCCTCGGCATGCGCTACGGACCCACAGCCGAGCAATGGCCAAAGCACACAGAAAATCAGCGCCCTGCAGGAGCCCGCCACGTTCTTCATGTCAGCGCGCCTTTCGTGCTACTGGACTGGGGCACCCGAGCCACTCGTGACGACGCCCGATGTCGGCGAGGCTGGCGCAGCCGAGGGGCCCTGCGCCGGCGGCTGGGGGGGTGTATCGGTGGGTACCGCCTGGGTCTGCATGCGCTGCAGATCATCTTCGGAGATGTAGTCAAACACCTTGACAACGCCGGTCACCCCCGACACGCCGCGGGCGATGCCGGCGCCGTAGTCGCCCTCGCGGCGCGTGACGATACCCATCAGGTAGACGACGCCGCGCTCGGTCACGACCTTGTAGGCGTTGGCAAAGAGGTCGCTGTGATTGACCATGGCGGTCTTCACCTGGGTGGTGATGAAGGCATCGTTGGAACGCTCGCCGTACGAACTTGGCGCGCTTAGCGTCAGTTCGTTGACGACATCCTTGACCTCCGGGCTCTCGCGCACGATGCGCTCGGCGTCGGCCTTGCCGGCCTCGTCTAACACCTGGCCGGTAAGAAGCACCTTGCGGTTGAAACTGGTCACGGTGATGTGCGCTGCGGCGCCAAAACGATCGCCGATCTGGTTCTCGGCGCGCACTGCGATGACCTTGTCATCGGTCTGGGCGCCGAGGCTGCGCCGATCGGTGGCTGCATACGAGCCATAGGCCACGGCACCGATCATGACCGGCAGGCAGCCCGAAATCGATGAGGCCAGCGCCACCGCGAGAAGAGCGGCAGCGGCCCTGCGAAATGCGCTCGTTGCGAGCGGCCACGTCTTCATCATGCTTCGTCTCCCAGGAAATTCCAGTCCATCGCATCACACAGGCAATTGAAGACGACGCGCTCGATCGCCTGCACCACAATCAGTCGCTCAGCCGGAATCGCCAGGTGCACATCGCTATCGAAGAGTTCCGCCGCGAGGGCGCCGCCTGACTGGCCCGTGATGGCGACAACGCGCATGTCGCGCTCGTGGGCAGCAATCACGGCATCGACGACATTCTGGCAGTTGCCGCTTGCCGAGAGCGCAACCAGCACATCGCCGGGTCGTGCGATGCCCTCGATCTGCCGCGCAAAGTGCGGCAGCATGTCGCTGCCGGCGTTAACGCCTGGCGGTGGCCTCCTGGCTGACAGCGAGATTGCCGCAAGCGCCAGGCGCTCGCGCTCGAAACGCCCAAGCAAGGCGCTAACGAAGCGCTCGCATTCGGCATCGGCTGGCGCGTTGGCACAGGCAATGATCTTGCGATCGTCAGACAGCGCCTCGACCATCCATTCGGCGGCACGCGCAATCGGCACTGCCAGCGCCAGCGACGAAGCCAAAAGTGCCGTGCCGTGCTCGCCGAACTGTTCGTGAATGCGCGCCTCGAGGTCCATCGCCCGGATTATAACGATCCCAACCTCAGAGCCGGGCCCGCTGGCATTGGTTCCCGTTACGGTTTGCACACAAGTGCATCGGTCTGCACAATGCCGCATGCCAAGCCAAACGCCGCCGCCGCAATCCGCTCTTCTCAGGGGCTGGCAAGCGCGCGCGCAAAAGGAGCAGGACTGGCCCGGCGCGTGCCTCTATATGGTGGCAACGCCGATTGGCAATTTGCGCGACGTCACCTTGCGTGCGCTTGACTGCCTGTCGCGCATGGACGCCATTGCAAGCGAAGACACGCGCATAGGCCGGCGCCTGCTTGACGCCTTTGACATTCACGTCAAGACCTTCGCCTTGCACCAGCACAACGAAGCGCTCGCCGCGCAAGACGTGATCGCAAGGCTTGGCTTGGGCGAGCGCATCGCCTTCATCACCGATGCGGGCACGCCTGGCATCAGCGATCCCGGCGCACGCCTTGTCAAGGCGGTGCGCCAAGCGGGCTTTCGGGTCATTCCCCTGCCCGGGCCAAGCGCGCTTGCGACTGCGGTGTCAGCCGCGGGCTTAACCGACGCGCCGCTGCTCTTTCTGGGCTTTCTTCCGGCCAGGGCCCAGGCGGCGCGCTCGACGCTCAAGGCCCATGCCAGCCAGGCCGTGCATATCGTGCTGTATGAAGCGCCGCACCGTATCCATGCGACGCTTGCGCTTTTGTGCGAAGTGTTCGGGCGCGATCGCCACGCCGTGCTTGCGCGCGAATTGACCAAGGTCTTCGAGACGATTCGGGCGGCCCCGCTTGGCGCGCTTTTCGATGCCTCGCTTGCGGGTGAAAGTCACCGCGGCGAATTCGTTGTCATCGTCGAGGCAGAAGCGAAAAGCGACGGGGCGATCGATGCCAACGACGCGCTGCTCTCGCGCCTGTTGCGCTCGCTGCCGCTGTCAGAGGCCGTGGCCATCACGTGCGATCTGACCGGCGCCGCGAGGAACACGGTGTATCCGCGTGCGCTGATCCTGAAGACCGCATCCGCAGCTAGCGAGGGGTGACGAACACCGGCTCAATGCCAAGGTCTTCGCGCAGCCGCTGCGCGGCCACGGCGGCCTCGCCGCGGCCATTGTACGGACCGAGCTGGACGCGATACAGGCTCTCCGCGGCGATCACCCTCAGGCGCTGCGCGAGCTGCGGCTCGAGCTCGCTTTGCAGATGCGAGACCAGGCCTTCGGCACCGGCCCTGACATGAAAGGCGCCGAGTTGCAGGAACACGGCGCCGCTTCCGCTTGCGATCATGCCGGCCGTATCGGCAGCGCCCGTGGCCGGCGCCGCGGCAACGAGATTGACCTCATCGGGCACCAGGTCGGGCGGCAATTCGCTATACAGGTTGGCGCTTTCCCGTGCCCGCTCAGGCCCGGGCGCGATCGGCGCCGTGATCGGCACGCTGGCCACATCAACCGGGGCGGCAATGGCTTGCGGCAGCGGCGCTGGCGGCGGCAATGCCAGCGCCTGCGGCCTCGGCTCGGCGCTCGCGTACTGCAATGCGGGCGGCGCGCTTGGCGTGGCATTGGGAATCCTGCCCGCGCGGATATCGGCAGGCAGGATGCGCTCGACTTCGACCGGGGCGCTGCCGCTTCCGATATAGCCCAGTTTGTAGGCCGCGGCATAGGACAGGTCGATGATGCGGCCGGGGTGAAACGGTCCGCGATCGTTGATGCGCACAATCACCGAGCGGCCGTTGGCCGGATTGGTGACGCGGGCGTAACTTGGGATCGGCAGGGTCGGGTGCGCCGCAGTCATGGCGAACATGTCGTAGGTCTCGCCCGAGGACGTGCGCTGGCCGTTGAACTTGCGCCCGTACCAGGAGCCGATGCCGCGCTCGACAAAGGGCCGATCGCTGAGGTCGGGGACATATTCATGGCCAAAAACGCTGTAGGGTTTGTTCGGCCCGCTGGCGTAGGCCTCGATGCGCGGCACCGCGTCGGGGACGCGGTCAAGGTCAGCGGGCGTATTGGCTGCGGGTCCGTCGTCCTGGTAATAGCCACCCCCATGGGCGGGGGCAGCCGGGGTATGTGCGGGCGGGTGCGATGGCGTCGAACACCCTGCGACGAGTGCGGCACCGACAGCACCTGCAAAAAGCGATCGCGCGCCGCCTCGCATGGGTCAGGTCTGCACGAGTTTGCGGTGTCGCTGCACGCTCATCAGGATACCCGCTCCAACGCCCAGTGTGCCAAGTGCCGTGCCGCCATAGCTCATGAAGGGCAGGGGCACGCCCACCACGGGAATCAGGCCCGAGACCATGCCCATGTTGACGAACGCGTAAGTGAAGAACATCAGCGCGATCGAGCCGGCCAGAAGGCGCGCAAAATAGGAAGGCGCATTGCCTGCGATCATGAGCCCGCGCACCACCAGGCCGATGTACAGGATGATCAGGATGACATTGCCGATCAGGCCGAACTCTTCGGCATAGACGGCAAGGATGAAGTCGGTGGTGCGCTCGGGAATGAATTCGAGGTGCGACTGCGTGCCCTGCAGGAAGCCCTTGCCCGTGACACCGCCCGAGCCCACGGCAATCGCCGCCTGGATGGTGTGAAAGCCCTTGCCAAGCGGATCGGTGGTCGGGTCAAGCAGGGTGCACACGCGCTGCTTCTGGTAGTCGTGCATGCCGGGCCAGGCGACGTCGGGCGCACAGATGCGATCGCCATAGTAGATCAGGCTGGCAGCGCCAATCAGTCCGGCGACGACCACCGGCACGATCAGCTTGAAGGACAGGCCGGCGAAATACATCGCATAAAGGCCGGCGGCAAGAACGAGGATCGCCGTGCCAAGATCGGGCTGCTTGGCAATCAGACCCACAGGTACGGCAAGCAGGATCGCGGCGGCAAGAAAATCGCGCACGCGGATCATCGTCTCGTGCTTGTGGAAGTACCAGGCGAGCATCAGCGGCATGCCAATCTTCATGATCTCCGATGGCTGCACCACGACGCCGACGTCAAGCCATCGGCGCGCGCCCTTCTTGATCGTGCCAAAAAGCGCCACCGCGACCAGAAGCGCAACGGCAATGGTATAGATCGGCACGGCAAAGCGCATCAGCGTTTGCGGTGCAATATTGGCCATGATCCACATCAGGATGAAGGCTGCAACGAAGTTGCGGATCTGCCCCTCGAAGCGGCCGGCGAAATCGTAGCCGGCGCTATAGACAGTGACAAGGCTTAGCACCATGAGCAAGCCGAGAAACACCATCAGCGGCGCATCGAACACCGCCACGTGCGGGCGCAGCCGCTGCCAAAGCGCAGTCTGCCAGGGGCGATCAGTCATCGTTGACGTCGATGATGGGCGCCACCGCAGCCTTCTCACCAGGCGCCTTGCCAAGCAGATAGTAGTCGAACACGAGCCTTGCAATCGGCGCTGCCGCCTGCGCGCCCCAGCCGCCGTTCTCGACGAGCACGGCAACCGCAATGCGCGGATGATCGGCCGGCGCATAGGCGATGAACCAGGCGTGATCGCGCAGCCTCTCGGAGACGTGACCTTCGTGGTACTTCTCGTTCTCCTTGATCTGGAACAGCTGGGCGGTGCCGGTTTTTCCCGCCGAGACATATTCGGCGTTCTTGAAGGCGGCAGCGCTCGTGCCTTCGCGATTGACCCCGATCAGGGCGTTTTGCACGATGGCCAGGTTTTCCGCTTTCAGCGCAATGCGAAAACTCTCGCTGGGCACGGTCAAGGTCTTGCTGCCGGTGACGCTGTCCTCGACGATCTTGACCAGGTGCGGCTTCATGACGATGCCGTCGTTGGCCAGCGTTGCGATGGCGTGTGCCATCTGCAAGGGCGTATAGGCATTAAAGCCCTGGCCAATGCCAATCGAGACCGTGTCGCCGGCATACCAGCGCTGCGTCTCCGGCGTGTGAAAGGCGTGGCGCTTCCACTCCTGCGAGGGCAGCACACCGGTGCGTTCACCGTCGAGATCGATGCCCGTCAGCTGGCCAAAGCCAAAGGGCTTGAGAAACGAGGAGATGGCATCGATGCCCATGTCGTTGGCCAGCATGAAGTAATAGATGTCGCATGACTTGACAAGCGACGTGTACATGTTGACATAGCCGTGGCCGCCTTCGGTGTCGTCGCGAAAGCGGTGTGCGCCGAGCATGAAATAGCCCGGGTCGTTAAAGCCCCACTGTGGCGTACGCTTGCCGTCTTCAAGCGCTGCCAGCGCGAGAAACGGCTTGAGCGTCGAACCGGGCGGATAGCTGCCCGACAGCGGCCGGTTCAAAAGCGGCTTGTCGGGGGAATTGTTAAGCGCGTCCCAGTTGGCCGAGTCGATGCCTTCGACAAACAGGTTCGGATCGTAGGTCGGCTTCGAGACGTAGGCCAGCACGTCGCCCGTGGCGGGCTCGATCGCCACCAGCGCGCCGCGCCTGTCACCAAAGGCGGCTTCGGCGATCTGCTGCAGCTTGACGTCAATTGACAGCACCAGATTGTCGCCGGCAATCGCGGGCGTTCTTGACAGCGTGCGCACGGCCCGGCCACCGGCCGAGACCTCGACCTTTTCGTAGCCGGTCGTGCCATGCAGTTGCGCTTCGTAGCTTTTCTCGAGCCCTTCCTTGCCGATGTAATCGGTGCCCTCGTAGTTGGAGAGCAGGTCGGTGCCGTCGCGATCCTCCTGGTCGGAGAGATTATCGATGTCCTTCTGGCTGATGCGGCCGATATAGCCGATGACATGCGAGGCGACTTCGCCAAGGGGATATTGCCGAAACAGCCGGGCCTGGATCTCGACGCCGGGGAAGCGATAGCGCTGCGCGGCAAAGCGCGCGACCTCGTCGTCGGTCAAGCGCGTTCGGATCGGCACGCTGTCAAAGCCCTTCGATTCCTCGAGCAGTTTCTTGAAATGCTTGCGATCGCGCGGCTGGATTTCGACCACCGTGGCGAGCTGGTCGATCGTGCCCTCGAGGTCGGCCACGCGCGAGGGCGTGATCTCAAGCGTATAGGCCGAGTAGTTGCGCGCAAGCACGACGCCATTGCGGTCGACGATCAGGCCGCGATTGGGCGGAATCGGCACCACCGAAATGCGATTCTCCTCGGCCCTTGCGGCGTAATCGTCATGGCGCACCACCTGCAGATGAACGAAGCGGCCAAAAAGAAGGGCAAAGCAGACGAGAACGAAGATCACGGCTGCACCCAGGCGCCACCTGAAGAAGTGAAGCTCGCGCTGGGTATTCTTGAATTCGGTCATGAAGCGCTAGATCGGCCGGTTTTCGTCGCGGTGCACAGGGCGGCGCTGCGGCGCGAGCAAGAGCCAGCTGGCAAGCGGCCAGAGCGCGGCAGTCACCAGGCTCTCGATGAGGATGAAAGCATCGGGAAGCGACCCGTCGGCCACGAAGCGCACGACAAAGGTTGCTGCCTGCGCGATCAGAAAAAGCGGCAGGACGTGGATGGCCTGGACCGCCGGCGTGAACCAGAGCACGCGCCGATGCGCCATGATCGCGCCGTAGGACAAAAGCGTGTAGGCCAGTGCGTGCTGGCCAAGCAAGGTGGCATCGTTGACATCGACCAGCACGCCCATCAGGAACGCCACGCCGATGCCGACCTTGCGCGGGTGGTGGATGTTCCAGAAGACCAGGACGAGGGCGACGAAATCCGGCACCCACACGCGCTGGCCCCAGGGCAGCAGATTGAGAACCAGGGCAAAGGCGAGGGAGAACGCGATAAAGGGCGGACTGACCGGTCTTAGGATGTACTGGGGATTACTGATCATGGCGCAAGTTTGCGATTTCGGTGCTGCTCATAGACTGCCTCGGGCGGTGGCGCGGGCGGCATCGGCTTGTCGACTAACAGCACCAGGACATGACGATTGCGGTCGGTGCCGCCAATCGGCACGCACGTGATGCGCGCGAAGGCGTCGGCCGAATTCTTCTCGACGCCGACCACGCGCGCCACCGGCAGGCCCGCCGGATAGACGCCGTCGATGCCCGAGGTGACGAGCTCGTCGCCCGATTTGACATCGGCGTTGGTCGCCATGAAGCGCAATTCGAGAAGGCCGCCGCTTGCGCCGCCGTAGGCGACGCCACGGGCACCCGAGCGCAGGTTCTGCACCGGAATGGCCTGGTTCTTGTCGGTCAGAAGCGTCACCTCGGTGATGTAGGGAAAGACCCGCGTCACCTGGCCGATGACCCCGGCGTCGTCGATCACCGGGCTGCCAGCAGAGATGCCATCGCTGCTGCCGCGATCGACGATGATCTTGTGCGACGAGGGATCACGCGCATCGTGGAGCAGTTCAGCGGCCACCGAGGCCACGGTTTGCCGATCGCGCATGCCGATCAGGCGGCGCAGCTCGGCGTTTTCGAGCAGCACCTGCTGGGTGATCAAGGATGTACTGGCAAGGCCCGTGTTGGCCGCGGCAAGCCGGTCGTTTTGCGCCTGCAAGGCATGCTGCGAGGCGAAGAACGCGGCCACGCTGTCGTAGGCCTGCCCGGGCACGAGGGCGAGTCGCTCAAGGGGATAAAGCAGGGTACCGATGGCGCGCCTGACGGTGACGAGGGCGTTAAAGCGCGCATCGGCGACAAGCAGCGTGATGGCGAGGACTGCGAAGAACAGGAGCCGCGCGCGGGCCGAAGGGCCCTGCTTGAAAAAAGGGGGGGGACTATATTCCATTCAGTAGCGCGCGCGTCCGATGCGACCGGGCGCGCGAGCTGGTCGTGACACGCCTTGACTCTTTGGCGTGCTGGCGGGTCATTACTCTGAGGTGAAGATGCCGCCGAGCTTGTCCATGCGCTCGAGGGCAAGGCCGGATCCACGCACGACACAGGTGAGCGGGTCTTCGGCGACGATCACGGGAAGCCCGGTCTCCTCCATCAACAGGCGGTCGAGATCGCGCAACAGCGCGCCGCCACCGGTCAACATCATGCCCTTCTCGGCGATATCGGCGCCAAGCTCAGGCGGGGTCTGCTCCAGCGCGCTTTTCACTGCGGACACAATATTGTTGAGCGGATCGGTCAATGCCTCGAGAATCTCGTTTGACGAAATCGTGAAGGAGCGCGGCACACCTTCGGACAGGTTGCGCCCCTTGACTTCCATTTCCTTCACTTCGGATCCCGGAAAGGCAGAGCCGATCTCCTTCTTGATCGATTCGGCCGTCGGCTCGCCAATCAGCATGCCGTAGTTGCGCCGGATGTAGTTGATGATTGCTTCATCGAACTTGTCCCCGCCCACGCGCACGCTGCCCTTGTAGACCATGCCGCCCAGCGAGATCACGCCGACTTCGGTCGTGCCGCCGCCAATGTCGACGACCATCGATCCTGTCGCATCGGCGACCGGCAGGCCCGCGCCGATGGCGGCAGCCATCGGCTCTTCGATCAGGTAGACATGCGAGGCGCCGGCACCGAGCGCCGATTCGCGGATGGCGCGGCGCTCGACCTGGGTCGAGCCGCAAGGCACGCAGATGATGATTCGCGGCGAAGGCGAAAACAGGCGCGACTCGTGAACCATCTTGATGAACTGCTTGAGCATCTGCTCGGTCACCGTGAAGTCGGCGATGACGCCGTCCTTCATCGGCCGGATGGCCTCGATGTTGCCTGGCACCTTGCCGAGCATCGCCTTGGCTTCCTTGCCGACCGCCTGGATGGTCTTCTTGCCGTTGGGGCCGCCTTCCTGACGGATCGCGACGACGGAAGGTTCATCAAGAACGATGCCCTTGCCACGCACGTAGATCAGGGTGTTGGCGGTGCCAAGATCGATCGCCAGATCGTTAGAAAAATAACTGCGCAAAAATCCGAACATTCGTGTTCCTGCAAGCCCCCGCACAGCGCGCAGAACGCGGCCCCTGGCGAAGTGACGGCCGTGTCTTGGGCATGCCCGACATGAGCAACCATCGACCGTCAATCAAAAGGGCGATGATACCTTATAATTTCGGTCAAATTGCCCGTAGCGGATGCGCATTTACGGGGTAGAAGTCGCGACTTTCAGACCCCGGGCGCGCGACCTTTTCGGTCGCTTGCAATGGCCAGAGCGCGCCTTCTCACACCTACGCACGAATCGCCCCCATGTCATTGACACGCACTGACGTTGCCCAGATCGCGAGCCTCGCGCGAATCGAGTTATCCGAAGCGGAAGCCGAAGCCACGCTCGCCCAGCTCGTTGACATCTTCGCGTTGATCGAAAAGATGCAGGCGGTTGACACCGCTGACGTCGCGCCCCTGACGACACCGCTTGCCGCCATCAGCGACATCACGCTTCGCATGCGCGAGGATCGCGTCACCGAAAGCGACCAGCGCGACGCGCTGATGGGCATCGCGCCCGCGCATGCCGATGGACTCTACCTGGTGCCAAGGGTGGTCGAGTAATGTCACCCGATCTGATCGATTCAAGTCTTCTTGACATCGGCCTTGCGCTGTCGCAAAAGAAGGTGTCAAGCGTCGAACTGACGCAAATGGCGCTTGCGCGCGCGAAATCCAACGCGTCGCTTAACGCCTTCATCTCGCTTGACGCCGATGCCAGCCTCGCCCAGGCGCGGCAAGCCGATGCGCGCATTGCAAAGGGCGAGGCGGGCCCCCTCACCGGCATTCCCATTGCGCACAAGGACATCTACACGACGCGCGCGTTTCGCTCGACTGCAGGCTCACGCATGCTTTTGGACTACGTCAGCCCGTTTGATGCGACGGTGGTCGAGAAACTGGGCTTTGGTCCTTTACAAAGCGATGGCGAAGGCGCGGGCATGGTCACCCTTGGCAAAGCCAACTGCGATGAATTTGCCATGGGCTCGAGCAACGAAAATTCGTATTTCGGGCCGGTTTGCAACCCCTGGGACGAGAAGGCGGTGCCAGGCGGCACTTCAGGCGGATCGGCTGCCATCGTCGCCGCACGCATTGCGCCTTGTGCCACAGGCACCGATACCGGCGGATCGATCCGCCAGCCTGCGGCTTTTTGCGGCGTGACCGGCGTCAAGCCGACCTACGGCCGCGTCTCGCGCTACGGCATGATCGCATTCGCCTCGAGCCTCGATCAGGGCGGCCCGATCGCCAAGAGTGCAGAAGATTGTGCGCTGCTCCTCAATGCCATGGCGGGCTTTGACGAGCGCGATTCGACCAGCGTCGAGCGCGTTTCTGAAGACTTCACGGCCGCCATGGCCCTTCCGCTTGACGGCCTCGTGATCGGCCTGCCGCGCCAGTATTTTGGCCAGGGCGTGGCGCCCGGGGTCGAGCGTGCGGTCAGGGCGGCACTGTCCGAGTACGAAAAACTCGGGGCGCGTCTTGTCGATATCGACCTGCCCCATACCGAATTGTCGATCCCGGCCTATTACGTCATCGCGCCGGCCGAAGCCTCCTCGAACCTGTCGCGCTTTGACGGCGTGCGCTATGGCCACCGCAGCGCGGATTTTAACGACCTCGCAAGCCTTTACAGCCGCACGCGCGCCGAAGGCTTTGGCTGGGAGGTCAAGCGGCGCATCCTGATCGGCACGTATGTCCTGTCGCGGGGCTATTACGACGCCTACTACCTCAAGGCGCAGCGCATCCGCCGCCTGATTGCCAACGATTTCCAGCGCGCGCTTGGCGCGTGCGATGTCATCATGGCACCGGTTGCGCCAACGGTGGCCTGGGACATCGGCGAAAAAAGCCACGATCCCGTGGCAAGTTATCTGGCGGACATCTTCACCCTGTCGGTGAGTCTGGCGGGGCTCCCTGGCCTGTCGATCCCCTGCGGCTTTGGCGAAAAAGCCAGGCCGGTGGGACTCCAGCTCATCGGCAATTACTTCTCGGAGGCAAAACTGCTGGGCATCGCGCACCAGTTCCAGCTCGCCACCGACTGGCACCAGCGTGCGCCAAAAGGCCGGCCATGAGCGCCTGGGAAATCGTCATCGGCCTTGAGACGCACACCCAGCTCTCGTGCGATTCGAAGATTTTCAGTGGCGCGTCGACGGCCTTTGGCGCCGCCGCCAATACGCAGGCCTGCGCTGTCGACGTCGCCTTGCCAGGCACGCTGCCGGTGATCAACCGCGCTGCGGTTGAGCGCGCCATCCGCTTTGGGCTCGCGGTGGGCGCAACGATTGCACCGACTTCGATACTTGCGCGCAAGAACTACTTCTATCCCGATCTGCCCAAGGGATATCAGATCAGCCAGTACGAGACGCCGGTCGTCGCCGGCGGCGCGCTGTCGTTCATGCTGGATTCAGGCGATGGCCGCTTCGTCTCGAAAACCGTGCGCCTCACGCGCGCGCACCTCGAAGAAGATGCCGGCAAGTCACTGCACCAGGACTACGCCGGCATGAGCGGCATCGATCTCAACCGCGCCGGCACGCCGCTGCTTGAGATTGTCAGTGAACCGGAGATGCGCTCGTCGGCCGAGGCCGTGGCGTACGCCAAGACCTTGCACGCGCTTGTCGTCTGGCTTGGCATCTGCGATGGCAACATGCAGGAAGGCTCGTTTCGCTGCGATGCCAACGTGTCGGTGCGAAGGCCCGGGGCAGCGCTTGGCACGCGCTGCGAAATCAAGAACCTGAACTCGTTTCGCTTCCTGCAGGAGGCGATCGATTTCGAGGCACAGCGCCAGATCGCCCTGATCGAAGACGGCCTTGAAGTGAAGCAGCAAACGCGGCTTTGGGATCCGGACAGGTTCGAGACGCGTCCGATGCGAAGCAAGGAAGACGCCGACGACTACCGCTACTTCCCGGACCCGGACCTGCCCCCGCTTGCGATTTCAACCAGCTGGGTCGAGCGTATCCAAAGCGAGATGCCCGAGCTGCCCCAGGTGCTGCGCACGCGACTGGTCGCAGAACTTGGCCTGAATGATTACGACGCGACGGTGATTACCTCAAGCCGCGGCCTTGCCACCTACTTCGAAGCCGTCGTCTCAGCGCTTGGGCAAACCCATGCCAAGCTCGCCGCCAACTGGCTGATGGGCGACGTGCTCGCGCAATGCAACCGCGATGGCATCGACGTCGACAAGGCCAGGGTCAACGCAGCGCAATTGGCGCAGCTTCTCGCGCGCATGGTCGATGGCACCGTGAGCGCAAAGATCGCGAAGGAGCTGTTTCAGGCGCTTTGGGAAAAGCCCGATGCGAGCGCTGGCGCAATTGACCGCATGATCGACGAGCGTGGCCTGCGCCAGATCTCGGATCGAGGCGAACTGGCTCTGGTGGTCGAGAAGATCATCGCCGCCTACCCGAGCCAGGCGGCCGACTATCGTGGCGGCAAGGACAAGCTCTTCGGCTTCTTTGTCGGGCAGGCGATGAAGGCCACCGGCGGCAAGGCCAATCCGCAGGAGCTCAATCAGATCCTCATGGAGAAGCTCAGTGCTTGACCGACGCCGTATCGGCAGCGGTCAAGGCCTGCAGGCGCTGGGCGTAGCCGTCAAAACGCGCGTTGATGCGTGCGATATCGAGCTTGCGGTCATCGATATTGCGCTGCTCGCTTGAGATGCCAAGCGCATTGTTGTCGATGCTGCGCTGAAGATTGCCGGGCAACGGCTTGTTGCTGGCGGTGAAAGGCGCCGCCTCGCGCTGAAGCGCCTGCCGATCCTGAAGCAGCCCCGCCATGCGCTCGTTGGCCGAGCGCAGCGAATCCTGAAAGTCGGCAAGGGCACGTGAACGTGCCACTTCCAGGCTTGGCAGGTCGGGGTAGGTCGATAACAGCACCTGATCGGAGCGGCGCTGCTCGCGCTCCTGTTCTTCCTGTTCCTTCTTGCGCTTTTCGGCTTCAGCCTGGGCCGCCTGTTGCGCCGGAGTCAGGGGCGCTGCGATTTCGCGTACGATCAGACCGCCCTTGCTGCGTTCCTGCATGGGCAGGTCAGCGCACTCGGGAATGGGTCGATCCGAGGTGATTTCGTGCCCCGACTTGTCGCGACAGGAATAGATGTGCTGGGCAAACGCGGCCTGCTGGACACAAACCAGTGAAAGGCAGCAAATCGCGTTCTGGGCACCCTTCACGCCACGAGTTCCTTTGCGCCATAGCGCTCGCGGTAGGCCGCGACCGCATCGGCGTGCTGGCGCAGGTTCGGGTCCTGGGTCTGCGCCAGCACCTCGAGAATGTCACTTAAGCTCGCAATCGAGAGCACCGGGATGTGCAATTGCGCCTCGATTTCAGCTGCGGCCGAACGCTCGGTCAGCTGCGTCGCGTTACCGCCGCGCTCCTGGCGATCAAGGGCGATGAGAACCGCAGCCGGTGTCGCATTGACGCTTTCGATCAAGCGCACCGATTCGTTAACCGAGGTGCCCGCCGAGATGACATCATCGACAATCACGACGCGCCCAGCCAGGGGGGCACCCACCAGAAGGCCGCCCTCGCCGTGGTCCTTGGCTTCCTTGCGGTTATAGGCGAAGCCGATGTTGCGCTCGCCCGCACTTGCTGCGGCAAGTGCCGCAGCGGTTGCGCTCGCGAGCGTGATGCCCTTGTACGCCGGGCCAAACAGCATGTCGAAGTGAAGCTCGCGCTCGCGCTCCGCCGCCATCAGGGTTTTGGCATAAAATTGCGCAACCCGCATCAGCGTCGCGCCGCGGTTGAAAAGCCCCGCATTGAAAAAGTAGGGCGACTGGCGGCCTGCCTTCGTCGTGAAATCGCCAAAAAGCAAAACACCGCTCTCAATGGCAAAGCGGATGAAGTCCTGACGCAATTTGATCAAATTCGCCCCATTTTGGTATCCATTGCTGAATCTGGTGGATTTTAGCCGCTTCACCCGGGGTTTTCTGCCGAATACAAGCCAGGGACGCAAACTTCATTCCAAAAAACATGATGCAGCATGGCAAGCGCAGGCTACGCGTGATCTCGGCCAATCTCAATGGCATCCGTTCCGCCCATAAAAAAGGCATATTCGAATGGCTCGACACGACCGATGCCGACATCATCTGCGTCCAGGAGCTCAAGGCCCAGGCCGCGGACATGACGGCTGCCCTATTACGAGACGCGACACACCACGCGTGGTTCCACTACGCAGAAAAGAAAGGCTATAGCGGTGCCGGCCTTTACGCCGTGAAGAAGGCCAAGCGCTTTAGCACCGGTTTTGGCAGCAAGGAATTCGACGCCGAGGGCCGTTACGCGCGCGCCGATTTTGATCGCGGCAAGAGGAAACTGTCGGTGATCAGCCTGTATCTGCCCTCGGGCTCGAGCTCGCCCGAGCGCCAGGAAGCCAAATTCAGGTTTCTCAAGCGCTTCATGCCGCATCTGAAGCGCCTTAAGGCCGAGCACGATAGCGACGGGCGCGAATTCATCCTGTGCGGCGACTGGAACATCGCGCACAAGGAAATCGACCTGAAAAATTGGCGTGGCAATCGCAACAATTCGGGATTTCTCCCCGAGGAGCGCGCCTGGATGACGAAGCTCTTTGACCAAGTCGGGTTCGTCGACGTGCACCGCAAGCTCGACCCGCGGCCGGATCAATACACCTGGTGGAGCAATCGCGGCGCGGCGCGCGAGAAAAACGTCGGCTGGCGCATCGACTATCAGATCGCCACCCCGGGCATCGCGGCAAAAGCGTATGCCGCTTCGATTTACAAGGAACGGCACTTTAGCGACCACGCACCCTTGATCGTCGACTATGACTGGCCGTTCTGAATTGCAATGCCCGCTTTGCCGCCTGACCGATCAATCCAGATCCCTGGGCAACTTAGTCTTCGAATCGCGGCAGGACGGGCGCGATGTCCTCGACGCGCGGCCCGGCAAAACCCTGTCGTTAGGCGAGTGGGCGTTCCATGAAGATCAGAAACTGCATCAGGTCGAGGGGATAGTCGTGATACGCAGGACACGCCCTAAAGCCAAGCAGCTGGTACATCTGGATGGCTTCGGTCAAAAGGTAGCCGGTATCCAGACGCATCAGTGTGAAGCCGTCATCTTTGGCTTGCGCGATCAACGCATTGCACAGGGCCCGGCCGTAACCCCGGCCCTTGAAACGATCGAAAACAAACAGCCGCTTCATCTCGCACGTGCTCGCGTCGAGCCTGCGGTAGGCAATGCCACCGGCGATCTCGCTCTCGTGTCTTAGAAGCAGCGTCTTGCCGTTGGGCGGCCCGTAGGCCGTGGGCAGATCAGCCAACTCATTGGCGAGCGACTGGTGCGAGAACACCTTGTCAATAAACCCGGGGTGGGGCTGAAAGCGGATGCGCAACCACTCGACATAGGCGGTGACCAGATGTGCAAACGCCTCGTAATCCGAAGCGCTTTTCGCAACGAAGATGACGTCATCGACCATTTGCCTGCCGCGCCATTGACGATGGGTTACGCATCGGATGACGCCTAGGACGACCTGCGCATCAGGGTGCTTTTGCCAAACAGCGATTCGATCAGATCGAGCGCCACGACTGCCGTGCGGTTGCGTACGTCAAGCGCCGGATTGAGCTCCATCACGTCAAGCGAGCCGAGCTGCTCGGTATCGGCAATCATCTCCATGCACAGTTGCGCCTCGCGATAGGTCGGGCCGCCAAGGACCGTCGTGCCCACGCCAGGGGCAATCTCGGGATCGAGGAAGTCGACATCAAAACTGACGTGGACGTGGGTGTTGGCATCGACTCCGGCGAGCGCTTGCTGCATGGTCGCGCGCATGCCGATCTCATCGACATAGCGCATGTCGAAGACTTCAAGACCGACTTCGTGGACGAGGCGTTTTTCGCCGGGATCGACGCTGCGAATGCCGATCTGGCGCATCGACTTCGGGCTTAACGCCGGAACCACGCCACCGATTTCGACCAATTCCTTCGGCCCGTGGCCACACAGGCAGGCAACGGGCATGCCGTGGATGTTTCCGCTTGGGGTGAGCAGGTTGGTGTTGAAGTCGGCATGCGCATCAAGCCACAGGACCCTGAGTTTTTTGCCGGTTTCCCGGCAGTGACGCGCAACCGCACTGATCGAGCCGATGCCAAGGCAATGGTCACCTCCCATCAGGATCGGCATGTGTCCCTTGAGAAGTTCGGCGTGAACGGCCTCGTGCACGAGCTGATTCCAGGCCACCACCTCTGCCAGATGGCGATATCCGTTTGTGGGTGGCAGCCACGGATTGGGCGGCCCCGAAAGATTGCCGGTATCGATGACTTCCAGGCCGTGCGCTTCGAGCAGCGGGATGATATTGGCAACGCGCAATGCTTCCGGACCCATGCTCGAGCCACGCTCGCCTGCGCCGACGTCGGTCGGGGCGCCGATAAGACTGACCTTCTTCTTCATTGATTTTCTCGGTGATGCAAGGGATCGCACCCGCTTTGCGCGGGCCGCTTGGCAAGCGCAGTAGATTACTCCGAAGTTTCTCTGGCGGTGTCGTGCCGCCGGACGCGATCTTGACAACAAACGGGTTAAATATTAATCTTGCAGTTAAATATATTCCTGGGGCCAATCGATGAAAGCACCACCGGCTGACTGGCCACGGCTGTCTTCTGCCCTTTGCTATCGCGATGCCGCGAAAGCCATCGACTGGATTTGCGCGGCCTTCGGCTTTGCCGTGAGGCTCAAGGTCGAGGGGGATGGCGGCAGCATCGTGCATTCGGAACTGGTGTTTGGCGAAGCGCTCATCATGGTTCACGACGAGCGCGATGCCACGCGCTTTGGCATTGCCGTGAAAAGTCCCCTGAGCGCGCAGTGTGTAACGCAAAGCCTGATGCTCTACGTCGACGACGTGGATGCCCACTGCGCAAAGGCGCGTGCCCACGGTGCGACGATCGTCGCCGAGCCTGCGCTTCACGACTATGGCGATGACTACTGGTGTGACCGCAGCTATGGCGCGCTCGACTGCGAATCGCACGTGTGGTGGTTCACCGAGCGCATCCGCACGGGCAAGGCTTGATCGCCCATCAAGCTGTCGATGAGACCCTGGCTGCGCTTGCCGAGCCGACCCGGCGCGCCGTGGTCGAGATGCTCATTCAGCGACCCCACCGTCCGGGCGAGATGGCGCGCGCACTTGGCGTCAGTGCCCAGGCGTTAAGCCGCCATTTGCGCGTTTTGCGTGAGCTTGGCGTGATTGTCGAGGATGACATCAAAGATGATGCGCGCATCAGGCTCTACCGGCTGCGCGCCGAAGCGCTCGCTCCCCTGACGCAGTGGCTCGATCACGTCGAGGCGTTCTGGCACGCCCAGCTCGAGGGCTTCAAGGCGCACGCCGAAGCGCGCACACCGCGCGCTTCGAAGTCCGGTGTGCGCAGGAACAGATGACGGCACCCAACACGCGAAAGCCGGGCGACGAGGCCCGCGCGACGGTGACGGTAGCGCTTGCAAAGGCCGAGGCCTTTCGCGTATTTACCGAAGACATCGACACCTGGTGGCGCCGCGGCGTGCGCTTTCGGGGCGCCGGCCAGCGACGCGGTTTCATCCGCATCGAGCCATGCGAGTCCGGCCGGATCTTCGAATCGTTTGACGATGGCAAGGGCGGCGAAATCGTCATCGAGATCGGGCGCGTGACCCTCTGGCAGCCGCCCGATGCGCTTTGCATGACGTGGCGCAACGCCAATTTTTCCGCGAGCGAGAGTACTGAAGTCGAGATCTCGTTTAAGGACGTCGGGAGCGGCTGCGAGGTTTGCGTCGCGCACCGCGGCTGGTCCATGATCCGTGCCGACCACCCGGTGCGTCACGGCGCGAGCGCATCAGACACCCTGGTTGCGATGGGCCGCTGGTGGGGAGATCTGCTGACCTCGTTTCGGCGTCACGTGGCGGGCCTAGCCTAGTGAGCCGAAGGCGGGGACGAGTCACCTGCCGTCTTCTCGCGCCACGGCGCGACAAAGGGCAAAAGCACGAGTGCCGGCAGCGACAGCAGCGCACACAGCTCGAAAAATGAAAACCAGCCAATCGCCTGGACGATGAACCCGGTTGTCGCGCTGGCAAGCGTACGGGGTACCGATACCAGGCTGCTAAACAGGGCGAATTGGGTCGCGGTGTAGCGAATGTCGCTGCTGCGCGCGAGATACGCCGACAACGCCGCCGTGCCAAGGCCAACACTGATGAAGGACTCCGAGCCGATCGTGACCGCCAGCGCCAGAGGGTCAGCGCCCCGCGTCGCAAGCCAGGCAAAAGCCAGGATCGCAAGAATCTGCAGCACGCCGAAAATCCACAGCGCGCGGTTGATGCCAAGCACCACCATCCAGGCTGTGCCAACGATGCCGCCCACTACGCTTGCCCAAAGGCCGACGCCCTTGGCGATATAGCCGATCTGGCTTCGTGTAAAGCCCAGATCGAGGTAGAACGCGCTCGAAATCGACGTCGCCAGGGCGTCACCGAGTTTGTAGAGCAGCATGAAAAGCAGGATCAGCAGTCCCTGCCTCACGCCCCCGCGCGCCAGAAACTCGCGAAACGGCTCAACCACGGCCTCGCGCAGGGTGCGCGGGCGAAACAGGTCGGCGCGAGGCTCATCGACAAGGAGCGCCATGGCAATGCCAGGCAGCATGAAAAGCGCCGTGATCAGAAAAACCCCCCCGGCATTCATGTGATCAAGCAGGATCAGCGACAGTGCGCCGGGAACCAGGCTCGACAGCTTGTAGGCGGTGACGTGCACGCCATTGCCAGGGCCAAGCTCGTCGTCATGCAGGATCTCGCGGCGAAATGCATCGATGGCGATATCAAGCGTCGCCGAGAAGAAGGCAAGCACCGCCGAGCAGATGCTGATGGCCACGAGCTGGCTGACCGGATCGAGCCTGCCTACGGCACTGATCAAAATCACGAGGGCGATCTGGGCGATCAGCATGACGCCGCGACGACGCCCGAGAAACGGCACCTGATAGCGGTCGAGCAGTGGCGCCCAGACGAATTTCCAGGTGTAGGGGAATTGCACCAGTGCAAACAGGCCGACTGCGGCAAGGTCGACGTGCGACGAGCGCAGCCACACCGGGATCAACGTGAAGAGCACGTAAAGCGGCATCCCCGAGGTAAAGCCAAGCAGCACGCAAAGGCGCATGCGCGGATTCCAAAGGAGGACGAAGCGGCGCGAGAGCGCGCTCACCACCCTCTCCCTGAGCCTTGCCGGCAGGCGATCATCGCTGCGCTTGCAGTGGCGCGTGGCGTGCGAGGCGCAGCATCGCAAGGCTGCCAAAAAGATTGGGCATCATGGCGATTTCGCGCCCCTCGTGCAAGGCGATGCATTCGACGATGTCAAAGCCGCTCGCGCGCGCCAACGCCTTGATGTCTTCAATCGTCGAAAAGCGCAAGTTGGGCGAGTTGTACCACTGGTAGGGCAGTGACTTCGATACCGGCATGCGGCCCTTCAGGATCGCAAGGCGATGCGTCCAGTGGCCGAAGTTGGGAAAGGTGACGATGCCCTCGCGAGCGATGCGGCCGATTTCCTGCAGCATGGCTTCGGTGTGCTGCACCATCTGCAGGCTTTGCAGCTGCAAGACGCAGTCAAACGAATGGTCTGCAAACATCGCCAGGCCTTCTTCGAGGTTTTGCTGGATGACCTCGACGCCATTGTCCATTGACGCCAGAAAATTGTCGGCATCAAGTTCGACGCCGACGCAGCGGCAGCCCTTCTCCTCCTGCAGGAATGCCAAAAGCGCGCCGTCGCCACAGCCCAGATCGAGCACGGCACTGCCAGGCGCCACCCAGTTGGCAACCAGCGCGAGATCGGAGCGCAGCAGGCGCGCCATCAGAGATTCAACTCCCGCCTGAGGCCCGCGAAATAGCTCCTGACCGTATTGTGATAGCGCAAATCGTCGAGCAGGAAGGCATCGTGCCCGTGCGGAGCGTCGATTTCGGCGTAGGTCACGGGGCGCTTTGCATCAAGCAGGGCCTTCACGATCGCGCGACTTTGCGCCGGCGCGAAGCGCCAGTCGGTGGTGAACGAGACGATGAGAAAGCGTGCGCGGGTGTTGGCGAGCGCGCGCGACAGGTCGCCCTCGAAGGCCGCTGCGGGATCGAAGTAGTCCAGCGCCTTGGTGATCAGGAGATACGTGTTGGCATCGAAATAGCGCGAGAATTTCTCGCCCTGATAACGCAGGTAGCTTTCGATCTCGAAATCAACGCCATAGCCATACTGGAGATCCGTGCCACTTCTTGCGCGACCGAACTTCTCGGCCATGTCATCGCCTGACAGGTAAGTGATGTGGCCGATCATGCGCGCGACCCTGAGGCCGCGGCTGGGCACGACGCCGTAGTCGTAGTAATGCCCGCCATGAAACTCGGGGTCGGTCAGGATCGCCTGGCGCGCGACATCGTTAAAGGCGATGTTCTGTGCGGAAAGTTTGGCAGTCGATGCAATCGCAACGCAAGCAGCCACGCGTTCTGGATAGGCCATGCTCCAGGCCAGTGCCTGCATGCCGCCGAGGCTGCCGCCGATGACGCAGGCAAGCCGGTCAATGCCAAGCCGGTCCAAGAGCCGCGCCTGGACGTCGACCCAGTCCTCGACCGTGACCAGCGGAAAATCAGCGCCATAGGGCTTTTTTGTCTCGGGATTGATCGAGGCCGGACCGCTCGAGCCAAAACACGAGCCAAGATTGTTCACGCCAATCACGAAGAAACGCTCGGTGTCGAGCGGTTTGCCAGGTCCGACCATGTTGTCCCACCAGCCGGTCTCGCCCTCCTCGGTCACGCCGGCCACGTGATGGGATGCGTTTAAGGCATGACACACCAGGACCGCATTGCTGCGAAGCGCGTTCAGGCGCCCATAGGTCTCGATCGCCAGGTGATAGGCGGCAAGCACCGCGCCGCTTCTGAGCTTGAGCGGCTCGTTGAATTCGATGATCTCTGAAGTGACGACGTGCAAGGTTTGGTAGCGGCAATACCCGCCGCGAATTATAAGAGCGCGTCGGGAGTTTGCCCTTCGCTTTAGCCGTATTTGGGACGTCGCACAGCGTGCAACGATGCGCCCGCAAGCTGAGCCCCAAGGGGGTGATCAAATCGGCGCGTTAAGAAAGCCTAGCGGATGCGCCAGCCGCAGTCAACACGGCAGCGCACGCGCGCGTCTTTCCTTGTACGAATGAGCCGCAGGCAGCTGCGGCACATGCTACGACCAGTCGAAGGTGACCCGGTCGGCGTGTCCTGAGCCAACGGTGACGTGATGGCTTTTGACCTGGCCACCGTGCGAGGCGCTGACGTCGTAGGAGCCTGCAGGCAGCGCCACCAGGAGATAGGGGCCGTCGTTGTCCAGCGAGAACACGGTGTTGCCCTTGCCATCGCGGATGGTGACGGGCACGTTGGCGAGATACTCGGCCTTGCCGTCACGCTGCACGGCAAACGTCAGGCTCAAGGAATAGTTCGATTCCATCGCCTTCATCGCGTCGCTTTCGTCTTTGCCGATGCCGCCTGTGACATAGCGGATGCTGCCTTGCATGTGCTCGGCAGGCGCCTGGGCAAATGCCGCGGTGCCTGCGATCAACGCCAGACCCAGTGCCACGGCGCGAGTTGTATTGGTGAGTTTCATGTTTTCGACCCGAGAAAAACGGCACGCCAGAGGGCGTGCCGGACTTCGAAAAGCACCAGGGGCGTCGTGCTAGCCGAGATCGATCGGCACGAACATCCTGGTTCCGTCACGGATGAGCAACACCGCAACCGTCGTACCCGCCTTGGTCACGACAGAACGCAACTGCTCGACCGTCTTGACCGGAACACCATTGACCGAAACGATGACGTCGCCACGCCGGATGTCCGCCGCCTCGGCCGGGCCGCTGACCGACTGCACAACAAGACCGTCGGCGCCGATCTGGGCGCGTTCTTGCGGTTGCAGCGTGCGCACGCCGAGCCCCAGCCTGCCGTGATCGGGTTCGGTGTTGGCTAGCGCCACCTGCTTGCCGTCGGACAATTCGCCAAGCGTCACCGAAATCGCCGTGGGCTTGCCGCCGCGCCAGACCTGTAGTTCGGCACGCGAGCCGGGCTTGAGTTCCGCAACAAACGAGGGAAGATCGCCCGAACGTTCAATTTCCTTGCCATCGATGCTGGTAATGATGTCTCCGGACTTGAGGCCCGAGCTGGCGGCGGGACCATCGGGTGCGACTTCGCTCACGAGAGCGCCCATCGGACGCGGCAGGCCAAAGGAATTGGCGAGCTGCTGGTTGACTTCCTGGATGCTCACCCCAAGGCGGCCCCGCGTCACCTTGCCGTGCGCGACAAGCTCGTCTTTGACGTGCATTGCAATATTGATCGGAATGGCAAACGACAGCCCCTGAAAGCCCCCGGTTTCGGAATAGATCTGCGAGTTGATGCCGACCACCTCGCCATTCATGTTGAAAAGCGGGCCGCCCGAGTTGCCAGGATTGACCGGAACGTCGGTCTGGATGAAGGGCACGTAATTTTCCGAGGGCAGCATGCGCGCCTTGGCGCTGACGATGCCCGACGTCACGGTATTGTCGAAGTTGTAGGGCGAGCCGATGGCAAGCACCCATTCACCGACTTGCAAGGCGTCGGCGTTGCCCACGGTCACGACAGGCAGGTTCTTGCCGTCGATCTTGATCACCGCGATGTCGCTGACCTTGTCTGAACCGATCACCTTGGCGCGATATTCGCGCCGGTCGGTGAGGCGCACGGTCACCTCGCTTGCATCCTGGACGACGTGGGCATTGGTCATGATGTAGCCGTCCGGGCTGACAATGAAGCCCGATCCGACGCCGTGCACGACCTGGCCACCGCCGAAGTTGCCGCCGCCGTGCGGCACATTGAACGGCATCGGAAAGCCGCGAAAGAACTGCGAGAACGGATCATCGCCGTTGCTTGGCATGCCGTTGACCGAAAAGCCGGTCTGGCGCGTCTTCTCGGTGACGGTGATATTGACCACAGCCGGTCCGTAGCGCTTCACGAGCGAGGTGAAATTGGGCAGCGTAATGGTCGCTGCACTTGCCGCATTTTGCGCTGCCACCGGCGCGATCGCCGCGCTCGGCGCGGCAGCGCTTTCCGCATGGGCGTTGCCGATCACGGCAGTGTCGAGTCGGGCAAGGCCAAAGCCTGCCAGTGTGACAACGCCTGCCAGCGCCATGCGCATCACGAGAATTCTGGGTTTCATCATTGCTCCTTGGTTAAGATTCTTGACCTGCTGGCGCCCTGCCCGCTGCGACGGGCCGATGCCAATGTGCTGCAATACTAGGAATCAAAACTTAAGACAGGCTTAAGCGCGAAAGAAATTTGACGCGACCAACGAGTCCAAAGGCCAAGGCGCGATCAGGCCGGCCACGCCTTCTGACGTGGTCGCCTTGCCATTTTCCATCGGCCGGGCCCTTGGCGAGCCCCTGCAGCGCGCCTCTGGCTAAGTGCGCGGCGTGGCGCCTTGCCATGACGGCATCGACAGGGTTGCAACGCACAAAGTGATTCAGGCGGGCAACGGCAGCGCCTGCGGCAGGCGCATCGTGGCAAGAAGGCCCTGGCCCCCTGACCCGCTGTCCAGCGTGATGCTGCCATGGTGGTATTCGACAATGCGCGCGACGATGGCAAGGCCAAGGCCGCTGCCCGTTGCATTGGCTCCCGCACCGCGATAAAAGCGATCGAAGACGCGTTGGCGTTCATCGCCTGGAATGCCCGGTCCGTCGTCTTCGACGCGCACTTCAACCGAGCCGGCAAGCGCCTTGACTGCGACCGTGACGTGGCCGTGTTCGGCACTGTAGCGAATGGCGTTATCGACCAGATTGGCAATGGCAACGCGCATCCCTTCGCCATGGCCGACAAACGCCACCGGCTCGTCGGTGACAAGCGCGATGTCGATCTGCTTGGCGATTGCAAGCGGCGCATATTCGGCCACGACCTCCTGCGTCAGGGCGTGCAAATCGAGCGCTTGGTTGACAAGCACACTCGCATCCGGCTCGTTGCGTGCAAGCGTGAGCAATTGACCGACGAGGCGCTGCGAGCGTGACAAGCCGATGCGCAGCGCCGCGAGCGCGGCGCGGGCTTCTGCCAGGGTCGCTGCGCGCTCGACCAGCTGCAGCTGCAAGTCGACTGCGGTCAAGGGTGTGCGCAATTCGTGGGCGGCATCGGCGATGAAGGCGCGCTGGGTGGCAAAGGCCCGCTTGACGCGCTCAAGGAGCAGGTTGATTTCGTGCACGAGGGGCGTGACCTCGGCAGGCAGGCGCTCTTCTGCCAGGGGATCGAGGGCCTCGGGGCTGCGCCTTGCGACAGCCGCAGCGAGGCTTCTCAAGGGCGCAAGGCCAGCGCCGACGGTGACCCAGATCAGCAGTCCGAAGAACGGCAGCAGCAAGAGCAGCGGCATGGCCGTGCGCAACGCCACGGCGGCGGCAAGCGCCTCGCGCACGCTCATCGGCTGCGCGACCTGGATGACATCATCGGCAAAAAGGGCGCTGTAAATGCGCCAGTCACCGTGCATCGAAGGTGCCGTGGTGAAGCCAAGAACGATGCGCGCCGGCAGCTCGGCGTCGGGTTGTGACTGATAAAGCCTCTGGCCATCGAGCTTCCAGATCTGCACCACGACGCCATCGGCATCGTCGGCAAGCCCGCTGTGCGGCATCGTCTCGGGACCCACCAGCTGCGCCGGCAAGGATTGGGCGATCTGGCGCAGCTGATAGTCAAAAAGCACGTTGGCTTCATCGCGTGCCTCGTAATAGACGATCAGGGCCGTGGCGAGCGCCCCGACCATGAGCGCGCAGAGCAGCCAGATCAAGAGGCGGCGCTTGATTGAATGTTTCACGGCTTCGCGATGGTATAGCCAACGCCGCGGACGTTGCGGATCAGTTCACTGCCGAGCTTCTTGCGCAAGGCGTGGATGTAGACCTCGATGGTGTTGCTGCCCACTTCTTCACCCCAGCCGTAGAGCTTTTCTTCCAGCTGGGCGCGCGAGAGGACCGCGCCGGCACGCTCGGCCAGCGCCAGGAGCAGCGCATACTCGCGCGCCGATAGCGTCACCTCGGCGTCGCCGCGCGTGACTTTTCGCAGCGCCGGATCGATCACGATCTCGCCCAAGTGCATCTGGCTCGCGCTGCGCCCGGCAAAGCGCCGCTGCAAGGCGCGCATGCGCGCCACGAGTTCAGTCATGTCAAACGGCTTGATCAGGTAGTCGTCAGCGCCCGCATCAAGGCCTGCGACGCGATCGGCAACGGCATCGCGCGCGGTGATGATGATCACCGGCAAATCGAGGCGACGACCCCTTAAGGCGCGCAAAATCTCGAGTCCGGAGCGTTTCGGAAGTCCAAGGTCAAGCAGCAGCAGATCATAGGGCGCAAGCGCGAGGGCACTGTCAGCCGCATCCGCCTCCTTGACCCAGTCCACCGCGATGCCGTCCTGGCGCAGCCCGGCCTTAAGCGATGAGCCAATCATCTCGTCGTCTTCCACGAGGAGCACGCGCATGGTGAAGTGCAGCCCTATCCCTTTTGCCAGAGTTTGTCAGCGCGCAAAAGTTCCATCGCGGTCATCGGCATGCCAAGGAAATAGCCCTGGATCGCATCGCACTGGACCTGGGTCAGAAAGGCGATCTGATCGGCGCGCTCGACACCTTCGGCGACGACCTGGATACCCAGATTGTGGGCGATGTCGACAAGGCCACTGACGATCGCGGCATCGACGGCGTCAATGGCACAGCCCTTGACGAAACTGCGGTCGATCTTGATTTCATGCACGGGCAGCGTCTTCAGCCAGGACAGCCCGCCATTGCCAACGCCGAAGTCATCAATCGCAATGCGCACGCCAAGGCCCGCCAGATCGCCGAGAATGTCGAGCCCGAGTTGCATATCGTCACTTAGCGCGGTCTCGGCGATTTCAAGCGTGAGCCGCTCGGCCGGAAAATTGACCGCCGCCAGCGCATCTCGCACCTCGATGGGAAAGCGCCTGTCACGCAATTGCACGATCGAGACGTTCACCGCCAGATCGAGCAGGACGCCACGCTGCGTCTGCATCGCCGAGACCTGGCGCAAGGCTTCGGCGAGAACCCACTGGCCAAGCGGCTTGATCAGACCGGTGCGCTCGGCAAGGGGAATGAAGCGGTCGGGCAGCTGCATTTCATTCTGGCCGGTGGGCCACCTGACGAGCGCCTCGACGCCGCGCATGACGCCCCCCTTGACCTCGATCTTGGGCTGGTAGAGACAGGCCAGTTCGCCATTGACCACGGCACGCCGCAAGCTTTGCTCGGTGTTAAAGGTCGAGCTGATCTCGGCACCCATGACGGCATCGTAGAACTGGTAGCCGTTGCGACCGCGCTCCTTGGCGCGCGTCATGGCGAGATCGGCGTTGCGCAAGAGGGTCTCGGTGTCGGTGCCATTGGCCGGATAGGTGGCAATGCCGATGCTGCAGCTCAGGTACAAGGACTCGCCATGCACGCGCATGCGGTTGCTCAACTCGGCAAGCAGCGTTTGCGCGAGTGCCGCCGCCTCGCCCTTGGCATCGCCTGCAGGCGGTGCAACCGTCGCCACCGCGAAGGCGTCGCCGTCAATGCGCGCCCGCAACGCCTCGCCGCCGGCGCGTCGCGTGATGCGATTGGCAACCACCTTGAGCAGCGTATCGCCAATCGAGCGTCCAAAGGTGTCGTTGACCTGCTTGAAGCGATCAAGATCGATCGATATCACCCAGAATGTGCCATCAGGGTGGTCGTGCAGGAGCGCTTCGAGCCGCTCGACAAAAGCAGCGCGCGTCAAAAGCCCGGTCAGATCGTCGAGCATCGACAGGTGCTGCAAGCGCTCGCGCAGGCGATTGCGCTCGGACACGTCGCGCACGATGGCGACCACCTCATCGGGGCCAAGCGGCACCATGCGCGCCTCGAAGTCACGATCGCCACCGATCAGCGTCAACGCATACTCGAAAATCTGGCCGCGACCGGAATCGAGCGCCCGCCGCGCGTAACGTGTCCACAGGTGCGACACCGACGGCGTCATCTCGGCACGCTCGGTCAGGCGCTCGCCGAGCAGCTCGCGCGCCGGCGCAAGCAGCTGCTCGAGCGGTCCGAAGGCCTCGAGCACGATCAGTTCGCGATTGACCACAAGCAAGACGTCAGGCAATGCGTTGAGCATGCGCTGCTCGAGCCTGACGCTCGCGCGCAGCGCCAGAGTCTCGGATTCATCAAGGCTCGCAGGCGGGCGCGACAAGGCGGCGGGCACGACTTCGGCTGCGGTGAAGCCGACAATGCGCAAGACGCCGTGGCTTGCGATGCGCACGGTGCGGTCGTGGATCCATTGCGGCACGCCATGCCCGGTTTGCGCCCGCCGGTAATGCAAATCGAAGGGCGTCGCAAAAATGTTGCCGGTCAGATCGCGCGCAACGCGTTCGCGGTCCTCGATGTCGATGGCGTTGAGCCATTCGCCTTGCGCTGCCACGCCAAGAATGCGCTTGAGCGAGCCGGAGAGCACGCGCCCTTCCTGGCTTCCCTGCGTATAGAGCAAGACCAGCTCGGAAGCCGGCCGCGCAAGCGCGCTGCCGCCGTTGGTGCCGTCGTCGCTCACGTCGTCATTCACGTGCTGGTCGTGCCCCGTGCCAGGCCCGCCACCAGCGCCCGGATGCGCTGTGGCTCGC
>Ga0116229_10001844_pt1 | contig 33877 bp, 40 predicted proteins | sample S1TSphgellanicum_3_FD_87313 | JGI IMG/M metagenome (GOLD analysis project Ga0116229, IMG submission 87313) | Host-associated microbial communities from peat moss isolated from Minnesota, USA - S1T2_Fc - Sphagnum magellanicum MG | ecosystem: Host-associated > Plants > Peat moss > Unclassified...
CAATTATGGATCTGATCATTCAATTCATGCAGTCCTTTCCATTGGTTTTTTTTTGCCAGACCTTTTCTCTCCTCTTCACCCCCCCTTCCCCCAACAACAACCAAAATAATTTATTTAATTTTTATAAAAAAAAGGGTCTTAAGAGTTAGGTGTGAGAGATCCTTAGGGAAGAGTTTTTTTAATAAAAAATTTAAAATTTAAAATTCTTAATTAAAATAATAATTTATATAATATTTAATTTTTTTAATAATTGGCCCCCAAACAACACTTTAAACAAAAAGCAAAGACTCATGCAAAGACTAACAACCGAGAATCTACTATGTACATTTAAAAAAAAAAGGAAAATAATAATGTAAAATACATATTAATTAAGAAATAGAGGAAATGAAAATAATGTTGGATTTGAAAAACATAATCTGGATGTAATCCATAATTTAGATGTAAAGGCTGGGATGAAATCTTTTTTTTTAAAGAGCATTTGATGAATATATTGGTAAGATTAGGTGATCATAATGATCTCCGTGGATGTGCATAATGTATTTTCAGGGCACTTTTACAAGGTGTAATTCTCTCACTAGCCTGGAACAAGGAAAGTTTGTGTAAGTGCATCTGAGCCCCCGACCATTATGCAAGGGAGGGGCATAGAGAGCAATGCCTTCCCTCGTATGTGGCCTAAGTGCCTTATGTGGCCTAAGTGCGATTCACCCTTGTGATATTAGCATATTAGGGTTTTTTGGTGGGAGATTATGTTGTTTTTGGGATCGGAATGTACAAATTCCGGTGATAATCATACACTTATAATTGCGACTAGTATGAGTTTGTTGAACATGACAATTTTTCATAAAAAAATCTTGGAATTGAATCCGACAACCTAGACATTAACGTCCTGGAATGGCATCGGCCTTGCGTATTAGGTTGGGTTGGGTGCATTACGTAACTCACCGTAACAGGCTTGCATGGCACATTAAACAACAGAATGTGCAGGGGGCATGACCATTCCATTGTACTTTGGACCTTCTTGTCTTCTTCTCTCTAGATTTACTCTGACCCTCTCTGAAGACACTCAGAGCTTTGTTTTCCCCCCCTTCCTTTTGAATTTTGAAACTGTTCCGATTTCAAGTAGTGGGGGTGGTACAAATGGTGTCACCCACCTTTCTTTTATTATAGGACCATAAGTTCATGTGCATATCTGACACCACATATATTATTATTCCCAATTGTTTTTTTCCTTTTTCTTTTAAAAGAAATCACTTAGGGTTTAGGGTGATTTCTTTCTTTAAAAAAGAAAAGAAAAACTTCCTCCAAAATGGCCACAGATGGATGAAAATCCATAATACACCACCCATAATGCCCAAAAATGGCCCATGGATGGAATTCATAATACACCACCACCCATAATGCCAAAATGGCCACGGATGGAATTCATAATACACCACCCATAATGACAAAATGGCCACGGATGGAATCCATTATACACCCATAATGCCAAAATGGCACGGATGGAATTCATAATGTACTTGACACATGCGAGAGATTCTGCCACTTTCATTAGGGAGCTTTTGTAGGCTATCTGGGTGGTTGTGAGCCAGGTGTGACTAATGACCATTATGGAATGTAATCTGGCTCTTTGGAGAGATTCTGCCACATCATTATGAAACTTTTCTAGACTATCCGGAGTGGTTGTGAGCTGGGTATGACAAATGACCATTATTTGACGTAATTGGCACTTGGGGAGAGATTCTGCCCTGTAAATAGGAACTTTTGTAGACTATTTTGCTAGACCTCACCATGGTTCTATGTGCAGTTTTTTTGCATATGTATTTTGAAAGAGTATCCTAGTTAACCCTAAGAAGCTTAAGGGTGAAGAAGGACGGAATTATCTCTGGAGCAACAATGAGCCGAAATTGTCAGAATTGTCGCCTGAATGAGAATGAGTGGAATTTGTCAGAATTTTCTCTTATGAGCGGAATTGTCTCCTGAGTGTTAATTACGTTAAATAATGGTCCGGTCGTTTTTCCGTAGGTACGCATTGTCTCATGTATTTAAAGTTTTGTAGTGAACGTTATTTCGACCGGTGACTTCCGGTTTCCATGTGCATTCCGACTGGTTATTTCCGGTTGGTTCGGTCCCCACCTTCTCTCCCTCAGATCTGTGTCTCCTTCTCGTCTTTCTCATCCCTCTCTCTCTCTCTCAGCTTTTTTTTCCATGCCGTCTTTCCATCTCTCTGCATTCGACATCGCTGTGTTCGTCGTCCCTCATCGCAGTGTCGTCGCCGGCAGCATTTGTAGGCGCTTCCAACGGTCCAAGTCTCGTTTGATTTGATGCCCTGAGTGCTGAGATACGGGCGATTTCATTTCATTTTGTCCATCTCTGTTGCAGTCGACATCGCCGTGCCCCTGTCTTTCTGCATCGTAGCGTCGTCGCCGGCAGCATTTGCAGTCGCTTTCAACAGTCCAAGTCTCGTCTAAGTTTCGCCCCCTGAGCTGCTGCGATACGCGATTTTTTTGGTTCCGGGTTCATTTATACTCAGAGCGTGTGTGTGTGTGTGTGTGTGTGTGTGTGTTTGTGCGTGCGTGCGTGCGTCTCTCTCCGATTTTTAAATGTAGTTGTTGTGTTACACGGGTGTTTTCGTGTAGTGTGTTGTCGCAGTTGTCGATATAGTGTATATATTTCGATTTCTGGTTTCCGGCTTGACTTTTCGGGCTGTGTTTTGGTCTTTTTTGAAGCTTTGAAGAAGCTCTCGTTCATCTTCGTCGAGGATCTTTCTTCCGCTGTTGGAAACTGAATTACAGCTGCTGCTCGTGTGTCAATCTGTGCCTCTTTGCGTGTTGTGGATGCCATCAGCCTTGCAATAGTCTTTTCGAGTTACTATTGTCAGTCGTGTGTGTCCGTCTTTCTGTGCCGGCAAAGGCCTTTGTTTCCCGCTCCAGAAGAGAGTCCTCTCTGAATGTTCGGTTGTTTCGAGAGCTACGGCGGACGATCGGTGCTCCCCTTTACACCTGCATCGTGGTTATCCAGACTTCCTTGTACTGCTACGAGTTCGGTTTCTCTCCGCAAATAGAGAGCCTGTCCTTCTATATCTTATCGTCCTCTTCTTCATCCTCCTTCAGATCGTGCCCTGTGCTCTTTCTTTTCCTTTTACTGGATCACATGGCTTTCTGTGTCTGTCTCTAGGTTAGTGTTTGATCCTCGACAGGTATTATCCCATCGCAGTGCCTTATGGGAATAAGCAACGCGGACGGTGCTTACATGGTACAATCCTGCCATTCCTACACTTTGAGATGTCAGTTCGAGAATAAGCTCCGAGTCTTTCCGTGGCCGAACTCTTGCAATGTAGCCTTCTCAGCGTGTTTAACACGAGCTACTTGGATTGCTTGGACACTGAATAGGTTATAAAATGTGTGTTGTATTTTCTAAGCTTCAAATGAGTTAGATATTTGAAGCTCATAGGCGTTTGATTTCCATTTCTGAAACCCTAAACTCTTGCTTCTTACAAACTTGCTTATCCAATCCAATGTAGCAATAATTCCAAAGTTGATCATTTTCTAATATTGTCATCTGGTCTTGATTTGCAGGGTTCGTATGATGTGACCTACACATCAGGGTAAGCAACTCAGACTTAGCTCTTCTCTATCTTCTCTCTGTGCAAATTCAGGCATCAACTCTTACTCTCCCAGTTCAGCTCTGAATGATCTAAACCTCTTTCACAACTGCAAGGGGAGGAACTGAATTTTCTCTCTTTGCATTACTGTGAAAGTTCTGAAAGACGTCCCCATTCAACTGAAGCATTCCATTTTGCATATCCAGCTTTTCTTTGCTATCTTTTCTCTGCAGGCTGGCAACCAGTTTACTCAACTCTTACGGTATCTTGTACTAGTGTGTGAGATGTGTCAAGTCACATACATTAGCTACCACTTTAGGGGAAAAGAAACCTCTCAAACCCTCAATTCTTCCTTTCTTTGCAATCTACATCTGCTTTCACTTGGTAGGAGCACACAACACAGGACAGGTTGGCTAATGGCTTGTTGTTATTATGTTTGTCCTGGTGGAAATTGCAGAGATGATGCTTTTGCAGACATCCACAACCTGGATCACTGCATAAAGTACCTAAATCAGTCACTGGTCACATTTGGCTTTCCATCAGCACTCAATTTGTACTCCAGTGAACCTGTAAGGAGTGTTTTATATTCACAATTTTTCTTCCAGTTACCAAGTTGATGATTCCCTTGCAGAGTTGTGAAGTTTCTGGCAGCAGTTTCCTGATTTGGCTTCTATGATATGATTACAATTCTTCCATGCTTCTTGAAGGGGATAGCACCTTACATATTTTTCCATGTGCAGTCTTCCATTGTGCGGACATGTAACTGCATTTATGCAATGATCCAGCAGCGGCAACGGGATATTGAGTACCGTGAAACAGCAAATGACACTAGACAGAGGTAGGTTCTGTTGTGATACCAAATGGAAATTTGCCCAACTTGAAAAGGAATAAATACCCTGCTAAGATATTGATCAAGCTTGGAGAGAGGTTTCACTTCCACAGCAATCATGTCATATATGTGGTAAATTCATTATAGCACTTTTCTTGCTTACAGATAGACCACTTTTTGCTTTGAACAGGCTAAAGACTTAGTGTAGATTGTATCTTGTATCACCAGTTTAACCCAGAGGTACATCACCTTAGTCAAGCGGGCAAAATTGAAGAGTTCCCTGTAAGATCATGAGCATCCTAGCAAAATTCAGCTTTCTGGTGGCATGTTTACAATGCAGTTCTTCTTGAAGTACATGGTTTTGAGGTGGAAACAGTGTCACTTTTTCCAAGGTCAGACTGACCCAGTGGTCGTCAATGGATCAGGTTGATGTCAGATATGTCCAGGCTTGAAGCCAAAGTTGAGAGGCTGACAGATCAACTTGCTACCAAGGAACGGGAATTGCAAGCATTGACGAGCAAGGTTTTTCACCCTCCCATGCTGGGTCATATGTTATGGCATTGTGACAGGTGATATTGATACATCTTCAATATGACTTGGGATGTTTCTTCTCTGTAGAAGGGACCTGGATGGGGTTTGAATTTAAAAAAGGAATGGTGCTTTGTACCAGGAGCAAAAGGCAGCAGCTGCTCACAGAGCACAGGTGGAGAGGCTCCAACATGAGAGGGATGAATTCCAGCGCATGGTGATTAGCACTCAGGTATAGGTTGTATATTGAGGTCTCAAGGGGTTCTGTTGATCACTTTCATGTTCATCATCATGTGCCAAGATGTTCTATGCTGCCAAGTTCAATTTATGCTATTGTCTCCTTATGCAAATTTAGACACAAGCAGATCAAATATCTAATGTATTGTGGGCATCAATTGTGTGAAGCAAGTAAGAATTCAGCAGGTGCATGAGCTGAAGAAGAAAGAAAAAGAGTTCATCAAGCTACAGGTAAGTTCTTTTTTTCTGGTGCATCAGACTCATTCCTTTTATCATGATGTATCTTAACCTGTGCAGAAAGTGCTTGTGAGATCAAATACAAGCAAAGTGAATTATGTATTTCTGACAGCAGAATTTCTTTCATCTTGTAGGAGCGACTGAACCAGGTGTTGCTGGAAAAGAAGAAAGAATCAAAGACTGGCATGGAGATCATGAATTTACTGCAGGCATGTACCTGGCTTCATCTACATCTTCATTCCCTATTCTGAATGGCAAAAAAAATAATTAACAATCCATGTAGCCACAAACTGTTATACAGAATCTTCAAATGGATTCTCTCTTGGAATGGAGTTTTCAAATATAATCTTTGTGCAAATCTCAGTTGGAACCCACTTATGAACAAGGACCTTCCAGAACCTGATTTCATTGCTACTCAACAGAAGGAAGGCAAACAAAGGGGTACATGGCTCAACAAGAAAGCAGATGGAGACTTCTATAAAATGATTGTAAGTTCTTACCACCATTATTCAACATATTTTAGATTCTTGGCGGATCAGATCATCTGAAATAAGGCTTCAGGTTTCTGCATGACCCTTGTATCATGCTTCATAGATCCAGATCTATATCTGTGCAGGTTGATGCTTATGAGGCCAAAAAGCAGGAGCTCATAGCTGAGAATTCAGATTTGAGGAACATGTTAAGATCCATGCAGGCATGTTTTCCTCTTAACTCAAGTGTGTTTTCAATATGTCCTGTACCCATTTATAAACTGTTGGTGCTTCACTCACTATTTTTTTGAATGTGTTTGAAATGTTGATAAATCAAACCAGGCTAATCATTGTTTCTTTCTCAGTGCAGGGAGACATGCGTGACTTCTTGAACATGCCAGGGAGTTTGCCTAGAGCAGGAAATGGCACAGCAAATGGCATATTTGATCTTGAGCCACCCCAGACACCGCTGGGAGGACGCATGGTAACTGTGACTCTTATTTTCCAAATATGTATTGTTTTTAAGGTTCCTAAGAAACATGGCCAGCAAGTGGTTTAGAGTTATGACTCAGTCTTCTTCCCATTGCCGCTTCCAAAAGTGCAATAGATGTTCAGGACACAGATCTTCTTTAATAGTTGCTCAGGTTTTGGCAAATAATAGTGTTTTCTACACCCTTCATTGGAAGCTGATGAAGTCAATTGGTAGTCATGGCTGCTCCTCACTGCTAGTTTTAGGGTTTAGGGTTGAAGGGTCTTGCACTTTGTGAGTGACTGACCTAAGGTTTTGATTGACAATGTTACCTTCAAATCATTGTTGTGGGGATGTCTCCGCAATTTCATAGGTATGGGGTCTAGTAAGTGGTGACTGTTAAGAACTGTGGACTGACACAGTAGAGACCATCACTGTGCAGGATGTTTTTGATCTACCTTTCCACATGGCCAGGGATCAAATTGAACAAAGCCTGCGAGCCAAAATGGCTTCAATCAAGGTGAAGTTACTTCCATGAACAGTTTCATGCTTTCAGCATATGACAATCCAAGACCTTCAATTCATTTGGTTTCACTGTCGTCTCATCTTGCAGCAGAGACAAAGTTGATGCAGTTGAATCTTAATAGATATACTGGTGTCTCTACAGGAGTGTATGATGCAGTTGCAAGAATCTCAGAAAGGAATACAGCCTACTGAGAGTTGATAGCAAAGCTCTGAACACCCACCTTTTCACGGTGATCAAAGAAAAGAATGCAAGTGTTCTGTAAGCAGATTGCAAGACATCATCTGCTCTATTGCAGTTCTTGTACTATATTGTATTTGGAATCAAGTTTAGATTCAAGCAGTATTATTCCCAGTCGGAATAGTTTTCTACTAAGGAAAAGGTTGTAGCAGTCTCTGAAATGTTCCATCAAAGGAGCAAGTTGTCTTTTCAAATTCTGTTTTTGCAATTCATCTATTTCCAAAACAAGCTTGCAATGCAAAAACGGGTCTTCTAAATAGAAGATTGTCTATTGCATCCAAAGGTTTTCAAGCAGCGTTGGGGCTTTTGTAGTTCTAAAGAACAAATTTGTTTCTCAGATGATCAGTTCTTGTGAAGACTATTACCTCTAGAATTTTTGTTAAAGAGGGTTGCATAATAATGAAAATTATCCTTTTTGCAATTTCAGCATTTTGGACAAGTAAGTTCAGTGTTTCCTGTCGTCTCACTTCAACTCAGTTCTTCCCTCTTCAGTTTGTCAAGCGTTGCCTTCCAAGGCAAACATACTGTGTTTAAATTCATTATATATCATAGTAGCTTAAATCTGGAAAATCAAATTCTGGTTGGTTCTAGAACAAAGCAAGGATGACTTCCTCATTGTATCTGGAGTTGTGGCCAAATTTCTATTTTAGAGAAGATTGAAGAGCCTCAGTTCCTTGAACTCACCTGAGTTTAACATACTGCAGAATAAAAACTGAGGCTGGAAGATGATATGATCTGTTCATGTAGGTGGTGTTTGAAAACACCATTTGTGTCATAAAAGACAGATTCTTCCAGAATTCTACTCTGGAGAATCTGCCTTGCTGATCTTGCCAGTTCCTCCAGATTTTTTGGGAAGCAAGATAGAGTGGATGTTTGGAAGTACTCCTCCATTGGCAATTGTCACTTGTCCTAGCAACCTGCTCAACTCTTCATCATTTCTTACTGCCAGTTGAATATGACGAGGTACAATTCTGGTTTTCTTGTTGTCTCTTGATGCATTTCCTGCCAACTCCAATACCTGGGAAATCCAACACAGATGCCATTTTCAATAAACAAACAGCAAAGAAGACATAGACAGAGAAACCCCTGACAGTCACGATTCAAAACACTTGTATTCTACAATACTGTCCGGTTTATGGACACGCACACATAAATCCTCCCACTACAAACAGAACATATTCCTAAAGTCCATACAATTTTTTACTCTCTAATACTCTGTTCTGCTCCTGCGCGTCCCAGATACAACGGGGAAACTCTTGAAAGCCACAATACTAACAATTATGCAATTGTGTCTCGGACGTTGCTTGCACAAACCCTCTAATGAACAGGGGAAATACTGACAGCGTTTTTTTCTGAAAGCCAAAAACTAACAACTCTGCAATCAACAGAGTCCCTGATGCATGCTGTTCGTGAACGCTCTTGCACAGATAGTCTCTCAGAATAGCGATTTACGATTAAAGCCGCAGCTGCAAGGAAAATAAGCACACCTCAGCGGCAAGGTACTCCAACACAGCAGCAAGATAAACAGGAGCGCCTGCTCCCACTCTGGTGGAATACTTCCCTGCCTTCAAAAATCTCGCAATTCTCCCCACGGGAAACTGCAGGCCGGCCTTTGTCGAACGTGACAAGGCCTTCTTCCCGGAGCTCTTTCCTCTTCCCGACATGGTCACAGATGAGAAATACGTCTATCGGAAGCGAAACAAAACCACACAGGCACACAGACGGATCCCTTCAACACGGAGAAAAAACGCAGCAGCAAAAGACAAGAGTGAGAAAGAATCAAGCGAACATCAGAAGCGCGAGCAAAATTTTCGCGACAATGGAGGATAGCAATTTGACGACAACGAACGCCACATCAGAGTAACGATGGTTTTTGCAACAATAAGGCATTATATAGTACAGCGACAGACACAGCCAATGGCGTGGGTTCACTCGGATCGACTGGAGAAAACTTCTTAAGTTCGTCCAGATTTAGATCTGACGGTCGCAGATGTGTCTCCAACTCGCCGTTGTCAACGCTCTGGATTTACCAAGGGAGCTTCCTGTCAACGTAAACATTGTGAATCGAACTCGCGTTCCCTGAGTTCCACAGTGTCCATTCTTCATTCCGATCGCCCTGGAAGCAGCGTTTCCTTATTGCTTGTTCCTCATGTTGCATTGTTGTTGTTCATTTTTCATCTTGGGTTGTTGCTATTCCACATCATTTACTCATCTCACCTTCCCTTGTGTTGTTGTTGTTCACTCCATGCCTTATGTTGTTGCTGTTTGCTTGTTGAAGTGTTGTATTCCCCCTCGCCTCCTACCATGTGCAAGTTCTAAAGCTTGTAGCGTGAGATTAGGAAAATAAAACAAGTTTTTAAAAATATATATATTCAAAAGTTCTGTTGTTTTGTTTATATTATTTATTCATTTATTATGTTTCTATCTTTGTTTAGCTTAGTTTTTTTTTCAATTTTTGATTTTTCTTTTTTCATTTTTTGGTTGCAAGGTTATTCTTTCTGTGAATTCATCTATATTCTAACTTGCATTTTAACCTTACATTGCACTTCATTTTTGTAAATGCCCTTTGTAAATGCTCTTGTAAATTGTAAATGCCTTTGTAAATTTGCTTACTGGTAGTTTCAAGGTTTGCATATTTTTGTTTGTTTTTTTCACCATTCATCTAACAAAATTTCACTTTGCAATTGATAATGGAATAATCATCCCAAAATGAAAAGAAAATGAATAATAATGGTGTGATATATCTAATTGATGTTGTAATGGAAGAGGAGGAAATGGAAGAAAAGTTTAAAATTCAACCAAGCCTATAAACATAAAAAAATATTAATGTAAATGAAGGGAAAAAAAAATTCAAGGAAAATTTGAAAAAATTGCATTTTCAAAAAAAAAATGGAGACAAGATAGTATGTTGGTCATTCTATTGTGTAAATGATAATAAGCCAATGGATGTCAATTAATTTATATGTGTTTTCAATTGATGAGATGCATTTTTTGTTATGTCATTCCAATTTTAATAACAAATGCTAAAACACAAGCAAAGAAAGGTTTAATATTGTAGTGCAAATGGAATTACTGCATTAAAAAAACTTGTTTATGTAGACCATTATATGATTGCAAAAATATTTGAAGAAGGAAGCAATATGTTAAAAAAACTTCATGAGAGAGAACTTGCAAAGAAAAGACCTCATGTAAATGGAACAAAGCTTGTGCATATTGGAATCTTGCTAAAAAAAGCCAACACTCCAATTAAAACAAGGTTATCATTAAAACTTTAATATTTCCTTGTTTATTATTACTTTTGTTAAAACTTGTTACAATGTACATAATGATCATTTTAAATTTTTTTTTTTTTGTAGGTTTGCTAGTAAAATCATTCTTTTTCAAGAGGTTCTAAAGTTCAAAGATGCTATAATGTTTTGTTATAGTAAGCAAAGTTCAATGAGGATGACAACCACAGTTGCACCTCCTTTGACATGGCAAATTTGTCAAATTGTTGTTGATTGTCTCTCCTTTATTGTAATTGCTTGTGTTATAAACCAATATAAGTAAAATTAGTTGTTTAGTGATGCCCTTCATCAATGAGCTTGAAATTGATAAAAACCAAGAAAATACATCATCTTTTCAAACCCTAATGGAAGAGGATTTTGGTGTGGCACTTGAGTTAATTTGTTTGGCTTCCAACATTAGAAGAGAGGTTTGTGGAGTTCTAGATAACTTTCTTTCCTTCTTGAAAAGATTTAATGAAAGAAAAACACATAATGTGTTAGTTCTAATGTTGGACCCAAAATTAAAAAGTCTTCATTTAGTGTCTTCTTCCATTGGTTGTGATCAAGGAGTAGCAAGTGTTGTTGAACAATATGATACAATGTCATTATATCCTATGTTCATGAAATGTTATTATCAATCGCATCCATTGATGGTTTTGCTAACTAGAAAGTGGATGATGACAATAGTTTGGATATTTTTCAAATGACAATAGGGAGTATTGAGCCAACAAAAGAGCTTGTTAAAAGAGAACTATTGGTTTTTAGACGTTATTAGATGAATGTGAAGGAGATCAAATGTCTCCTTTGATGGTGGGAGAAACATGAAGCCATGTTTCCCATAGTTGGGTTTTTTGTTCGTTAGATTTTAGGGATTATTGGTTTTCAAATAGAGACTAAAAGGATCTTTTCCTTGGCTAAAATCCTCACTAATTTGAGAAGATGTCATTTACAATTATAAAACTTAAAGAAATTAATTTTTTTGAACAAAAATTGGCCCAATGATTATAAAATTGGTTGTAAATCCCCTTTTAACCTTTTAGAATTTATTGGGATATATAGATGCAGACCTAGAAAAGGAGTTAGAACAATTTGAAAGAGTTTTTTAAAATTATAAAATTGTGGATTTATAGTGTACTGATAATATATTCAAAATCTAATATTTTATTAAAAAGATAATGTAGAAACATAATTTTCCAAGCTAGAGATTCAGATTTCTTTTCCTTGGAAAAAATTTGATACCTAAGACAATTTTCATAAGCCCCCTATTATTTAAAAAATCAATAACTAACCCCATTCTCACATAGAGGCATAAAACACCGAAACTAACAATTTTCCAAAAAAAGTGAGAACCACCCAACATTAGTTTGAATTATGTTTCTTGACCTTCTAATATTGGAAAGGTGTTGTAAAAAAACTCAAATTTGCATAGTAGAGTAGTTTAAAATGCATTTTTTCTATTGTTCAGAGAATTCATTTATGTGAGGATCTCATCTCAAAACAAGATGCTTTTGAACAACATAAAACATTCCAACTTTTTTTCCTTTGTTTATTTGGTCCCTTACTTGCCATAAGAAATCCAAAACTATGGACAACTTAGCAAAGAAACTTTTGACACATGGAAGTTATTCTCCAAGCTATCACAATAATTTACACCCATTGGAAGTTTTTCCTCGTCTTTTCATTTTATTTTTTTTCCCATTTTTTCTTTTTAGTTTCTTTTCATTATAGATGAAACATGTGTTAATTTTTTAAAATAAAAATAATATATATATAATATAAAATTTATAAACTCTACAAATTAAAAAAACCCAACAATGGAGTTTAAACAAATGTTGGTGGATGTACGAAAAAAATTCAAAAAATCATTTTTTAATTTGAAAAAGGTAAAATTTACAAATGCAATACAAATTAAGGAGATTTTTCTTTAATACACATACATTATGTAAATTTTTCAAGGTAGAACTACATGGATCAATACCCTTAGTGTTCATGCATTTAGATTTCACTCATCCCAATTCATTGGTAGAAATTTTGGGTTTTGTAATTGTCATTTGCAACTAAAATTCAATTGCATGCAACACCAAATTTGTGTAATTGTTTAAAACAAGTCACACATGAGATTCAATTGCATGTGACACTAAGTATACAACATGTATATATGGTATTAATATACATGTTCATATATACATACCAATCCAAATGTAGTTGCACCTTATGTGCAACTCTCCTTCCAACTACAGTGCAACTAATCAAAGTATGACACTTGTTAAAAAGTTAGACAACTTGCTTGTGGATAATGTCACTTTTTAATTAATATGTAAGTAGGTTGAAAGGTAGTTAGGCTTAGGCCATATAGGTAGGTTTAGAATAATCCAATTTTATTTTTAAGTTTAACCATTTAATTGAAGTCAAATTTTTCTTTTCACTAATCTCCAATGGCACTTGGTCTTTAGTTAGTACAAGGCTATTACACCTAGTTATATTGTCCAAAATTGGATTAGAAGTTAAAAGATATGGGATGAAAAATTCCATTGCAAACCTCATGAACCAACTTAGTTGCACATTAGATGCAACTATTGTATTAGGGTAGGCCAGCTTAAGGATGGTTTTGCTACTTATAGTGTCCAAACAAAAATTGAAGTCCTCCTCTTGGTGCATCTAACACATTAGGAATTGTTGAAAAGAGATTAGAAAATGATAAAGTTATGGCCCCCCAAAATAAAGGGGGTCAAAAACTAAAAACAAAATCCATTGGACACTATAAAAGTTGGTTCTTAAACACCCAAAAAGTTATTTGTATGTTGTTATGTTGTTATTAGACTTCAAAGATGATTGTAGGATATTTTTAATAATTATGATCATTTATAATGAAAATAATATTTTAATAATATTACCTAACTTAAAATAATAATTAACTTATGATGTTTGGGTACTTGTAGGTTAACTAATGTAGCTTATTTACCATAAATTTTTTAACATAAATAATAAAATTTAAATATATATTATTTATTATATATGTATGTGTGTGTATTATTGATTATCATTCTAATTATAATAAACATTTAAATAATTCTGAATATTTTTTTATTTAATCAAATTTACATTTTTATAAAAAAATTCAAATAAAATAAAATAGAAGATCTATTTCAAAAAAAAATTTAAATATATTTGACAAATAAAATTTGAAAACTTGTAATACATATTTAAACCATGGTTAATTTAGCCTAATTTAATTTAACATAATTTAATTCAATCATAATTAGTTTAACTCAACTTAATTTAGCCATGGATAATTTTGTTTAACTTAGTTTAGCTTAATTTAATTTAGCCATAATTATTTTAACCTAACTTAATTTGACAATGGTTAATTTTGGCCTAATTTAATTTAACCATAATTAATCTAGCCTAATTTAATTTAGCTATAATTATTTAACCTAATTTATTTTAGCCTAACTTAGTTTAGCCATAATTATTTTATCTTAATTTAGTTTTATCATAATTAGTTTAGCGTTATTTAATTTATTTATGGTTAATTTAATGTAGTTTAATTTAGCTTAATTTAATTTAGCCATAATTATTTAAACCTTACTTAATTTAGTTATTGTTAGTTTAATTCAATTTAATTTAACTTCATTTAATTTAGCCATAATTAATCTAGCCCAATTTAATTTAGCCATGGTTAATTTAGGTTAGCTTTAGTTAGCATGGGTTTAACCTTACTACTACATGTACGTAATACTATTATACATAGCTTATGTAAATATATCAAGTATACTAATTTAAATATGTATTAGTTTAGGCCATTATTTTTATGATACATGTCCATGTTGTACACATTTAGTTGGACATTATTGCACACACAACCATATGGCCCAAAAATTATACAATACCAAATTTGTAGTTGTAAACATGACCAATAGTTGTAAATGACAACTAGTTGCATGCCAATTGCATAGTGACTTGTTGTAAATGACAAGCTTTTTATTAATGATTGCAAAATCCCAAACTCATTAATCATAAAACAACACAACTCAAAAACTCCAAAAATCAAGTTCCCAAATTCATTAATCACAACTCAGTAAAACATGAAAAAACAAAAACTACATAACTCATAACAACAAAATTCCAAATACAAAAACTCTAAAAACTTAGAAACCATAGAAACTCAAAACTCCAAATATTTAAAAACTTTGAAAACTCAAAAACAATCAACTATTGAAATTCAACAATCAACACAAAACTCCAAAATAAAAACATACCCAATCCCAACGGTCATCCTCATGGAATCCAAATGTTCTTCACTTTGTCATCCTCTCCACATTTTTCCCCTAAAATCTTCCAAATTGTGCATGTGTTATAGTAAGGAGATTATTGTTGAAACAACAATTTGTATCAATAAAGTGTTTGACCACTATCCATTTATTGCCAACAACAACAAAAAAATTGCAAAAAGATTACACAATGAGGATGTTATTGGAAAGCTAGAAATCAAGAACTGGGTAGGAACTATCAATAATGCCTCATAATTTTAAAGCAAAAATTGATTTTGGATCAACAACGAAGTGATGTTAATAAGACAATTTTGATGGTTGTTAAAAACATGGCCAAATGGTGTGTTAACGTTGACAATATGAAGTGGTGGCCACAGAAAGATGGCATCTAGCCTATTTTTGTACTTGGGCAATTGCTTTTTAAACATGTTCTAGAATGTGTCTTCAAGATCAATTATGGATCCACTAGTATTTGGTACTTGTACAAAGCCATTTTCTTCCTCTACATAAGTGATAGTAGGTGACACATTGTTCATGGTATTCATAGAAGGAGAAGTTGTAGAAATAATGACACAAGAAAAACCACCAACAATTCTAAAAGTCAACACAACAACAAAAAGGCCATCATTCATAAAATGACAATCAATTTTTGCAACAACAAAAACAATCACAAAGCCAATATCACTAGCTCCATCAACAAGTGCGTCTTCTTTAACATAGTAATGAACTTGCATTTCAAAAAAACCTTAACAATGCAAAAAAAAAACTTACAATATTTTAAAGCCAAATATGACACACATTATTAGAAACCCTAAAATGGTTTTGGAAAAAGAACCTAATATGCATCTTCAGGTCCTTTTGCATTAGCTTCAAAACAATTTATAATGGAATTTGGAATTGTTGTAAATAGTTTTGATATTTGCATGCAACTTTCAACAAAATGAAATATAAAAATTAGTTGTCAATAAAACACACAACTTCAAAAATAAAATGCAATTACTTACCTTTGTTTTTTCATAGGTAACAATCTCTTCCAAAAATGCTTCTTCATAGCATAATAGTTGACCTTATCTCAACTCTTTGGTAATAATATGTTGCATGGCCTGATTTTAGAGATGTTTATCTATTTGGTTATACCTTCACACACAACAAACAACAAAACATAAAACGAAGATAACATAAATAAATTAAAAAAAAAATGAAAACAAAATTAGGAAAATAAAAAATAAAAACTTATTTTCCATATGAAATTGAATCTCAATGACCAGTTATTTCCATCCCATATTTGTGAGGCAAAAGTGATTCTTCCATCTAGGTGATTCCAACACCCTGGCTAGTTTTATTAAAAAGTATTATATTTCTCAAATTTGGAAAATCACCAATGAGTTTGTCCATAATGTAACTAGTTCCAACCAATTGGAGTAGTAGTGAACCAGACATCGTAAAACCTCCATTTAGGTTTAAACTGCAAGAATAGTGAATGTGGTCCAAGCTTATCAACAAGCTAGGAAGTAGGACATTAGCGGCAAGTTTCTTGGAAGTCACAATAACATTGGCATTTGGGTAGTCAATAGTAGGCCTAAATTGATCGATAGAACAATAGGTGATGTCAATTTGCTAGTTCTTTGAAACACCTCGACAAAACCTTAGAACAACACTAGTAGGTAGTGAAATCAAACTAAATTCATCAAAATCAACATTACAAAATTCAAATCACCCCACGATGAAAACATTCCTCGTGCAAAAGTTCCCAAATATGAGGTTCAGACCACAAGGAGATGTAGGTTTACACATCACTTATGCCAACATCCTTGTTAGGAAAAGCAAATTTCTTATTTAACAAATTAGTATGTAATAGACAAAGTGATTTGACAACACTAGGCATTATGTAAATCAACTTGACAAAACAGTAAGTATGTAGACAAATTGAGATGTAGTGACATAGTGACTAGTACAAATTGAATTACCAAAGTCAAAATGTCAAGAGTAATTAGACGGTTAGAACTATCAATTAGTATATAAAAGGGAGAAAACAATAATGTCTAGTGGTTATTCTTGATACTTTTGTGAGTGAGGATTTTTAATAGAAACCCACGTTCTTGTGTATTTTGGAGGTGGTGAATAATAAAACTTTCCTTTTTCTATAGACTAGTTTTCTTCTCTCATTCCATGGTGTGATGATAAAATGTTGTTGTCCAAGTTGTTGTATTTACATGGTATCTACTACAATGTGATAGGACAAGACCCCAACCATGATAATTTATTTAATATAATTAATATACTTATAGAAAAATGACAAAACAATTCCTTACATATGGCGATCATGCTGGGGAGTGCAATTTTATCATCATGATTTTCTAAGAAATTAATGGAAAGAGAGGAAGAAAAAGTTGAAGTAGATGAAATAGATTTAAGATTTTGTTTATTTCATGTACTATTATAGGTTTCACCATGTGGATATGCAAAAGTAATGGGAGCACACAGAGTGGAAAAGAAAGATGAAAAAATTAAAAAGATGCTTGCATTGGGGGCTAAATTAGTTATTACATATTCAAATTTGTTCACATTATGAACAAGACATGGCAAAATTTGTTATTTTCTTTGATTACTATAACAATGTCTATCAAGGATGGTATGAAAGTTGGTGGAATATGTTTGTAATTAAAAGAAAGAATGAGTGGTTAAAGGAAATTTTAACGATAGAAGAAGGTAAAGAGAGATTGTGACAACATAGTAACTCTGGATGGTCTTTTGTGGACTATTTGCATACACCCAAAAACACACTAGAACTTGATAAATGGAATTGTTTTGTTGACAAGTTTAAAAGTATGCTAGAAAACATACAAGAATTAATCCTAAGAAAAATACATGGAGGTACTAAAGTCTAGTGTATACAACTTTGCACATTCATTATTGACTCTACAAAACTAACAAAATACAAAAGATTGTTGCTAGTCTTGGTTTGTTTGCTGACATTGGCAGAAATTGACAAAATTGTTGGAACACTCTACAAAGTAGTATTTCAAAATAAGCATGAATATACTAAGCCCAACATTAATGTGTTAGTAGAAAAATGGATGCCTTGTGATATGTTTTGGACATCTAGAGTTCCAGGGTTTGAATATACCATTAGATTGAGAAGTAATGAAGAGTATCATTTTGAGAGAATTGACGAAATTTTTTTTTTGTTACCAAATCCTTATGAAAAATTGTGAATGAATGTAATATTTATAGTAGATATATGGAAAATGTTGTATTGAATCTCTGATGGATAAAAAGAAAGAACGGGAAGAACATGATAGATTACGAAATTAGAGACAACAAAACCATGAAGAAGCTAAAGAAGCGACTATTTCATCTTAACTAATTACAACTCTAAAATTGTGGAAAAGATTGAGTGATTATTTTAACCCGCCAATTAATTATCAAGTACTTGCATCATTACGAAATGAAGATGTGGTGACAACAACATAAGCTATTGTGGTAGAAATTGAAGAAGTATCGCAAACCTCAAGTGAAGGAACTAGACATATTATTCAATTTAGTTCATCGAATATAAAAGATGAAGAACATGTACATATTGAAAACAATCTAAATTTAATAACACCATTATTGATTGTTCCAACATTTGGAATTCTTGAATGGATTATTGAAAAAGGATGAGCCGTCCTTCCGAAAAAAAGAAGAAGCGGCAAATGAACCCCATAAGTTGGTAAAAACAATAACAATAGAAATACAGCTGATCATAATTTATTGGGTTTATTTGACCAACAAGTATTTTTAGCCAAATTGATTTATTCTCCAACTAAAAAAAAATAGTGATTACACCGATTATTACAACGACTATGTTTGTTCCACCTATTACGGCTTTGCTAGCTGCAAATGTGTTATGTATTCAAATACCATGATAATGATGATCCAATGACTCACCTTCGACAATTTACCAAAGTATGTGTTACAATTGGAGAGAATACTCTTGACCATAAGTTGCAATATTTTCCAAATTTGTTGAGAGGAAAAGTTGATGATTGGTTTGCCAAGTTTTGAGATAGCTCGACTAGCAACAACTTGGGATGAACTAGAATGAGCTTTTATATCAAGATTTAATGAAGTTTGAAATGAAGGGCAAGTAGTTGTTGTTTTGCATTATGCAAAACAAAAAAAATATGAATTAACAGATCTATTATGATAGATTTCTAAGATTATGTGTAGTAATTCCACAATGACCTAATGATATCTACTTCAAATAAACTTTAAGAAAAGGATTGAAAACTAAAGTGAAGATGACAATTATTGGTATGCCACAAAGAACTTTGGTTGAAGTGGTAGAATCGACAATAGTTGTAGAAGAAGAAATGCTAATAAGGAGAAGAAATATGGCGAGATATCGTCAAGAGTCCAATAGTGATGAATTTGATGAATTAGAGGATGATAAAAAAGTTAAACCAAAAAGAAAAGGAGCAAAAGTTTGGTTTGACACATATAGAAGAGGTGTATACTATTAGAATTGTTATAATGAAGGACATTTTACAAAGGAATGGAAGCTATTGATAAAATTTTGTCAAATTTGTAAAAATGATAATCATAATATTGATCAATGTCCCAGCGAACTGGTGGGTGGAAGATGTCCAACCAAAGAGATTGTACGAGTGCATGTGGTGCAAGCCAAAGCACCTATAATTCAAAAGAATAAACAACGGAAGTATGAAATATCTAATAACAAAAAGGAATATGGAAATTAGTCATATAATTCAAGGCCAATTAATCAAAATTGGCAAGGCAATTGAAATAATTAGCAGTATTAGAATAATCGATTTAACCAACGGAAATGTAACCAAAATAATGGATTTTAGCAAAATGACATGAGGTGTTTTTGTTGCCATAAGGAAGGACATGTAAAAAAGGATTGTTTATGTGGAAGAAAATTCTAGAGGATGAAGCTAAGAACTCCACACCAAAGGTGGGAGTTAATGTAGCTATGGTTTATTAAAATCAATTAGTATTGGATGTATTTGTGACCATTAGGGGTTAAAAGGCTAGGATGCCAAAAGAAGAAAAACCTCAAGGGAGGGAAGTGAGTCCTATAAGAGGACAACAAACCAAATGGGAGAAAGAGAAATTGGTTCATCAAGATGTAGTTAGGGAACTGCAAAGGCTTCAAAAGTTTGAAGACCAACCACTGGAGATATGGAAATATGTCGATCTAGAGTTGAACAAGTATTAGTCAAAGGGATTGGAAGAAGAATTACCATTGGAAATGACTTATTTTGAAGTCGATTTGCCAAGTGTTATGAGTAATAATGAAGAAAAAATAATAAACAGTGACAAACCAACAAAGGTTGAAAAGTCAACTAATATAGAAGACAAGTCAACATAATAGATTCTGGCATATTGACATGGCCAATGGACATGACAAGGAGTGTCAAGTTGAGAATGGAAGTCGACATGAGTGGAGATGGCCAATCGACTAAGGAAGTCGATATGATGAGAATTCATATACGTATGTGGATATGACATGAAAAAGCACAACAACAAATAAAGTTGAAGATAATAGTTTGTTAGAAGGTGATGATGTATTATTTGAAATGATGATGACTTTGAAATTAGAAATAAAATTGGGATAACTTCTTAAAATTTTTCCACATCTAATGAAGATGATGGAGAAGTCTTTGATGAAGATGAAAACAAATCAAGTGACGGATGTGTCTAAAGTTAGCACAATAAAGGCTGAATATTTTGATGAGGCTATATTAGTAGTTCAAGTTTGAGTTGGCAAGTTTGAAATTAGAGATGTGTTACTGGATGGAGAATTTGATGTAAACATTATCTCAAAGAGTTTAAGAAATAAACTTGGGCTGAGGAAGCTTCAACTAGCTTCATTTGTAGTATGCATGGCTGCTCAATGGAAAGTTCAGCCCTTGGGGTTAATTCAAAATTTGAAGATTGATCTAGTAGGTTGTGTATACAAAATTTCAATTACTATATTGAAGATGGAAAATGGAGTTGAAGCATACTCTATGCTTCTTGGAAGGCCATGGTTAAAACAAGCAAAGGCTCATCATAACTAGGGTGACAATACCTTTCAAAAAATAGAACAATGACATTTAGTACAATTCAACATGTGAATATTAAGTCATCACAATGACCCAAGAATTTGGATAATGAATTTGATTGGGAAGAAGTTCATTAAAAGAAAAATGGGGTTTTGTAACCAACTTTTGTGACTATTTTTGTCCAAGGCGACTAGTGTTTTTGTTGCGTTCGACAAAAATTAGTTGCCTTGCACAAAAATAGTTGCATTGGACAAGTCAAAAAAACCAATTTTTCTTACAGTGAAGGATTCTTTGAACAAGAGGAAGAGCAATTATACAAAGTAGTACCGAAGCTATGGCTTATAGGAGAAGTGGTACCAAAAGAACTACACTTCTTAGCCAAGATCAATTATGGTATGATGCAGACGGAGGATAAAAATGATCATCCTTTACATTTTTTACAAACATGAACCAAGAGAGACATTAATATTTGATGAAACTGTAGACATAACGATCAAAGATCAAAAAATTGTTGGTTGGATTGTAACAACAAGAGACCTTGTAAAATTGAATTTAGGAACTCGAGTGGAAACCTGAAATGTTTTAGTCAGTGTGATTTTACCCACTACATTTCAATTACAAGTGAAGAACTTGTTAACTAATTATAAAGATGTTTTTGCATGGAGTTATAAAGAATTGAAAATAAAATCTAGAGAGATTTGTGAACACAAAATTCAACTTATGGCAGATGCCCAACTAATTAAACATAAACAATATAGAATGAACCCGAATTATGCATTAAAAATGAAGGAAAATTTAGATAAACTACTTGATGTTGGATTTATCTATCCTATTGAGACTACAAAATGGTTATCTCCTTTAGTTATTGTTCCTAAGAAAAATGGAAAATTGCAAATATGTGTAGCAAGTTAAATGCTCAAACCAAGAAGGATCTATTTCCATTACCCTTCTTAGATTTAATTCTAAATTTTGTGGCTAGACATGAAATGTACTCTTTTATGGATGGTTATAGGAGCTATACCAAGTTAAAATGGCTAAAGAAGATAAGGAAAAACCAACTTTCATTTCGAAACGAGATGCATATGCATATAATGTTATGCATTTTAGGTTATGTAATGCCCCTACTACCTTGCAAAAAGTAGTAATCAAGACATTTAAACCTTATTTAAATAAATTCATGCAAGTATTTTTGGATGATTTTAGTGTCTATGGAGATAAAAAAGATCATCTGGAACAATTACAAAAAATGCTTAAAAGAATGTAGGCTAAATGGAATTAGCCTCAACCCTAAAAAATGTGCATTCTGTGTAAATTCAGGAGTATTACTTGGACACATAGTGTGTCATGATGGTTTATTGGTAGATCCAAGGCATATTACAACAATTACCGATATGCCAATACCTACCAACCCAATAGAAATTAAACAATTTTTGGGAGTGACAAGTTTCTATTGACATTATTTTCAAGATTTTGCTAGTAAAACAACAACAATGTGTAAATTATTGAAGAAAAACGAAAAATTCAAATGGATGGATGCTTGTGCCAAATCATGGGAATGGATGAAAGCATCAATGACATGTTTGCTAGTTTTAAATGTACCTAACTAGAATTTTGAATTCCATGTACATACCAATGCTTCAAATCTTTCTCTAGGAGTTATGTTAGGACAAAATTTGGATAACACCATTGACAAACCAATTTATTATGCTAGTAGATTAGTGAACAGTGCTCAGAAAAGTTACATTACAATAGAGAAGGAAACATTGGTAATGATTTATGATGTAAAGAAATTTAGGCATTGTTTGCTTGGCAACAACTTTGTGTTTTATGTTGATCTTCAAGCACTATTGTATTTGGTCAATAAACCAGTGGTAATAGGCCAAGTTTTACTTCTACAAGAATTTGATTTTAAAGTGGTTTATAAACTAGGTCAAGTCCACTTTGTACTAGACCATTTATCTCAAATTGGTTATGGTGAATCAAATATAGGAGTAGAAGATCAATTATTGGATATAGCTTTGTTTGTTGTATAAATCAATTAGTATGCACCAATAATAAAATATCTCCAGAAAGGATATTTTGAGGATGACATACCAAAAGAAGAGATGAGTCGCATTGCTATTAAATCTAAACCTTATAGTTTGTATGAAGGGCAATTATATAAATTAGGACCAAATAGTATATTATGACAATGTTTAACATTTGAAGAAGCAGCCAAAGTATCAATCGATTTCCATGAAGGACTTATTGGAAGACATTTCAGCATTAATACAATTGTCAGAAAAGTATTAGCATTTGGTTATTGTTGGCCAACATTAAATAAAGATGTTGTCAGGATGTGTCAAACATGTGATATTCGTCAACAACTTACACCAATGTGGCAAAGCAGTAAAAGGCCACTTTAACCCATTATGGCATTTGAACCATTTATGAAATGGGGTCTTAACTTCATGGGACCAATAAACTGGCTACAAAATCTATTGAAAATCAATGCATTTTGGTGGCCATAGATTATATAACTAAATGGGTAGAAGCCAAAGCATTAAGAGCCAATATTACTCAAAGCATTGCCAAGTTTATTCATGAAAATATTATTACTCGTTTTGGATGTCCTACTCATTTAGTGAATGATCAAGGCACTTATTTTACTAATAGGACAATTGAAATATTAATTCAAGAATTTATAATCACACACCATAAATCAACTACCTACTATCCACAAGGAAATGGTCAAGTTGAGTCCACAAACAAGACTTTAGGAAGATTAGTTGCCAAAATGGTAAATGCAAACCGAAATGATTAGGATGTCATGCTATTTACAGCTCTGTGGGCATATTGAACTACTTACAAAGTAACAATTCAAGCAACACCATTTGAATTGGTTTATGGCACTCAACCCGTTATGCCAATAGAATTTATGGTAATCATAAAATTCAAAATGTACCAAAAGATGATATTCAATTGGAAATTCGAGTAAGAATGGAGGAATTAGTAAAATTAGATGAAAATTGTTGGCACGCTGGAGAAAATATGAACCACATTCAATTATTACGGGAATACCAACAAGATGATAAAGGCAAGATGAAAAGTTTTAAAGAAGGAGAATTGGTATTATGGATGCCTAAAGCTATAATAAAAGGCAAAAAATTTAGGTTGCTGTGGAAAGGTCTTTATAAAATGCAAAAAGTTTTCAATAATAACATAGTCAAATTGTCCACCTTAAGATGATATGGAGAAAGTTAATATTAACAAATTAAAGAATATCGACATAATGACACACCAATAATTGTTATGACAAATGTAATTATTGTACGAAAGAAATCCAAGTCGAGATGGGATTTTTATCGCAATGCCAAACCTAAAGGATTGCCTTGGACACACTCTAAACCAAGACCAAACAAACCTAGCTCATTTTTATGGACCAATAATGGTTATACTGATGAAATCAAATGGCTGCTAAGTGGTGAGCCAAGATTTAAGGAGAAAATGCCAAGAAAATGTAAGATAAATTCAAGAAAAATGCGTTACAACAAATCAAAAACTACTAAACAACTGTATCCTCATAAATATGTGCTAACAACCATTATTACTATAAGTGTGGGAAGAAAATATCAAGGAAATATGGTTGTTGTAAAAAAGAAAAGTGAGGAAAAACACTTAAATGGTGAACTACTCACAATGCTAATAAATGAGCAACCACCCCTATGGCTTTTAGCACATCTATTGGAACTTAAAAAGAGATAAAGACTATGGCTTACAAAACACAGGTATAGTGACGCACCCCCAAGCTCCTTGATGGACTCAATTACGATTCCAAAAGTGAAGATAACGGAAGGAGAAGGAGTTGGGGCATGTTCCCTGGCTCACAACACTTTGGGGGTAGAGGGGCATGTTGGAGTTCCAGGATGGGACTAGGAAGATTGACAAGCACTTCAATCACTCACACGGACTTGCACAAACCAAACAAGTTGGTTGGTGTGTAGTTGGAGCACTTTGGTGCACGAACGAGCCACGGGCAAACATGAACTCACAAGACTCATCACAGCCCGGACTTGGGGGAAGCCACCACCTTCCCCTTATAGTATAATTTGTGCCTGGCCATGGGGCCAACATCCAAATGGCATTTTGCCTCAGGACTCTCAAGTGGGAGTCCCGAATTCCCAAAGTTAGGATTCTTGCAACTTTGGGGGCCCATAACTTTGCTTCCAGAACTTTGATTGAGATGAGGTCTAAATCAAAGTTATAGCCCTTATTGAGAGCTTTCCATTGGTATGTGGCACACCACCTGCACGTAAGGAAATCTGGGCGATTCCTAACTTTTAGTGGTTGGGAGTCAAACTGTTAATTTGACTCCCGGCCCCTCTTTTGGCCATAACTTGTGTTTTAAGTGTTCAAATGGGTGATGTGATCCCATTTAAAATATTTACGTTCCAAGATCTTTCCAATGATAAAAGGAATATCTTAATCCAATGAGTTTTGACCACTGCAATTGCCTTCTAAAGATTTGGAAGTCCATTGGGACTCCAACTTCCCAAAGTGGGGGTTCATTTGGGAGTGTGGCGGTTCATTCCCTCACACTCTCCTGCACTTTTTGGGAACATGAAATGTGATTCCTGGGTTCACTTTTGGCCCACACCTTTGCAAGTCCTTGCTTTGGTCGTGAGCCCAAGGCTAGGGTTGCAACATATAGCTTCTGAAAGGATTTTTTAGAAAGAAATAATAATTGTGTTGCAAAGTGGAATTTTAAGGCAAGAGAAGAGCGTGAAAGAGAAGTAAGGAGTCTAAAAATAGTCAAACATCATAATACACTATGGGGAGGAAGTTTGGGTGGAAAACAATTTGTACATAAATATGCAAGATGAAGGCATGCATTATAAATAACAGTTGTAAACAACTGTCATGTCTATTATGAAATTAGTGAAAAAAATAAAGGTAAAGAATTTATACATGATGAATTTGAGATTTTGATGTTGATGATTTTTACATTTTGTATCATTCAGAATTGATTTTGAAAGATAGAAGAGAAAAGCTTTAAAGTTGAGAAGTCGTTATACCAAAAGAAAATTTTAGAGTGTTTCAGGAAGAAAAGTGAACATATTGTGATTATGAACTATAAAAGAGTCATCTAAAAGTGGAGTTTTTGAAAGCCCGAGGGATAGGAAAATTGCATTAGTATTCAGAAGAGGAACAATATAAATTAGAGAATAAAGTGTTGTAGACTGGGTTAGAGTTTTTCTTTGTTGGTTTGTATTGAGAACCTATAAAACCACCATATCAGCACTTGTTTGTAGTCTTTTGGAACATGGAATATAATTTGTTTAAGACACATATTGTTGAGATGAAGTGAACTCTTGAGAAGGCTAACACTCTTGTTATTTCAAAATGTTGATAGATAAAGGAGTTGGAGAAGCCGATTGAGCCGAAAGATCTTGAGATGATTAATTTCGTTGGTTGCATGCACAACATGATATGGGCGATGGAGAAGCGAGAAGTGCACTGGGGGGAGAAGGCAAGGCTCACTCATATGCACAAGTTCGATTGTACACATGTTGATTTGCCTATGATTACAAAGATGATTTGCAATTACGAATCATAGAGGAGGCCACAACATCGAGAGGTAAAGAAGTCGGTTTGACCATTGAATGCATTGCTAAGGTTTTCAAGTTGCTTGCTACTGGAATTATAGCAAGAGGAAAGGAAGGTTATAACACAACCATAGCCGAGTATTTTGTAAAAGAAGAAGAAGAACATTACACCCCTTGTTTTGGCTATTTGATTTACAAAGCCAATAGACCACTAAAGGTCATGAGACTTGAAGCCTTGACAAAGATTCTCACTCTTAGATAGGGAAATAAATATGCCCTTGGAGCACTTGTTAATGTTATCCAAGCTATGGAGGAAGGGGAAGTGAATTTACATTGTGATTTGCACAAAAGCTACAATATGGGATTTTGGTTGTGCAAAGGAAGGTAAGTAGACCATGAAATACCTTAATTGGACCAGGCCTTACCATCATAGGAACATACCATTTGGATCATTTTGTTAAAAATCTAGAGAGACATGTGACAACAAGAAGACAATTTTAGTTTAGTGATGGTAGGTTTGTTGTAGATGTGCATGTCATAATGCCTGAACCAAAGTAAAAAAGGAGTAGTAGAATGAGCAAACCAACCCATGCAAAGCAGTTAGGGGTATCTCCAATGTAAGAGGGGGATACCGAAAATCCTTCTATTAACAAACAAGAAAAATCAATGTCATTAGAGTTGGAAATTGAAGCTATTAAAGAAGGCAACAATGTTAACAAAGGGGTGGCAAATCCAGGGATTTTTTTAGGAAGAAGTGTCAAAAGAAATAATGGAAGTACAAGTAAACTCTCTCGAAGTTATAACATGTATTTTGGAGAATATCGAAATACTAGTTGAGAGAATAGAAGAAAGTATTCCAGTAATACAAGTGAATACCAATAAGGAGCAAACCGAAGAGGAAGTGGTTGTTATTGGAGCAATGACACACTCCCAAGCTCCTTAATGGACTCAAATGTGAGTCCAAACTGAAGACATCGGAAAAACAAGGAGTCGGGGCACGCTCCCTGGCTTGTAGCACTTTGAGGGGTAGAGGGGCATGTTGGAGCTCCGGGATGGGATTAGGATGAGTGACAAGCATCAACTACTCACACGGGCCTGCATAAAACCAACATAAGGTGGTTAGTGCATAATTTGAACACTTTTGGTGTTAGGATGAACCACGAGCAAACTCGGACTCACAACACTCACCACGGCCCGGACTTGGGGGAAGCCGCCACCTTCCCCCTTATAGTATATACTGTGCCTCTCCATGAGGCCCACATCCAAATGGCATTTTGTCCCGGGACTCCCAAGTGGGAGTTTCGAAATTGCCAAAGTTGGGATTCCCGCAACTTTGGGGCCCCATAACTTTGTGTGCAGACCTTTGATTGAGACGAGGTTTGAAACAAAGTTGTAGCCCTCATCAAGAGCTTTCCAATGATATAAAGAACTCCTTGAGCCTTTGGGTTTTGACCCTTGCAATCACTCTCTACACATTCGGAAATCCATCGGGACTCCAACTCCCAAAATGGAAGCTCTTTTGGGAGTGTGAGGGTTCATTCCCTCACACTTTCTTTCACTCCTGAGCTTCCCTCTTTGCCCACAACTTTGCAAGCTTTTGCCTTGGTTACAAGCCTAAGGCTAGGGGTGCGACAAGCAAAATAACTAGAAAAAGAAATAGAAAAAAATAAAGCGATTTACAGCGAGATGGAAGAGAAGGAAATTGACAAACCAAGTCAAGTTGCTAAGTTTCAATTGTCCTTAGCTATTGCTATTGCAATGTCAAGAGTAGGAAAAGAATGGGAAGATGTTGCAAATTAATTTTTGGTAACAATAAAAACAACCCGAGATTGGGAAATCCAATAACAAAAGAGGTACACCCAACAATTGGAGGAGAACAAAAAAATGAAGAAACAAATCGAAGAGTTTTAAAAGGAAATAAAAGATTGACATGCTTAGGCTGAAGTCAATTTGCAACAAAGTAGAATCTATTAGAAGATAAAAAGGGTCATTGAAGGCAATAAAGAAGAAAAATTTGAAATTGTAGCATAAGATTGTGGAAATGAACAAACATTATGAAGAAATGCATAAAGCAGTTGAAGATTCAAAAGGACTAATAAAAGCAAAAAAGTAGAGGATGAAGGAAGTTTGATTGGAAATCATAACAAAAGCAGATACTAAGATTGCATTTCATAATCAAGAACTTTGGAATTTTAGAGAAGAAAGATAGAAGCTTTATAAGGAAATTGAAATGCTCCAGGAGATAGTTAACGCAAAGGACAAAACAAACAAGGATCTCAAAGAAATAGTGAAGTGACCTTAAAAGATCTTATACTATGGGGAAAAGTTCATGTGAAAGAACAAAAATTCAATAAGGAATTGCACGCTAAGGATGTGAAGTTGCAAAGTGTGGAATTAATTCACAAAACCTTAGGGAAACTCATAGATTGGGAAAAAATTGCTATGAAGAACCAAACTAAGGCTCTTCTCTATGAATAGTTGGTAGTGTAGATGGAGCTTAATGTGAAAACAACATTAGAGGAAAGACAGGCTGAAATGAAATGATGGCATTTCAACCAATTTAAAGGTTATGTCAAAGCTTTTGATGCAACGTATGTCATAATCCAGGAGCTAGAAGTCAAATTGAGGAGGAAGAACTAAATAATGAAGAAGAACATGAGAAAGAAATGGAAGCAATAGACAAGCTTAAAGATGATGAGACAACTCCCATTCGGAAATTACCCATGAAAGGAAAAGAAGTAATAGAAGAAATGGCGACTCAAAAGGAGCACAAGGATACAACCACATGGATGGAAATAAAGTGGATAGAAACCAATAATTAGAAAGCGATTTATGAACTGGTGGCACCACATGTGAGATCATTGACAGTGGCGAAACAAATCGGCATTAAGACACATGTCCACAAGCTGGTTGTCCAATTTTTAAACACACGTCATATTTTTATTAGTTACATTGTAGTTGCAAGGAGAGTTGCACATAAGGTGCAACTAATTTGGATTAATATGTATGGATGAACATGTATAATAGCACCGTCTATACATGTTGCATACGTAGTGTCACATGCAACTAATTGTCTTGTGTAACTTGTTTTAGGCAACTACACCAATTTGTAGTTGCATGTGTAGCATGCAACTGAATTTTAGTTGCAAACGACAATTGTAAAACCTAAAATTTCTAGTAGTGCTAATTAGTATGTAATATACAAAGTGATTTGACAAGACTAAGCATTACTGTAAATCGATTTGACAAACTACAAAATGATTTGACAAATAAGTAAATATGTAGACAAATCAAGATGTGACATAATGAATAGTACAAATCAACTTACCAAAGTTGAAATGCCAAGAACAATTAGAGGGTTAAAACTATTAGTTGGACTATAAAAGGGAGAAAACAGTAATGTTTGGGGGTTATTGTTGATACTTTTGTAAATGAGGATTTTTAATAGAAACCCACATTCTTGTGTGTTTTGGAGGTGGTGAATAATAAAAACTTCCTTTTTCTACAAATTGATTTTCTTTTCTCATTCCATGGTGTGATAATAAAATGATGTTGTCCAAGTTGTTGTATTTACATGGTATCTACTACAATGTGCTAGGACAAGACCCCAACCATGATGCTTTATTTAGTATAACTAATATACTTACATAAAGTGACAAAAAATATTCCTTACAATCTTCTGTTCTTTTTCAATGAATAGAATGTCAAATTTTTTAATTGATTTGCCAAGACTAATTGTTGATGTTTGAAGAGCTATTTAATTTCCAACAACTTTCACCTGATGTCAATGCTTTACATTTGTGAATATGTTAAAGGGAATTACAGGTGCTTTACCCAATTCCACAATTTGTTACTCCTACATCTACCTAATAAGTCTTCCAATACCATGTATCATTAAAGCTTGAATGCTGCAAAAAAATAAAATAAAAGCAAGAAACACAATAGAAGTTCAAACCTGCAGAAGCACAAACCAATTTAAAAAGATAAAAATGGCCTAAAACCTAAACAAAAACCTTAAACCTAAAACCAAAAAGGATAAATAAAAACCTAAAACCCAAACATAAACCCCAAATTTAAAACCTTAGACCTAAAATTTAACATAAACCCTAAACCTAATAACAAAAAGAAACACATAACCTGTAGAAGCATAAACAAGATAGAAAGAAGAAAAAGACATGATGAATGAAAACCCCAATCATAAATGCATTCAAGAAATAGTAAAGAATTGTACCTAGTTGGAAGATATAAGTTGCCATCTTTTTTTGCAAGTTGCAAAACAAAAGATGATAGCCTATCCAAAGGTTTGTGATCAAACCTTCATTTCCAAACATATCAGTAATAGATTTAGTTGTGTCAAAACCATGAAACAATCTCCATTCATTGAACACATTCATTGCCCAAAGCTTGACATACTTGCTCACTCTTAAACCTCCCTTGTTAACATTTTCCAACTCCTTATAATTAGTTTTAAGAAATTGAAAATTTGGAATTGGCTCCTTAACAAGAGATTCATGATTAGTCCTTTTAGCAACCTCATTTCCTAAAGGCGCATTAACTTGAATAAAATACGAAGATGCAAAAGCAATAACATCAAGATTGAAATGAAAACCTTGATCAAATATAAGAGGAGGCATAGGAAAAGGTATAAAAATAAAAACCCCATTACAAGGATCAAGAATAGATGGAGATGTGGAGACATTGGGAAAGAAATCAAACTTGTCTTCCAAATGCAAACTGATGTAAGGGTTGAAAAAATGCCCACAAGAATCACTAATTGTTTTAGGATGTAATACAATAGAATGAAGAGGAGGTTTATCAATATTAGATGCAACTAAATGGAATCAATAAGAGGTTTATCAATAGAGAAGGTAATAATAGATTCATGAATTTGAGTGCATTACACATAAATGCCATTTCCATCAATGGACCATAACAACTCATCAAGAACATTAGTAGTCATTGATGGTGTAATAAAAGGTATAGTAGGACAAAAACCATATTTACGCATGTCAAAAAATTCACTAGATACATAAGAAGATGAAGGCGTGATCTCCTTCAAAATGTCAAGATTATATTTTCTTATAGAGCTTTCACTGCATAACTTTTTCCTAAATGTTTCATCAGTAGTAGACATTATAAAAATAATTTTAAAAAAAAAAACACAAAAGGGGAAAAATCAGAAAATGAACATATATACATTACATTCTTTGAAGATGAAAGATGAAGTTGAAAATTATAAGCAAAAGAACCTACATAATAAGATTTGCAAAAGAAAAATATAGCCAAAAAACTTATAGACATGAAATAGTAAGAAAATTTTCAAAATGAGGAAAGAAACTTGGAAAAGAAGTGGAAATGCAAGTAGGGAGAAAAAGAAAGGATAAAAATAGGTGTAAACATCAAGCATGATGAAAGATGAAAAAACAATTGTGTTATGGGAGACGCCATGATGCCCTAACACTAATGGTAAACAAAAGAAATATAGGAAAAAAATCATCACAAAGACAAATAGAAAAACACTTGCACAAATCAAACAACGAACAATAAAAGAAACTAAAACAAGATATGAATGAAAAAAAACTAAAAAAAAGCAAGTTGAAGGAGAGGGAATGCTCATAGAAGCCTGCAAGATTAAACTGCGTTGAAATATAAGTGTAGCCATAGAAGAAGAAAAACTAATCATTGAAAAGAATGCAATGAAGAGCAAACATCAAAAGATGCGTGAAATGCGCATTGAAAAGAAGAAATCAAGAACAACAAAATGTAAAGAATGCAATGAGAAGTCGACAACATCCGCTACCAAATGTGCGCATTGAAAAGAAGGAACACAAGAACACCAAAATGAAAGAATGCAATGAAAAGCTAGCAACATATGTTGCAAGAAGTGCGCACTAAAGAGAGGGAACACAAGAATAGAAAAATTAAAGGAATGTGCAATGAAGAGCTAATAATTGTTGCTACAAAAAGTGTGCACTAAAGAAAAGGGAATGTAAGAATAATAAAATGAAAACAATGCAACAAACAAACGACACCAATTGTTGCGAAAAATGCACATTGAAAAGAAAGAAGGTGAGAAAGCTCAATAAGTAGCCATGGTTTAACCTAAAGTGATGGAAAAACAACGACAAAAAGCAAGACCTACACATCATTCTAAAGCTTCTTTACGCCAAAGAGATGCACTGAAAGAAATGCCTTTAGTTAAAAAAGTTGGGGTGCTTTCCGTGGGTCTAAACCTAGACCCTTCCCCTATTCAAAAAAAAACTTGGCTGAGACGCTAGACGGATGCTTCCGTGGTAAATTTCTAGGTACCTCCGCAAGAAAACTCCTACGAAGGCTCCCATGGGCTCAGAAACAACTTCAGCTTTTTCCTTAGAAATATCTATCGTCGAAAGCCTCGAAGAAAAAGCTACAGAAATGCTTGTGGGTCCCAGAAGCTTACTGGCATGCGCGCCATTTTGCAGCTGTGCATGCGCACCATTTTGCAGCTGTGCATCCTGGTCATCGAACATCATGGACTGAGTAGTAGAGGATTTTGGCTAATATAACAAGTTAGACGCATCACATGTTTCCAGAATTCTTCCGACCTGCTTCATTGTATCTGGACTCTCCATGCACGAGTAATTATTCTTCACTGAAAAGGGTTGCAATTGTCGCATTTAAAGCTTACACGTTGCCTTCAGATTCCAGACGTCGCTGACGAAGCAACGGAAGGACCCAACCAATTTCGTCCTACGCTGTTGCAACTCGAATTGCAGCACCTTGTGGTAGTGCCTGAGCGGTTATAATATAGTATAGTGAAATTCTGGTGTGGAATTGATCTCGCCAAGGAAATCTGTTCTAGTGCTTCTGTAGTTTTCTTGAGCTCTATTCTCTTGAGGTGGAAGCTATTAGGGGACGTTGCTTTGGGTGATCAACAGCCTGCGGGATTGTTCAGTACAGAATTCGAGGTTTCCTGGTTCACCCACACACAACAAGATGAGTAATAGAACAGTTGAGCAGCAGAACTTTGATGCCGAGGATCCTTTTGCGGGATTGGCATTGGTCACGAAGCCTGTGCCGAAAGCACAGCCTGGTCATGTCGTTGTTCGCATTACTCTACGCCCCGTCAATCCCACTGATCTGGTTTCCATCAGTTCAAACAAGCTGCGCATTCCAGGCTCCGAAGGATTTGGAATTGTCCACGAAGTAAAGCAAGCATCATGTTTTTCTTCAGCTTCGTGCAATTTTGTTGGGAAGTATTCTGGGCTCTTTTTTGAGTTTATGTGAGTGTGCGTATGTATCATCGTTGCTCTGGAATTATGGCAGGTAGGGGAGGGAGTGACAACAGTGGCGAAAGGGCAAAGAGTGGTGCCATTTGTCGGTCGCGAGAATCACAAAGGGGAGGGGTCATGGCAGCAATATGTTTCTCTGAAACAGGAGCTTGTATGGCCAGTACCAGACTCAATTTCAGATGAGGCGGCAGCTCAATTTGTCATCAACCCATGGACAGTGTATGGCATTCTGACCGATCTCAAGGTTCCGAAAGGTGAGTATGTCTTGCAAACAGCAGCAGGCTCCGTGCTTGGCCG